>Ga0335077_10002363_pt1 | contig 22496 bp, 18 predicted proteins | sample Lox_Sample_31_FD_207151 | JGI IMG/M metagenome (GOLD analysis project Ga0335077, IMG submission 207151) | Soil microbial communities from Loxahatchee National Wildlife Refuge, Florida, United States - Lox_Sample_3.1 | ecosystem: Environmental > Terrestrial > Soil > Wetlands | place: USA...
CGCCGGGACCGCAGCGGTGCTCATTCAAAAGTCTCACCAGTGACTGGATTGAATGATTGCTGAAGCAGGCGACCCGTATTGTCGTTTGCCAGGAAGTAGAGGTTTACCCGAGCCGGCGGGCCGGGAACCGACCATGCGTAAACTGCGTGTGCCGATTCGGTGCCTACCTGCGGTTGAGAGACCCAGCCGGCGAAGTTTCGAGGGGGATTAGAATTTAGATCTTCATAAAATTCATCTAGATCGAGTGTCGAGTAAAGGATCCGATTTGACGGATCATTGGCTATGAGTATAGCTACCAGTAGATTCGGATTGGTACCTTCGACGGCCGGATAGAGAGCGATAGCCGGCGCCGAGTGGGTGGTCTGGTGAGTGTCACCAGAGGGTCCGGTCCAATTCTGGCCGTCCTTTGAGGTAATCCACAGCAGCCTGTTCGAAGAGTCCTGAGACACGAAAAGCATGTGATAGTGGTCGCGGCCATCGTGGATGACAGCGGGTTGAAACTGGCTTGTCTGACCGAAATAAGCACCCATGATTTCCTCCCATGAGCTTGCGCAGACCTATCTCTGCGATACGGCTGAAATGAGATTTCATTGCTGATGTCTGGCCGATACGGATACTGCAAGTGGGCTGATTCCGCCGTGCCTGGTGGCCGGCCTGAATGGCATTCAAAGGACAGCTCGGCCTGCCGTCATTCGAAGTCCGGACCCAAGCCGCAGCACCAGGGACTCATCCTTCCTGGTCCGCGTGCCGGACGGGACCCGTCGTAGGTCCCGGCTGCGCCAGCGGCTGGAAGTTGTCTTAAACTGCGAGCTAGCGTGATCGCCGAAGTGAATGTCTACTTATCAGGCGTTGCCATTTGCGCTCCCCCTCTGCCCCGACCGCTCAACTTCCGCTGAGCGGTTCATCAACCGGGACCCCACGACCGGAATCTCCCGCACCTCCGCCCCACCCGGGAAGCGCTCGCAACTCCTAAAAAGGCAGTCAGGTGCTGGCCAACTGTGCCATTGCCGACAGCATCAGAGAGCGGGTGTCCCGTTGTCGTGAGATGCGCGTTGCCGATCCCCCGTGTCATCCCCGTGAGCGCCGTGGTTCCGGCTGCTCTGGTCACCATGATGCGGTCCGGGCACCGCGGCTCGCGCCAGGGAAATCCCTGGCATTCCGGCCGATCCCTGGCATTGCCGCTCGTATTTGCCGTGCCATACGCTGAACCTGTGCTCGTGGGGCGGGCCGGGGAGTGCAGGGGGATCGAAACGCTGATGGCTGACGCGGCGGCTGGCCTAACGCGCTGCCTGGTGTTCGAAGGCGACCCGGGCATCGGGAAGACCGCACTCCTGGAGTACGCGGCCGCCGCGGCCGACGGTTTCTGCCTGCTGCAGACCACGGGCATCGAGTCCGAGGCGGGCCTCAGTTTCGCGGGGCTTCTCGAGGTGACCCGGCCCGTCGCGGGCCTGCTCACTGTCGTACCCGGGCCGCAGGCCGACGCGCTGCGCGGTGCCCTGGGGCTCGCCGCGCCGGTGGCGGCAAGCCGGTTCCTAGTGGCGGCCGGGCTGCTCAGCTTGCTCGCGGCGGCGGCAGAACGGTCGCCGGTGCTCGTGCTAGTCGATGACCTGCATTGGGTCGATCAGGCATCGGCGCAGGCGCTGCTGTTCGCCGTCCGCCGGCTGCGCGCCGACAGGGTTGGCGTAATCATGACCATACGGCGCGGGGAGTCTCTGCCGGTCCGCATCGACGGCCTGCCCCTGGTGACCCTGGCTGGCCTTGCCCAGGAGGCGGCCCGTGCGCTGCTGGCCGCCCGGGCGGGGGACGTGACCGGGCAGGTGGCGGACCGGCTGCACGCCGCGACCGGCGGCAACCCGCTCGCGCTGGTGGAGATGGCGCGCTCGCTCACGCCGAGCCAGCGCGCCGGCCGTGACGTGCTGCCCGAGCCCCTACACCCGGTCGCCGCACTTGAGACGGCTTACGTGGGCCGGGTGACGGTGCTCGGGGCTCGCACCCAGCGGGCGCTGCTCGTGCTCGCGGCATGCGGCGACGCGGTCGTGGCCTCGCTGGGACCGGCGCTGGCGAACCAGCGCTGCGCGGTCGCCGATCTGTCGCCGGCGGCGGACGCAGGGCTGATCACGATCGACGGGGGCCGGGTGAGCTGGCGGCACCCGCTGGTCCGGTCTGCGGTCTATTACGCCGCTACGATCGCCGATCGCGCCGCGGCGCACCGCGCGGTCGCGGCCGGGCTGGCCGAGGGCGAGCCGGGCTGGGCGTGGCATCGTGCCGCGGCCGCGGACGGTCCTGACGAACTGGTCGCGGCCGCGCTGGACCGGGTAGCGGCCGATGCGTCGCGGCGTGCCGGGTTCGCTACCGCCGCCAGGGCCGCCGAGCAGGCAGCCACGCTGTCCGCTCATCCGCAGGATGCGGCGCGGCGCCTGCTGGCTGCGGCCGATGCCGCATGGCTGGCCGGCGACGCCGGCCGCGCCGAGCGCCTGCTGGACGAGGCGCTGGGCAGCGCGAGCCAGGATGACCTGCGCGGCCGGGTGCTTCACCTGCGCGGCCACACCGAGTACACGGTCGGCCGTGCCGACCGTGCAGCCGAGTTGTTCAGCGCCGCAGCTACGCTGCTTGAGCCGCACGACCCGGGCGCCGCCGCCGACGCCCTCGCCCAGGCCGCGCTCGCCCACTGGTGGCACGCCGATCCCGACGGCATGACCGCGGCCGTGAGCCGGCTGCGCGCGCTGGCCGCCGTGCACGCCCACCTCGCGTCCTACGCTGCGTTCTACGCCGGGCTGGCGGCCATGTTCACCGGGCAGGCCAGCGAGGGGGCGGCGCTGATCGAGCGGGTGCTGGCCGCTGAGCCGCTGAGCGGGGCAGGCGCCTGGCAGGATCCGCGCAGCGTCCAGCGGCTGGCCGGCCTCGGCTGGCTAGGTCGCGGGAGCGAGGGGCATGATTTCGCCGTGCAGCGGATGCGCGTGCTGCGCGCCCGAGGGGCACTGGGCATGATGCCCCGGCTGCTGCGTATGACCGCTTCCCAAGATCTCGATGACGACCGGTGGCCCGAGGCCGTGGCCGAGGCCGACGAGGCGCTGGAGCTGTGCGAGGAACTCGGCCAGCCTGCGCACCGGCCCGAGGTGCTCGGCATCCTCGCCACCGTCGCGGCCTGCCGCGGGGACGCCGCGGCCTGCCGCGGCCACGCCGATGCGGCGCTCGCGGCGGCCGAGCGGCACGGCCAGCACTGGGCGCGGCTGATCGCGCTGCGCGCCTGCGGGCTGCTGGCGCTCGGCCAGGGCGACCTGGGCGCGGCAGTGAGCCTGTTCGAGGAAGTGACGGCAGTGCAACTGGCCCGCGGCCTGCGCGGCCCCACCGTCATCTCACTGCCCGACCTGGTGGAAACGCTGGCCCGCCTGGGCCGGCGCGATGACGCCGCGAGCCGCGCGCGGGAGTTCGAGCAACGGGTCACGGGCGTCGCCGATCCTCGGGTGCCCGCCCTGCTAGCCCGGTGCCGGGCGCTGGCCGCAGACGGACCAGACGCGGACGCGGCCTACCGGCAGGCGCTCAGTCATCACGAGGGCGACCCCGACGCGTTTGTCGTGGCCCGCACCCGGCTGCTCTACGGCGAGTGGCTGCGCCGGCAGGGCAAGCGGCGGGCGGCGCGCGCCGAGCTCAACGCGGCACGGGAGGCCTTCGAGAAGTACGGCGCCGCGCCCTGGGCCGAGCGGGCGCGCAGTGAGCTGCGGGCCAGCGGAGCCGTGCTGCGCTCACGGCCCCAGCCCGGCGTGCAGCTGACCGAGGCCGAACTGCGAGTCGCGATGCTCGCAGCCGACGGGCTCACCGACCGGGAGATCTGCGGCCAGCTCTACCTGAGTCAGAAAACGGTGGAATTCCACCTCGGCCGCGTGTACCGCAAGCTGGGCGTGCGCGGTCGTACGGAGCTAGCCCGCCGACTGCCGACCGTCAGGACGGGCAGTTGAGGGCCGCCGCCCGGGCGGTGGCTAGGGTTCCGCCCGCCGCTATTCACGCCGGTTCAGGCATACCTGCGCTCGGCGCGGCTGTCCTCCTTGCCGTCCTCGTGCTCGGGGTCGACCGCGCCGACCATGCCGCCACCCCACGCTTGCGCCAGCGGCAGACCCGTCTGGCGGGCGACCTGCGGGGCGTTCGCGGCAGCCAGGGTCTCGGGCCGGACGTAATTCAGGAACACGTGCGGCAGCCTGACGCGCTCTAGCGCCGGAACGCCCTTCTTGGCGATGGGCGGGTAGCCGATGTTTATGGAGTGTGGACCGGTTCCCGTTCGAGCCCGCCCGCTACGAGGCCGTGCCCGACGAGCTGCCCGGGTTGCGCCCCATGGATCCGGACGAGCCGGGCGAGCTGATCGTCCCGGCCATCTGACCGGCCTGCTCGCCCGCCGCCGCGGTGCTCTACATTGCCCGCGACGTGCGCGACCTAGCGCACCCACCACCGCGCCCGCATCAACGGGACGACCCTGCACTACGTTGCCGCGGGAACCACCGGATCCCCGATCCTGCTAGTCCACGGGTTTCCGAGACCTGGCGGGCCTTCCGCAAATTCATCCCCCTGCTCACCGCGAATCACCGGGTTTTCGCCGTGGACCTGCGCGGCTTCGGCGACTCGGACACCGCGCCGGTCGACTATGACAGCACGACCGCGGCCGAAGACCTGCACCAGCTGATCGCGCACCTCGGCGCCGGCCCGGTCCATCTCACCGGGCAGGATATCAGCGGGGCGACGGTCTTCCGGCTGGCCACCACCCACCCCGAAGACGTGCTCAGCTTCACCGCCATCGAGATGGGCCTGGCCGGGTTCGGCCTGGAAATACTGGCCGACATCACCCACGGCGGGGCCTGGCACATCGGGGCCCTGTCCGCGCCCGGCATTCCCGAACTGCTCCTTACCGGCCGCGAACGCGAGTTCCTCGGGCACTACGCATTCCCGTCCATGACCGCCACCCCGGAAGCGATCACCGATGCTGACATCGACGAGTTCGCCCGCACCTACGCACGTCCCGGCGGCTGGCGCGGCGCGACCGGCCTCTACCGGTCGATGCTGCGCGAAGGCGCCGAAATCAAGGCCCTCGCCGAATCCCCCGGGCTGAACATGCCCGTGCTCGCGGTCGGCGCCGGCGGCGGCCCCTTCACGGCCAGCACCATGTCCCAGGCCGCATCGACGGAAATCAGCTCCGTCCAGCTCGACAGCGCCGGCCACTACGCCGCGATGGAAGCCCCGAGGAACTGGCAAAGGCCGTCCTCGGCTTCGTAGACGGCATCGACGCCGCCTAGGGCTCAGAGGGCTCGGCGGCCTGCGGGTGAGTCCAGCAGGTCGGCCAGGGCGGCCAGGTACATGGCGATCGCCTGCGTGGGCTCACGCATCTGTCGTGCCGACAGTTGCTCGATCTTCCCCAGGCGGTAGAGCAGCGTGTTGCGGTGGACATGGAGCCGCTCGGCTGCCCTGAGCAGGTTGAACCCGCCCTCGCTCCAGGCGATCAGCGTCTCGCGCAGGGTGGGCCAGTCGGCCCGGTCGCGCAGTCGGCCAAGTACCGACGCGGCGTATTCCGACCGCTCTTGCCCTACCGCTGCGGCCACCAGTTGCGGGACCCGGAGATCGGCGACGGCGAAGACCCTGGCGTCCGGGCCCAGCACGGGACCGATCCGGAGCGCCGCCGCCGCATGCCGGTACGAGCTGTGCATGCCGGCCAGGCCGGCCGCCGGCTCGCCGACCGCGATCCAGGTATCCAGGCCGTGCCGGTGCCGGATCAGATCGGCCAGCAGCTGGCAGCGGCCGGTCAGGACGCCAGCTGCGGTGTCCATGGCGTGCAGCACCGCGTACCGCCCGGCGGTGATTTCGCCGGCCAGGTCCTGGCTGCCGCCGAAAAACTCCCTGACCGTGCGCAGCAGCGAGATCCGGAATACCGCGGCGGTGCCGTCCTGTCCGGCGCGCACGTCCAGGACTACGGCGGTGCGCGCCAGTGCGGGGGTGAGTCCCAGCTCGGCTGCCCGGGCCTGCAGGGTGTCCGGGTCCATCACCTCGGAGTCGTACAGGGCTATGTCCCTGAGGAAGTCGTCGACCGCCTGCTCGTGCAGCAGCCGCGAGCGGAGCAGCGCCGCCTCCTCGAGCAGGAGCTCGGTCTGCCGCTGCACGACCAGGCCGAACCGGCGTACGTCCTCGGGGCTGCCGGTGAGGCAGACCGTCCCGATGGCCTCCGCGCCGACGATGATCGGCAGGCTGATGCCGGGCTTGACGCCGCGCAGTTGCCGGGCCTGCCCGGCGGTGTGGGTCTTCGCCTGCCGGGTGCGCAGCACCTCGTGGGAGGCCTCGTGCAGGGTGCCGATCCGGCTCTGGTCCCCGCAGCCGATGACGACCGCCTGCTGGTCGGTGATCAGCACGTTGAAGCCGGTAATCCGGCCGATATCGATGGCGATCTGCTGGGCGAGCTCCGGAGTGAGCGCTGAGGAGTCGCGGTCATCATACATGTACGAATAGTACAAAAATGGTCATCATATTGGTCATATTTTCGGATTGTTCATATCGTGACGGCCCGGTTTCGGGTTCCTATGGTGAACCGATCAGGGCACTGTGCCACCGGATTGGGCGGGATGGGCCGAACGTCCCGGCCGGGAGCAGGAGGCTCACTTGATCGCCGTCGTCGGCGGAGGGGTTATCGGGCTGTCGGTTGCCTACTACCTGTCCCAGGGCGGCGCAGAGGTGGTGCTCTACGAGCGGGGTACGCTCGGCCAGGGCTGCACCTGGGGCAGCGCGGGCTGGATCAGTCCCAGCGAATCGGCACCCGTGGTAGCACCGCAGGCCATCCGCCAGGCCCTCAACTCCCTCGGCCGGCCCGCCGCGCCGCTGTACCTGCGGCCGGCGTTGGATCCCGGCCTGTACCGCTGGCTGCTGCAGGCCATCCGCTACTGCAATTCCGCCGCCGCGGCCCGGGGCCTCCGGGCGGTGGCAGAATTCAGCCGCCCTACTTTCGAGCTCTACGACGAGCTCGAGCGCGCCGGACTGGCCGCCGGCATGACGTCGCACGGACTGCTGCACGTCTTCGGCCGGCCGCGGCCGGCCGCCCGGTCGCTCGCGTCGGCGGCGGTCATGCGCCACTACGGCTACACGGTGCCCGATGACCTCCTCACCAGGACCGAACTGCTGAAACTTGAACCCACCCTGTCCCGGCGGGCCGAGACAGGCTACCTCATCGGCCAGGAGCGCCACATCGACCCGGCCCGGCTGACCGCCGGGCTGGCCGGGCTGGCCCGCAAGGCTGGCGCCGAGATCTGGGAGCAGGCCGAGGTGAGACGCCTTGACGTCGCGGCCCGACAGGTGCGAGCGGTCGTAACGGGCCACGGCCCGCTGCCGGTAGCGGGCGTGATCCTGGCCGGGGGAGCCTCGTGCGGAATGCTGCTGCGCCCCCTCGGCATCCGGCTGCCGCTGACCGCGGGCAAGGGATACAGCTTCCTGCGCCGGCTGCGTACCCTGCCCAGGCGCCCCATCCACCTGGGGGACATCAAGGTCGCCGTCACGCCGTTCCCCCGGGGCCTCCGGGTAGCGGGCACGATGGAACTCAGCGGCAACAACGAGACCCTCCGCCGGTCCCGGGCCTAGGCCATCGCCCGCGGTACCGCGCAGTACTTCGACGGCTGGAATGAGCTCGAACCAGGCAGCAACGGCCGGGAGCCAGAAGAGCTCTGGGTCGGCGGGCGCCCGCTGACGCCGGACAGCCTGCCCATCCTGGATCGCGTGCACCCCTTCGAGAACCTCTTCATCGCGACCGGGCACGCCATGCTCGGCATCACCCTGGCCCCGGCATCAGGCAAGGCCCTGGCCGGCTACGTGCTGTCCGGCGAACGACCAGAACTGCTCGAGCCTTTCCGCTGGCGGCGCTTTGCCTCGACGAGCTGACACGATGATGATCGTCTCCAGCGTCACGGCGGCCCGCCAGGTGGTCGAGCTGAGCGGCGCTGAGGCGATGCGGCCCGGGCCGGTATCGCAGCGCGCACTCTGTCAGCAGCGATTCGAACGACCGCCCGGAATCGTGGAGCATCATCTGCCGCGTCAGCCGCGCGGCCGCAGCTGCCCCGGCTGGCCCGGCCAGCAGACATCCGGCATCCGCACAGCGCACATGCGTTCCGCAGCGCCAGCGCATTGCGCAGCAACCGTTACAGACCATCATCTGGAGGAACACCATGGCGAAGACCTCTCCCGGCCCGACGCGAACGGCGGCCGGGGAGCAACACCTGCACCGGGCGATCGGGCTCCCCGGGCTCACCATGATCAACGTGGGCGGGATCATCGGGTCAGGCTGGCTGCTGGGGGCGCTGACCGTCGCCAAGGTGGCCGGCGGCGGATCGCTGGTCTCGTGGGTCATGGGAGCCGCGGTCCTGGCCGTGCTCGCGCTGGTCCACGCCGAGCTCGGCTCGACCTACCCGGTGTCGGGCGGCACCGCCCGGTTCCCCTTCCTGACCTTCGGCGCGCTCGGCGGGTTCACCGGCGGCTGGATGTCCTGGCTGTACAACGTGACGGTCGCGCCGATCGAGGCTGAGGCCTCGCTCAGCTACCTGGACTCGCATTTCACCGGCCTGCACTTCATCAACTCCAGCGGTCTGCTGACTCCCCGCGGCATCGTGGCCGGCGCCGGGTTCCTGCTGGTGTTCGTCGTGATCAACGCGATGGGCGTGAAGTGGCTGTCGGATACCAACGCCGTCGCGGTGATCTGGAAGGTCCTCATCCCGGTGCTCACGATCGTCGCGCTGATGACGACGAGGTTCCACGCCTCCAACTTCACCGCCGGCGGCGGGTTCGCCCCGTACGGGTTCCACGGCATATTCGCGGCGCTCCCGCTTGGCGTCATCTTCGCCGAGGCAGGGTTCGAGATGTGCATCCAAGTCGGCGGTGAGGCGAAGAACCCGCAGAAGAACATCCCCCGGGCGATCATCTTGTCGCTGATCATCTGCACGCTGATCTACCTGCTGCTGGAGGTCACGTTCGTCGGCGCGCTGAACCCGGCGCACCTGCTGCACGGCTGGGCGAACCCGATCGGCGGCGTCCAGAACTTCGGCCCCTACGCCACCCTGGCCACCGCGGCGGGCCTGGGCTGGCTGACCACCCTGCTCCTCATCGACGCGGTGATCTCCCCGGCCGGCGCCGGGCTGGTCTACCATCATCGACCCGCGGGCCGCGGTGTGGGTCCTGCCCTGGCTGGCCGGCCTGCTCATCCTGTCCTGGCTCGGACGCTACAACGGCTCGCCCCCCACGGTGTTCGGCGTGACCCTGATGGCCACCAACCACCTCCCGAACTGGTGGGACCTGGCCGCCATCGCCGCGTTCAGCCTGGTGATCTACTACTGGGCCGTGCACAGCACCCTGCCCCACCAGCGCGTCAGCGCGGCCGTGGAGCTACGTGCGGGTATCGCTGGTCGGGATCGAGGTGCTGACCATTGACGCGCGGATCGTGATCGCCAGCGTGGGCACGTACCTGCGGTTCGCCGAAGCGGTGAACCGGCTGGACATCGCCAACGACGGGACTGCCGTGGGGCTGCCCGAGCTGGGCCAGAAGATGAGCGGCGGCGCTCAGAGGCGGTAGCGGATCGTGCGGAGCAGGAGACAAGCCCTCATAGGCGGATCGGGCATTACCTCGAGGGACGGGCTGCGCCATATCTCGGTTTTACAGGTCGCTCGGCGTGCTGCCCGGTCTGCTGGCGGCGACTGTAGCGGTCATGCTCAATGGCCTGGCCGGTCGGTGTGACCGCCGAGCCCGGCCTGGCGAGCCTTGACCACGGCTTCGGCGCGGGTGCTGACGCCCAGCTTGGCCAGGACCGCCGAGACGTGGTTGCGGACGGTCTTGAGGCTGAGCACGAAGTGGTCGGCGATGTAGGCGTTGCTGTGGCCCTGGGCCATCAGCTCCAGGATTTCGCGTTCTCGCTGGGTCAGTTCGGGGAACGGGGAGGGGACGCTGGCGCGCCCGCCGGTGGCCAGGTGCCTGCTGATGCGCTCGACGACGCTGCCGGCGAACAGCCCGTCGCCGTGGGCGACCGTCTGGACGGCGCGGACGATCTCCTCGCTGGTGGCGGACTTCAGTACGTAGCCGTGGGCGCCGGCCCGCAGGGCCGCATAGACCAGCCGGTCCTCGTCATAGGAGGTCAGCACGAGGACGCGGGTGGCGGGTAGCTGACGCAGGATCTCGGCGGTGGCCGCCACCCCGCCGCCGCCGGGCATCTCCAGGTCCATCACCACCACATCCGGGGTGCGCCTGACGGCCCCGGTTACGGCGTCCTCGCCGGTGCCGACCGCGGCGACCACCTCGAACTCGCCGGTCAGGCTGAGGGTGGCCTGCAGGGCGTCGCGGAACATCGGGTGGTCCTCGGCAATGAGCACCCGCACCATGCCTATCGCCCCAGCAGGGTGGGCAGCTCGGCCGTCACACGTCCCCCTGCGCCGTCGGCGGCTTCGATGATGAGCCGGCCGCCGAGTCCGCGGGCGCGTTCTCGCATCGTCGCGATGCCGTTTCCCTCGCCGCGGGGACTGGCCAGTCCGTGGCCGTCGTCGGTGATGACCAGCCGCAGCAGCTGGCCGGTGGCGAGCTCCAGGCAGCAGTGGCGGCCGCCGGAGTGGCGGGCGGCGTTGGTCAGGGCCTCCACCGCGATCCGGTAGACGGCGACCTCCACGCCGGGTGCCAGTGGCGCCAGCGGTTCGGCGATGCGCAGCTGGATGTCGAATTCCCCCGGGCGTGACAGCTGACGGGCGCGTTCCTCCAGGGCGGCGACCAGCCCTAGCTCCTCGAGGCCGGGTGGGCGCAGGTCGGCCAGCAGACGCCGGACGGTTTCGGTGCTGGCCCGGGCCTCGGCGACCACCCGGGCGAGCAGGCTGGCAGCGGCCTTCGGGTCGGTGCGCAGCAGGCGGCTGGCGGTGTCGGCGGTCAGGCCGATCCCGGCCAGCGCCGGGCTGAGTGAGTCATGCAGGTCGCGACGGAGCCGACCCCGTTCTTCCTCGCGGGCCTGCACCAGCCGCTCGCGGCTCTCGGTGAGCTGATCGACCAGCCAGGCCGCGCGCACGGCCGGGCCGGCATGCACCGCCAGATCGGCCAGCAACTGCCGGTCCGTTCGGGTCAAGGCGGCCTCGCCACGGCGCGGCTGTACTAGCAGGCGCCCGACCTGTTCCTCAGCATGGGTAAGCGGGACGGTGACCGGCTCACTGGCCACACTCCGGTCACCAGCCTCGGCCATCCGTTCCCATTGGCCCTCCCGGTCCAGCTCGACCGCGGCCCAGGGCAGCCGCAGCGTGCCGGTCAGCGTCTGGACCAGGGTCCGGGCCACCTCGTCGGGTGCGACGGTGGCCGCCAGCCGCGCACCCAGGGAGCGCAAGATGCGCACCGGGTCGCTGCGATCGCCGTACATCAGCCGGTCGACCAGCCGCTGGGCGCGGACCCGAACCGGCGCCAGCGCCAGCGCCACCACCGCCGCGGCGACCAGCGTCACCGGCGCCGGCGTCCGCGAGCCGCCCAGCAGCGCGGTCACCGCGGCGACGATCCCGAAATAGGCCCCGAGCAGCACGGCGCTGACCGTCGCCCACACCAGCACCCGGTTGACCAGCGGGTCGATCCCGTACAGCCGGTGGCGCAGGATGGCCACTCCGACCGCGATTGGCAGCCCGGCGATCATCGTCAGAAACAGCAGGGCATCGCCGATGACATGACGGACGTCGTCCAGGCCGGCCAGCAGCAGCAGCCCGCCGAGCAGGTAGCCGAGCGCGATCACCGCACCGACGATGGCGAAGCCGCGCAGCTGCGCCCGCTCCGCACCGGTCGCTGCCCGCCAGCCCGCCACCCGCCGCACCACGGCCAGCACGCCGCTGCCGAGCAGCACCACCCCCGACAGCGCGGCCAGCGGCTCCAGCCCATGCGGCACCTCGCCCTCGCCGATCGCCGACAGCACGGCAAGTACCGCGACGGTGGCCAGTTGCGCCCACAGCACCGGCCGCCAACGCCGCGAAGGCGGGCCGCCGGTCGGGAAGACCAGCATCAGCACCGGCACCAGCGGCAGCGTCCCCGCCCACGACACCGCCGCCACCCACCGTATGGCCTCGGCGCCCGACAGCTGATGCTGGGCGAGCCACTCAGCCGCCACCCCGGCCGCCAGGACGGTCGCGTTGGCACACGCCATGGCTGCGACCACGCGAGCGACGCCGTGACCGGGAAGCTGTGCCAGCAGCAGCGCCGCGACCAGGAACACGGGGACCAGGGCCCCGGCGACCCACCAGCCCATTCCTTGATGCTGATTCAGCTCGGTCTGCGGGGCGAGCAGCACCCATGTACCGATCGTGAGCAGGCCGTAGACGAGCGCGGCGGCCGCCCGGCGGCGGGACGCCGCGCTGCCGCCTGCTTCCCTCATCAGCTCTCCCCCCGCCGGGTGTGGCCGGTAGGGCACTCCCCGGTCGTGCGCGGTTCTTGTCTGCAAGCATGCCCAGGAACACGACAGGTCAAGACCAGGACAGGCAGATAGCGCCGCCGGCCCGGCACGACGCACCAGGCCACCTGTGCCTTACGAGGCCACCTGCTGGCGTCCGGTCAGCAGGCAGCGCGCCGCGGCGATCACGCCGACCACCGCCACAGGCGCGCCGGCATACACCACCAGATAGTCCGCCCATTCTTCTTTGGCGAACCCGTTCTGGACGACGTTGCCGACCAGGAAGGCCACGAACGGGACACCTATCAGCAGCATCAGCACCAGACCGGTACGCCGTAGCCGGGGCAGGAGCAGCAGCACCAGCCCGAACGGCAACGCAAAAACCAGCAGGAAGGCGAACGGAGCCTGCGACAGGTCGAACCCGGCATCGATCAGGATGGCCAGGTATTTCAGGGTCCCCAGGGCCAGCAGCACCACGGCCGCGGTCCGCACCGTCTTGATCCTTGTCATGTCCCCTCCTTGAGGTGTAGCAGCCTTCGTGACGAGCACACCGCACGACCACATCCCGAAACGAGAGGCAGCCGTCCCAGGTCGCCGGGAATCTCCCTCTGGGAACCACCCAAGCCAGGACCCTCCCGCCCAGCTAGCCACCGATGGCCGGTCACCGCTGCGCCGTTGACGAACTGCCGAAATTTCGGTCCGGCCGACCGGCCTCGGCGTCAGTACTGGACTGCGGCGTCGACGGGCGAGCCGGAAGCCGCCTTCCGCAGCGCCTGCTCCCGGACCTGGTCCGGTCGGGCGATTTGTGTTACGAAAATGGTCAGAGGCGGGGGAGGCCTGATGACCGGTATCGCGGAGCACGACCTGCAGGCCGCCATCGCCGCCTGGGACCAGGCGGCGTGGAGCCTGGCCGCGCTGGCGCTGACGGCCCGGGGCGATGGCCCGCCCGAGCTGACCGCCGCGGCCAGGGACCTGCTGGCCGCCGCCGGGCTCACCGCCGCGCCGGGAACGCCGCTGCCCGGACTGGGCGGCGCGGCGCCGGGGCAGATCGCCAGCCAGGCTGCGGCCGCGTTGCACCAGGCCTCGGCGCTGGCTGGCGGCCGCGGTTATGAGTGGGGCAGCCAGAGCGAGGAGGCGCTGGTGGCCCAGGGGCGGGTGAGCGCGCAGCGCGCGGTGACCGTGGCCCGGTTCCTGCTGCCGGTGATGGGTGACCTGGCCGGCCGGCTGGCCGCGCCGGGTGCCCGGCTGCTCGACGTCGGGACCGGTACCGGCGCGCTGGCCGTCGCGTTCGCCCAGATCTTTCCGCAGGTTCAGGTGCTGGGAATCGATATCTCCGGCCGCGCCCTGGGCCTGGCCCGTCAGGCCATCGCGGTCAGCGGCGCCGGCGCCCGGGTGACGGTCCGTGAGCAGGATGTGGCCGATTTCGCCGACGATGCGGGATTCGACCTGGCCTGGCTGCCCGCCCCGTTCCTCGCCGGGCCGGCGCTGACCGGACGGTCGTACGACGGCGCTGTTTGTGACTGTCCTCGCCGGGTAGCTCCAAATGCCGGTGCAAACTCAGCCGCGTGATCGTTGCCCCCACGCTGCAGGCATCATCCGGTCGGCGGCGAGCCGGGACAGCCAGGCCGCAGGCGGCTCCCTCAGCCCCGGGCGGGGCACTGTGGGGCACGGCCGGTTTAAACCGCCTGCTCTCGGTAAGTGAGGCAGATGGCTGCTTGGGCGTCCCCGCGCGGCCGGTCCGCGCCAGTGGCGGGTACCGGCCTGCGGGCCTGCCGATCAGCACGCACCTGCGGTGCAGCGAATGCGGCGTGGTCGCCTGGACCGGTCGGCAGGCGGGTCATCGAGGCGCCGGAGGAGGTGGCTGCATGATGGGCTGGCACGGCATGCCGTCTCCTAACGTGGCCAGCACAGTTAGCGACGGCGCGAAGATGGCTATCGCCCTGCTCAGTGCTGCCATCATGGTGACCATCCTCATCGTCCTCGTCGTCATCGTCATCCTTGCCGTCGTCGAGGTCCTGTTCAGGCCCGCGGACGGATGCACGTACCGCATGCACGGCCCCCTGTGGCGGCGTAGATATCGGGTCGTCCCGGCCAGGGACCAAGACGGCAGGGGGATGCTCACTGTTCGTGAAGAGCAGCTGTGGGATGATCTAGCGGCCCGCTATGACACGGACGCGGCCGCTGACCCCTGGCGGCACGGAGGTGCACGTTAAGACTGGTCACGGCCAATCCGGGGATGCCAGGACGGCCGACGCGCTTCATGTTTCAACTCGCTGGTCGCCGGGTTGGCGGCTCATGGCTTCCGCGCCTACGGCGGCATAGGCAGATCAACCAAGAGAGCGCTCCGGGACTGGGCCGTCGTGCCGCACAGGCGCTTATGTACCGCGCAGTGCATCAGATGAGTACGGAGAAGGGAGGCTGCAGGACCCGGGCTATTCGCGCGGCGACGCGGTCGCAGAGCGGGCGTTGCGTTCGTCCGCTCGGGACAGCTCGGCCGTCTCCGCATGTCTCGCGGTGATCTGTCCATACGAGACTGGCTGTCCCCCGAGCATCACATAAAGAATTGCCTGCGCCGCCCTCCGGTGGTCTTCGCCGGCCCAGATAGCCGGAATCACGACGGGAAGGACCGAGAGCAGGAATAGTCCGGCCAGCACGATGCTGGTGATGGTGAACGGCACCAGGCTATCCCTGGCGTACGCCACGACCGAGGCAGCCACGAAGCCCAGGAAGGCAACGATTCCCAGGAACTTCAACAGCGGAGGGTACATCCCGCCTCCGGATCGCACCACCAGGGGTCTGCCACCCCCGCGCCGCGTACCTGGCCTGGTCGTTTCGTGCGCTGCCTTGCCCGGCGTCTCGTCGCGCCCGGCCGGCTCGCCGAAGGCCAGCCGCAGATCGTCGTGCAGGCCCCTCATCGTGGTCCGGTACAAAGCGACTACCGCGAGTGTCAAGGCACCGTCTATGGCACCGATGGCCACCAGCACCGGCATGGCAACGTGCGCGGGCACATACGACAAGCGGAACAGCAGGCCCAGACCTGCCAGCACGCTGACGAGAACCACCGCGCCGAGCGCTACCCGCGCATTCGATATCCTTTTCTGCGCGAGACGCTCCACCGCGTCCAGCTTCATGCCGGCCAGCCTGAGCCGCTGATCAGCCTCCGGTGCCGGCTCCACGTTCGGCCGGGCCCCGTCCGGCGGTGCCTCGTCCCCCATCCAGCCGCGCAGCCGCTGGAGCCCGCTCTCGGCATCGTAGGGGGCCTCTTCGGGGCCGAGCTGATCATCCAGCTGGTGGTAAACGGCAGACGGCGAAACCTGCTCTCGCTCCGGACCCGCATCGTCGTTCTGACTCATGGTGCCTCCTCCCCGCCAGCAGCGTCCCAGCCTGGGTCATCGGCGATGATCCACTCGGGCAGGGCCTTCTTCGAGTCAGCGCGCGCATCGAATACGTGCTTTGCCGCCGTGCCCGGTCCGGTACCCAGATGCTCGGCGATCATCCGGTTCGCCCATCCTTTACTGAACCTCAGATAAGCGACTCTACGCCGTATTCCCGGCATTTCACTGATCACCTCAGGCGGCATTCCGCCCGCACCCGCGCCGGGGCGGCGCGCCGGCGCCCGGCGACTCCGGTTCACGTCTTCTGGCACCGGCCGGCCGCACCCGGCCCGGCGCCGGTACTCATCGATCGCCCTGCGGATGGTTACCGCACCATGGATCCCGAAGATGGGCTGGAGCGCGTAGTCTCCGCGGAGACGGCTTGTGAAATTTTTCACAGAGCGTTTCCGCGGAAACGTTACGGATGTGGCGACCTGGCTAGGGGGCGTACTGCCCGATGACCAGGGAGGCGAGGCTGTGCTGTGGCCCGAGCGTCGTGATGGCCAGGCGGCTGGCACCCGGGTGCCACGACGCTAGCTGCACCTTGGTGGTGAAGCTCAGCTCGACAACCAGGCTTTGGCTGCTGGCGGGCCAGCCGAAGCCGATCAGGGCGTTGCTGCTGACCCAGGTCTGCGGCACGGTCGTCAGGCGGCCGCTGGCTATGGACAGTACTTCCAGTTGTACCGCCAGCTCGCCGTCGTCTGAGTCGTCGCTGAAGGTTGCCTGGACCGCCAGGAAGCTGCCGTCGGGGCTGAAGGCGGCGTTGGCGGCCGAACTCCCCTCGGGCAGTTCGACCGATACCTGCCGGCCGGTGGCCAGGTTCAGCACCCGGACACCGCAGCGTGCGGCGCACGTCGGCGCCCAGGCGATCTGGGTCGCGCTCGCCGCGATCACTCCGGCAAAGCTGCGGCTGGGCTGCGCGGGGGCCGGATTCCACAACGTGTCGGGCATGGTTCCCGAATCCTGGGCCACCGGGGCCAGCAGCAGACCGCGGCCCGTTCCCTGCCCGATCAGGTATCCGGCCGGAAGCCTGAGCCGCGGCCCGAGCGGCCGGCCAGTGATGCTGACTTCCTGTGCCATGCCCGCGGCAGTGCGCGGTTCGGCCTCAGGGGGATAGCTGGTCAGCCACAGCGCGCCAGCGGTGCCCGGCGCAACCGCGTCCGCCAGCCCCACCTGGGTTACCGCCTGCGCATGATCGGCCAGGAAGTAGACGGCACGTCGCGGTCCAGCGCACAGGCCGCAGCCGGCCTGAGCAGCCGGACGGGCCTGCACCGCCCAGCCGCCCGCCGCGCGGATGAACTGGTAGCCAGAGGGTTGCCGCGGCAGGCCGCCGATCGGCGCCACCCGGCCCGTGGCCGGCCAGAACCACGCCGGCCGCTGCCCGCTAGCCGGCAGCCGCAGACCGCCCGGCCAGGACAGGACCTGACTCGTGATCCCGTCGGGTTCGGCTGCCACCCCCACCTGACCCGAAGCCGCCGTCGCCGGCCGAGCCCTGGTGATCCCCGCCCGGACCGGCCGCACCGTCGCATGCCGTGACCGCGGCAGGTAATGCACAATCGTCACAGCCACCAGCACGAGCACGGCGGCCGCGGCCACGCGGCGCGGCCACGGGCCGGTCTCACGGCCCCCGCCCTGGCTCAGGATGTCAGGCACAGCCCTCACCGCCACGAGCATTCTGGTCAGTGGATACGACCATACCCCGGGCCCACCTGCGCACGTATCACTCTGGTGTGGCCTGATGCACCGATGACGTCCTCGGTCGGCGGACGGGAAGGCGGACCCGCAGCACCGTTTCGCCCGGACTGGAGTCGATGCTGATGGTGCCGCCGTGCCGCTCCACGACAATGCGCTGCGCGATGTCGAGCCCGAGGCCGACGCCCTGGCCGACGCCCTTGGTCGTGAAGAAGGCCTCGAACGCACGGTCTGCCACCTGCGGTGGCATGCCCCGGCCGGTATCGGAGACCTCGACGGCGACGAAGCCTTCTTCAGTTCGCGTCGTCAGCCTTAGCGTGCCCGGCCCGTCCATTGCGTCCACGGCGTTATCGACGAGGTTGGTCCACACCTGGTTAAGCTCGGCGGGGTAGGCCTCGATCTGGGGGACGTCCGGACCGTAGTTACGCATCACGGTGATCCGGTCGGGCAGCCGCTGGCCGAGCATCACCAGCGTGCTCTCGAGGCCCTCGGCCACGTCGACGCGCTGCAGCGACGCCCGGTCCATCTGCGAGTAGGACTTGACCGCGGCGACGAGCTCGGAGATGCGCCGGGTCGACTCCTTGATCTCCGACAGCAGCGCGGTGGTGGACAAGGTGCTCGCTACCCACTCCAGGCCTGACTGCAGCGCCGGTCCGGGCAGCGCGGCCGCCGCTCGCTCGCACCAGGCGCGATCTGCTCCGGCGGCGGCCAGCGGCGGGGCGATCATCCATTCGTCGGCCACGTCGTGCCGGGCTAGCCACGCCGACAGGGCGTCCTCGCGGTCGGCCAGGACCAGCGGATCGTGCGCCGTCGCGGCGGGCGCGATCTCGCCGCGCAGGGTGTCGAGCGCGGTGAACTGCCGCGCCGAGATCTCTTCCCGCGCGAGCCTGCCAAGACTGGAGAGCAGCGTCTGGCATGCGGTCTCCAGGTCGTCCACGGCCCGGGTCGCGGCCGCCGCCGGGTTGTTGATCTCGTGGGCGAAGCCGGCCGCGAGCTTGCCCAGGGTGACCAGGGACTCGCGCTGCCGCGCGGTCGACTCTATGGAACGCGCGGTGTGGTAAAGCCCCGCGATGAGGTGCCCGCCGAGCGGGAACCACGCGCTGAACCGCTCGCGCAGTACGATGGCCGGCACCTGCAGGAGCCGGCTGAGGGCCGACACCCGGGCGGTGGCCAGGTAGACGCCGTGCTCGTCCCAGGCCCGGAAGCCGCCCGCCCACCGGCCTGGGACGTCCATCTTCCCGACCACGGTCTCCTCGCCGCCGACGCGCCGCACCAGGTCGATGGCACCATCGATGAGTACCCACCAGAAGTCCGCGTGCTCACCCTCGCGGAACGGCTCGGTCCCAGGCTCGACGCGAACCACGGTGCTGCCCGCCATCAGTTCCGCGAGCTGATCGTCGGTGAGGCCGTCAAACAGGCTAAGAGCGCGGATCTCATCGATGCCGCCCATGCGCTCCCTCCCCGGCACCAGTGTAATCAGCGCGGGACCAGCTCCTCGTCCGCAGGGCGACAACTTCTCTCATAGTCCCGAACGACCTGGGTTCCTCGCGCGGTAGCATCTGGAGCCATCATGGCCAGCAGTAACCGCCGCAAGAAGCAGAACCGGGCCAAGGCCGCAGCCAAGCATGCGGAGGCGCGGCACCGGCGGGCCGCGACCGCGCGGATCCGCGCGGCGCAGGCGCGCCTGAGCCGTATCTACCATCCTGGGACGTCAGCGGCCGAGCTGGCCATCCTGCTGGCCGAGCACTACCAGGGCGTGCCGGTCGCGGGCTGGCTGGCCTCGGCACTACTGCGGGAAGGCTCATCCCTGGCGCGGCTTCAGGATGCCGCCAACCTGATGCTGACCGGCCAGGACACGCCCTCGCTGACCGCCCTGACGTTCGCGGCCGCCGTGGCGGGTGCCGCCGGTGACGCGGGGGAGGAGCGGCGTCTCATCGACCAGGCGCTCGCCGCGGACGAGGCAGGCGACCCGGACGTGAGGCTGGAGGTCATCGATTTCATCAGCACCAGCGGGCACGCCGCGGAGGCTGTCGAGCTGCTCGAACCGAGGCTGAAGGAGGCGCCGGACGACGGTTGGGCAGGCGACCTGTACGGCGCGGCGATCGAACGGGCCTACGCCGCAGCCTGCGCAGATGAAACCGCCGCCCGTGAGCGTGCCGCGGTGCACCGGTTCGCCGACCGCACCGGCCTGGTCGCGCTCAGGGACGCCGTCAGCGCCTTCCTGGACGGCACCGAGCTCGGCGAGGCGGTCCGGGCGCGGGTGACCGAGGAGCTGTCGGTGACCGATGACCTCGACTGGTCGGCTGAAGACCGGGTGGGGTTTGGCGAGCTGGCCGAGGAAATCGCCTGGCTTACCGCGGACCCCGGGCAGGACGAGATCGAGACGCCGGACGATATCGGGGATCTGCTGGCCGACGATGATCCCGCGGGCACCCCGCTGCGGGCGTTCGCGGCCGACCCGTCGACGCCAGCGGCGCTGGCGGCCAGGGCGCTGGCCTGGCACGAACACATCCACTACGGCCTGTGGCGGATCGATGAACCGGTCCCGGCGCCGGGCCTGCGGTGCACCGATATCGTCTCTGGCACCGAACGGTACGTCGAGTTCCCCGCTGAAGCAACCGCCGGACTGCCGCGGTGGACGGTGTGGCTGGGCGGCATAGTGCCGGTGGACGGGATCTGGCGCAGCACCGGGGTTGGGGTCAGGCTCAGCCCGGCCGAGGCGGACGCGGCGGGGCAGTCCATCGATGAGGCCACCCTGGCGATGGTCCAGGCGCTCGCGGGAGAACCTGAGGTCCCGCCCACGCCCATCCCGTTCGGCCACGCCGAGCCGCTTGGGGTATACGCCGATGACCAGGAGCCAGTGTCGGCCGAGATGGCGAGCCTGATGGGGAAGGTCGCCGGTGCCATGATCACCCGCATCGTCGCGGACGTTCACCGGTACCGGGCCACACCGCCGGCGATCGCCAACACCGACGGCGACCCCATGTGCCTGATCACCGCGACGATTGCGGTGGAGGAGGGCACGGCCGGCAAGCTGGCCGCGCGCCCCGATTTCGATCGCGACAGCGACGAGCCGGACCGGGTCACCTGGTGGGGCGCGCTGATCCCCGACGGCCAGCGCGAGGCGATGATGGCGGAGGCCATGGCGCAGTTGCGGGCCCAGGGTCACCAGGATGTCGAGGCGCCCGCAGGTCCGCAGCGCTGGGTACGGGGCGTGCTGCGGATCCGTGGCCGCGAGGTCACCGTCGAGGTGAACTCCCAGCAGCGGCTCACCCGTCTCCTCGGCCTACTCCGCAAAGTCGGCGCCGACCCGGTGGTTACGTCGGAGAAGCGGATCGACCCGGCGATGGACTTCGCCTGGGCGAGCGGCCAGCGCGCCTCCGAGGGCGGCGCTGCGGCCGCGGCCGAAGGCTGGGAGAAGTTCTGGCTCGACGAGAAGGTTCCCGCGTTGTTCGGCCGAACGCCCAGGCAGGCTGCACGAGGCCGGGAGCGGCCGTACCTGGAGGCGATGCTGCGGCAGTTCGAGTACGAGGCCGGCCTCCTGGCCGTCGATGGCAAGACCGGCATCGACGCCGCCTGGCTGCGCGAGCAACTCGACATGCCAAGCGACCTTGCCGACTGAACGCCTGGACAACCCGTCGGCGCCCGGGCGGGCGGCTCTGTGATGGACGCTGGTCCGCGCGGCGTGCAGCATGGGGGACATACCGGTGATGACGGAGGTTAGCCCGATGTCCGCACTCATGACCGGCGTCGACGTCGACGTGGTGGTTATCGGCGCCGGGTTCGCGGGGCTGGTCGCCGCGCGGGAGCTGGGCCGTGCGGGGGTGGACGTGCTCGTGCTGGAGGCCCGGGGCCGGGTCGGCGGGCGGACCTGGACCGACCGCAGGCTCGGCCACGACCTGGAGCTCGGCGGCACCTGGGTGCACTGGGTGCAGCCGCACATGTGGGCCGAGATGACCCGGTACGGGCGGGATATCACGGCCAGCCCCGCGGCCGGGGAGGCGTACTGGCTCGGCGCGGGCGGCACCCCGCGCGCGGGCACGCCGGATGAGTTCATGGCGCTCATCGCGGACGGGCAGCAGGCGATCGTCGACGACGTGCGGGCCGCCATCCCGCGCGGCATCGACCCGGCCGCCGGCCAGATCGGCGGGCTGGACGCGCTCAGCATCCAGGACCGGGTCGACGCGCTCGGGCTGGAGGAGGAGGCGCGCCGCGCGAATGAGGCGGTGTGGACCGGGCACGTCAACGCCCGGCTGGACCAGGTCGGCTTGTCCAGCGCGCTGCGCTGGACGGCCGCGGCGGGCGGGCACTGGCAGCTCATGCACGAGGCATCGGCCACTTACCGGGTCATCGGCGGGATGAGCGGGTTCACGGCGGCGATCGCGGCGGACGTGGCGGGCCAGATCCGGCTGGGCGCCCCCGTGACCAGGGTGGCGCAGACGGCAGGCGGCGCGATCGTGACCTGCGCCGGCGGCGACCAGGCGCGCGCCCGGCGGGTGATCTCGACGCTGCCGGTCAACGCGATCGCGGGCATCGCCTGGGAGCCGGGGCTGCCGGGTGCCTGGCAGCGGGTGAACGCCGAGACCGTCGCGTCCCAGGGCGTGAAGGTCTGGATGAAAGCGCGCGGCCGGGTCCCGCGGTTCGTCGCCTATGCCAGCCAGTGGCACCCGATCTGCGTGCTGAAGACCGAGTTCACCGACGACGACGCGACGGTCCTGGTCGGGTTCGGTCCCGACCACACCCAGCTCGATGTGACCAGTGTTGCCGCCGTGCAGGCCGCGGTCGACGCGATGCGTCCCGGGCTGGAGGTCCTCGAGGTTGCCGCGCACGACTGGATGAAGGACCCGCTGTCACGGACCACCTGGATGACACACCGGCCCGGGCAGCTGACCCGCGACCTGGCCGGGCTGCAGCAGCCCGCCGGCGTGGTGCACTTCGCCTCCAGCGACAACGCGAGCCTGTGGGGCGGCTTCATCGACGGCGCGATCGAAAGCGGCCTGCGCGAAGCACGGCGAGTCGCGGCCGAGCTCAGCCC
>Ga0335077_10002364_pt1 | contig 22493 bp, 19 predicted proteins | sample Lox_Sample_31_FD_207151 | JGI IMG/M metagenome (GOLD analysis project Ga0335077, IMG submission 207151) | Soil microbial communities from Loxahatchee National Wildlife Refuge, Florida, United States - Lox_Sample_3.1 | ecosystem: Environmental > Terrestrial > Soil > Wetlands | place: USA...
GAGGTCGCCGGTACGATAGGGCACGGGCGTGTCGACCGTGATCCATTGCGCGTTCATGTCGCCCGCGTATTTGCGACGCGCCTGCGTGACCGCTTCCTTGAGGATGGTGGCCTGCGACTGCTGCTCGAGCAGCGAGCCGCCGGAGATGAGCGTCGCCACCGCCTCCTCGTTATCGAGAAGCCAGAACGGCAGCTGCAGATTGTCGATGTTGACGACCTCGGCCACGGCGCCAAACGCCTGCTCGTATTCGTCGTGCGGGTCGAGCAGCACGATGTGCGCGTTGGCGTGTTGCGCCAGCACGGCGCGCAGGATCAGTGTCACGGCACAGGATTTGCCCGAGCCTGTGGTGCCGAGCACCGCGAAGTGCTTGGCGAGAAGCTCGTCGGTCAAGAGATAGGCTGGTCGCGCCGGATCGTGGTGGAGGGCGCCCACGCGCACGTGGAAGGAATTGGGCCGGTCATAGACGGCGTCGAGGTCGGCCTCGCTCGCGGCGCTCACCTCGGCGCCCGGCAGCGGGAAGTGCGCGACGCCGCGCGCGAAGATTCCCTCGGCCGAAATCTCCCCGAGCAGATCGGCAACGAGGCTGTATTTCGGGTTCGCGCCATCGCCCTGCTCGACCGCGCTCACGGTCGCAACAACGGTGCTGCCCGGCGCCGCGATCTTGACGAGCGCGCCGATACGAATGGCCGCGCCGAACTCGGCCGCCGGGCGCGCGAGACTCGCCGTCACCTGCGCGCCGCGCACGGTCTCGACCTGCCCGAGCGTCTGCTCCATGTACCGATCCTCCAACGGCACGCGACTCTAGGGGCGCAGCGTTAACGAAGCGTTCAGCAGTCGGGCCGATTGACGCCGCCGATGCCGGCGCTTCTGCCCGAACCAGACGTTTTCACCGATCGCGCGCGCTTCCCGTCGTGATCGGAAGTCCGGCCGCGCGCCATTCGGGCAGACCATCCTCCAAGCGCCGGGCCTTGAAACCTCGGGCGCGCAACTGCGCGACCGCCTCGAAGGACAGGACGCAATAGTGGCCGCGGCAGTAGGCGATGATTTCCCGGTCGGGATTGATCTCCGCGAGCCGCGTTCTCAGCGACGCGAGCGGTATGTTCACCGCGCCCGGAACATGGCCCAAGGCAAACTCGTCTGGCGGGCGGACGTCCAGGACGGTGACCGCACCCGCGCGGATCAGCTTCAGGAGCTGCTTGCGGGTGACCGGCTCCAGGTCGTCGAGTTTGTTGAAGTAGCTGCGGACGACTTGCTCGACCTCGGCAACATTGCGTTCGGCGATCCGCCGCAGCGCCGTGAGCACCTCGAGAATGCCGTCGTCCGCCAGCATGTAATAAACAAACTTGCCCTGTCGCCGCGAATTGAGCAGCCCCGCCCGCTTCAAGTGCTGCAGATGCTGGGATGCGTTCGCAACCGAAAGGCCCGTGCGCTCGGCCAAGATCTCGACGCTACGTTCGCCCTGCGCGACTTGCTCGAGCAATTCCAGGCGGTGGCCGTTGCTCAAAGTCTTTGCGATCGCGGCAAACTGGGCGAAGAGCGCTTGTTTCGGGCCGAGCGTTGACATTCCATCCCCGCATTATATCATTCAACTGAGTAATTGAATGATATTGAGCCGTTTCGGACGTGGAGAATAGCAATGATTCTCCGCCGGTTCCTCGCCACCGATCCGGTCGCCGCCCTTATGGCTTCGGAATGACCATCGGCGACGTTGCGCCGGGGATCAGGCTGGGCCTGCGCGCGAACTGGTCGCAGTTTTCGCTGCTCCTCCTCGTCAATGCATTCGTCGGCGGCATGGTCGGTCTCGAACGGACCGTCGTCCCGCTCATCGGTTCCGAGGAATTCAAGGTCGCCTCCACGACGCTGGTGGTCTCATTCATCGTCAGCTTCGGGATCATCAAGGCGCTTTCCAATCTCGTTTCCGGCCACCTTGCGGACAGTTGGGGTCGCAAGCGGGTGCTCGTTGTCGGATGGCTCTTTGGATTGCCGGTGCCATTCATCATCATGTGGGCCCCAAGCTGGGGCTGGGTGATCGTCGCCAACGCGCTGCTCGGCATCAACCAAGGCTTCGCGTGGTCGATGACCGTCATCATGAAGGTCGATCTGGTCGGACCGAAATCGCGCGGCCTCGCCGTCGGACTCAATGAATGCTCGGGCTACCTTGCGGTCGGAGCGACCGCTTTTCTCACCGGCTACATCGCCCAGTACGACGGACTACGGCCTTCACCCTTCTATCTCGGCGTCGCCTATGCGGCGCTCGGTCTCGGACTCTCGATCCTGCTTGTGCGCGACACGCGCGCGCACGTCCAACTGGAAGCAAGAGGCAGGGAGCAACCAAGCGCGCAGCTCGATTTCTGGAGAATTTTTTCGCTCACCTCGTTTCGCGACCGCAACCTGTTCGCGGCGTGCCAAGCCGGCCTCGTCAACAACCTCAATGACGGAATGAGTTGGGGCATCTTCCCGTTGCTGTTCGTGTCGTTCGGTCTCGGCGTCGAGCGCATCGGCATTTTGAAGGCCGTCTATCCGGCGACGTGGGGCATTCTGCAAACCGCCACCGGCCCGCTGAGCGACCGGTGGGGACGCAAGGGCTTGATCGTCGCGGGCATGTGGGTGCAGTCGGCCGGTCTGTTCCTGACCGCGCTCATGCGTTCGTTCGAGTGGTGGCTGCTCGGGAGCCTGTTGCTCGGACTTGGGACGGCAATGGTCTACCCGACCCTGATCGCCGCCGTATCAGACGCATCGCATCCGACGTGGCGCGCTCGCTCGCTGAGCGTCTATCGCTTCTGGCGTGACCTTGGCTATGCGTTGGGCGCGCTTTCCGCCGGCCTGATCGCGGATTGGTTCGGCCTTGTCGCCGCGATCAACGCCATCGCCGCGCTCACGTTCATATCGGGCGCGGTGGCAGGCGTGCTGATGCGCAAGCGCTAGGAGATCGCTCAGCTGCGCCAGCGCAGCACGCGTTCCTTCACGGGATTGACGAAGGGCCGCCCTTCCTCCTGCGCGCGGCGGTATTCGTTCTTCAGGCGGTGGTACCATCTCGCCTGCTGATCGGCGTCGCCCATGAGCATGAGGATGGGATCGTGACGGAGGCCCTCGGCCTGCATCGTCATGATGTCGCGGTCCTGGCCGAGGAACGCGCGCGCGAACGAGCGCAGGAGCGGCTTCAAGAGCCCCAGCCGCGGCAAGGTCCAGTAGATCGCGTGGTTGACCTCGCTCTCGCCCGGCGTGAGCGGCGTCACCGCCGTGAGATTGACGAGGCGATGGCGCCCGACCTTCACGTCCTCGATCCTGATGCCCGGCAGGCGAAAGGCGATCTCGGTCTCGGGCGTGCCGCCCAGGATGCGATAGGCGTTGCTGTTTCGCGACGGTGCGTGGCGCAGCATGGTGAAGCCGAAGGGGCTGGGCGCGAACGCCTTCTCCTTCTCGTGGATCGAGCGGCGCGAGCGCCACCACCATGCGCGATGGACGAAGGCGCCGTGCGAGGGATCCATCAACCCGATCACGGCGTGATCGATGCCGCACGGCATGCGCACGCTCTCATAAAGATCGGGGCCCCGCTCGCCGAATTCCGGCAGCACGGGGATCTCGGGGGCTTCCTCGGGCTTCGTGCCGAAGAACACCCACACATTTCCTTGCACCTCGCGCGCCGGATAGGACCGCACGCGGATGCGCCCGACCTCGACATCCTCGCCCGTGGCGAGCGAGGGAATGGCAACGCAGCGCCCCGAGGGCGCGAAGCGCCAGCCGTGATAGCAGCATTCGAGCTCGTGCCCGTCGAACCGGGCGTGCCGCAGCGGGATACCGCGATGGGGGCAAAGGTCCTTGAGCGCGAAGACTTGTCCCTCGGCGTCGCGGCCGAGGAGCACGGGCTCGCCAAGGAGGGTTTTCGCCACCGTCCGCCCGCGCCCGAGTCGCGCGCCGGGGAGCGCGAAATACCACATCTCCCGCAACGGCGCGGCGGTGTCCTCCACTATTGGCTCCGGGATTGGCCAGGGTTGGCGGAGCCTAACCCGCCGCGGCCGCCGGCAAAAGGGTGCCTCGCCGGCACAGAATTTGTGCCGGTGCGAACGATCGGCTCCGCCAAATGTTGGCAATGCGTGCAAGCAGTAGCATTTCCTTGCTCCCCGCCCAACGTGCAGTTAAGGTGCGGCGCACAAATTGCGCGTATTTCGTGATTTGGCCGAGTGTAAAATCAAGGGCTTAGAGGTGGTCCATGGATGATGTTCTGCGCCGCGACGTGCGGCGCGCCTATGCGCTCGAGGACCTCACGGTCGGTATGACCGCCTCCTACCGCCACACCATCACAGACGCCGATGTCAGGACATTCGCCGACCTCACCGGCGACCACAACCCGCTCCATCTCGACGAAGAGTTCGCCCGCACCACGCGCTTCAAGGGGCGCGTCGCGCACGGGATGCTGACGGCGAGCTATTTCTCGACCGCGCTCGCGATCATGCCGGGGCCGGGCACGGTCTATTTGTCGCAAAGCCTCGCCTTCAAGGCGCCGGTCCGGATCGGCGACACGGTCGAGGCGCGTGTCACGGTCGCCGAGATCATCCGCGAGCGCGGCCGCGTCGTTCTGAAAACGCAGTGCCTCGTCGGCGACACCGTCGTCGTCGATGGCGAGGCGATGGCGCTCGTCCCCGCGCGCGGCTGAGCGCCGGCACTGATATCGCACAATTTGAATTGTAACAGCCGACTAGTCGGAGTCGCGTTGGATGGTTGATTTGAGCCACTGGACACGCCCGCGCGCCTCTCGTTCCGCGATTTCTTCAGAGCCGCACAAAGCTTCGATCCGATCCGGCCAGTAAGGAGACATGGCATACCAACCCGCACCAAGCGGATCGTCGGCGATGTATTCCTCCTCGATGTAGCCGTAGACGCCATCTGTCCGCCGCACAATGACAAGGCGGCGTTCGTAGCTCGGATGGTAGATGGTTTTGAGCCTAGCTTCGATCACGGCTCACCAGACTACCAGGGAACCATCTTCCAACGGTTTCTGCGCTTCGATCAAGGTGCGATCTCCTCCGCCTCGCCATTCTGGCGGGATCGCACCGCAGCTTCTATCTTCCGGTCGGTATGCGCATTCTCCGCTATGGGCGGGCCGCGGGCGCCGATCGCGGCGCGGTCCTCGCCATCGGCAATTTCGACGGGCTGCATCTCGGCCATCAGACCGTGCTGGCCGAGGCTCGCGCGCGGGCGCGCGCCGCCGGCGCCCGCTTCGGTGTCCTCACTTTCGAGCCCCATCCGCGGAGCGTGTTCCAGCCTGGCACCGCGCCCTTTCGCCTTACGCCCTTTCGCGACAAAGTGCGGCTCATGGCCGCGCTCGGAGTCGAGCTCCTGGTCGCGCGCCCCTTCAGCATCGGCTTCGCCAAGAAGACGGCCGAGGACTTCGTGCGCGAGCTCCTGGTCGGCGCGCTCGGCGTGCGCCAGGTCGTGGTCGGCTACGATTTCGTGTTCGGCAATGCGCGGCGCGGCAACCCCGCGCTCCTACGCGAACTCGGCACCGAGCACGGCTTCGGCGTCAACGTCGTCGATCCGGTCGCGAACGCGAGTGGTGCCGCCTATTCCTCGACCCTGATCCGCAAGCATCTCTCCGAAGGCCGCCCGCGCGAGGCGGCGGCGCTGCTTGGGCGCTGGTGGGAGATGGGCGGACACGTGCAGACCGGCGAGCGGCTCGGCCGCACTATTGGTTTTCCGACCGCCAATCTCGGCCTCGCCGACTATCTGCGCCCGCTCCCCGGCGTCTACGCCGTGCGTGCCGCGGTCGGCGAGGGCGGTGCCGCGCGCTGGCATGACGGCGTCGCCAATCTCGGCTGGCGTCCGACGGTGGGCGGCCGCGACCTCAGGCTCGAGGCGCATCTCTTCGACTTCTCAGGCGATCTCTACGGCAAGCCTCTGCGCGTCGCCTTCATCGGGCATCTGCGCCCCGAGCAGCGCTTCGCCGGGCTCGACGCCTTGAAGGCGCAGATCGCCGCCGACTGCGAGAAGGCGCGCGAGATGTTGCGCGGCGGCCAAAAACTCCCGCTCGAAGACGATGCGTAGAAACCTCGCCGTACTTTATGCCGTGCTCGGCGCCGGCAATCTCGCCGCCTGGATCGCGGCGCTTGCCGTCTTCCGCGATCGCCCGGTGCTTCTTGGCACGGCCTTCCTCGCTTACAGCTTTGGCCTCCGCCATGCCGTCGACGCCGATCACATCGCCGCCATCGACAACATCACGCGGAAGCTGATGCAGGAGGGACGGCGGCCGCTCGCGGCCGGACTCTATTTCTCGCTCGGCCACGCAACCGTCGTGGCGCTCGCCTCGGCGGCGCTCGCGCTCGCGACGACGCGCTTTGCCGCGCATGTCGAGGCGCTCCGCGATGCCGGCGCACTCGTCGGCACGCTCCTCTCCGCGCTCGTGCTGTTCATCGTCGCCGCGCTCAACTGCGCCGTGCTCGGCGCGCTGTGGCGGCGCCTCGGCGCGGCGCGCGGCGCCGGCGCGCGCGAGGATGCCGCGCTCGATTCACTCTTGGCGCAACGGGGATTGTGGGCGCGCCTCTTCCGCCCGCTCTTCCGACTCGTCACGCGCTCGTGGCACATGTATCCGCTGGGCTTCCTCTTCGGGCTCGGCTTCGACACCGCGACCGAGGTGGCCGTCCTCGCGATCGCCGCCGCCGAGAGCGCCAAGGGGTTGAGCTTCGGCGCGGTGATGATCTTCCCCGCGCTCTTCGCCGCCGGGATGGCGCTTGTCGATGCCACCGACAGCGTGCTCATGGTGGGCGCCTATGGCTGGGCGTTCGTCGATCCCGCGCGCAAGCTCTTCTACAATTTCACCATTACGCTCGCTTCGGTGATGGTGGCGGTGGCGGTGGGCGGGATCGAGACGCTGGGCCTCGCGGTCGACCGCTGGGGCCTCGACGGCCCGTTCTGGCGTCTCGTCGCGGCGCTCAATGCGAATTTCGCCGGAGTCGGCTATGCCGTGATCGGCTTTTTCCTCGCCGCCTGGGCCGGCTCGGCGCTCTACTGGCGTCTCAGATATGCCGGCAAGGCGGCAGGGCCCGGTTGATCTAAGCCCCTCTACCCTATATCCATTCGCCCGAGAGCGAAGGATGGCAACCGACTACCGTTCGACGGTCTTTCTGCCGCAGACCGATTTTCCCATGCGCGGCGATCTGCCGAAGCGCGAGCCTGGCCTGCTCGCGCGCTGGGCGGCGCTCGACCTCTACGCGCGGCAGCGCCAGGCCGCCGCCGGACGTCCGAAGTTCGTGCTCCATGACGGGCCGCCCTACGCCAACGGCAACCTCCATATCGGCCACGCGCTCAACAAGATCCTGAAGGATGTGATCAACCGCGCGCAGCAGATGGCGGGCTTCGACGCCAACTACGTGCCCGGCTGGGACTGCCACGGGCTTCCGATCGAATGGAAGATCGAGGAGGAATACCGCGCTAAGAATCGCTCCAAGGACGATGTACCCGTGCTCGAGTTCCGGCGCGAGTGCCGCGAGTTCGCAGCGCATTGGGTCAAGGTGCAGAGCGCCGAGTTCCAGCGTCTGGGTGTCGTCGGCGACTGGCGCAATCCCTACACCACCATGAGCAACGCCGCCGAGGCGCAGATCGCGCGCGAGATCGGCAAGTTCCTGATGAATGGCGGGCTCTACAAGGGTGCGAAGCCGGTGATGTGGTCGATCGTCGAGAAGACGGCCCTGGCCGAGGCCGAGATCGAATATCACGACCACACTTCGGACCAGGTGTGGGTGAAGTTCCCGGTCGTCCAGTTCCGCCCCGGCCTGCCCAAATCGTTCGGTACCGCGTCGATCGTGATCTGGACGACGACGCCGTGGACGCTTCCCGGCAACCGCGCCATCGCCTATGGCGAGGACATCGAATATCTCTTGCTCGAGGTGGGCGCGGCGGGCCCTACGAGTCTTGCTACGCGCGGCGAGCGCATCGTCGTGGCGCAATCGCGCCGCACCGCGCTCGAGGAAGAGTTGAGCTTCATCGGCCAGACGCTCACCGTCTTCAAGGGGAGCGCGCTTGCCGGCGCCCTGTGCCGCCATCCGCTCAAAGGTCAGGGCTACGATTTCGACGTGCCGCTCCTGCCCGGCGATTTCGTCACGGACGAGGATGGCACCGGCTTCGTGCATGAGGCGCCAGGCCACGGCGATGTCGATTTCGAGCTCTGCCGCAAATATCACATCGACGCGCCGCAAACGGTGGCCGAGGACGGAACCTATTACCCGCATGTGCCGCTCTTCGCCGGCAAGCACGTCTACATGCCGGACGGCACCGCCGGCGACGCCAACCGCGCTGTGATCGATGCGATCAAGGCTGCGGGCTGTCTCTTGGGCGAAGGCCGGCTCGTTCATTCCTATCCGCATTCGTGGCGCTCGAAGGCGCCGCTCATCTTCCGCAACACGCCGCAATGGTTCATCGCCATGGCGGCCAACGGTTTGCGCGATAAGGCGCTTGCCGCCATCGCTGCGACAGAGTGGTTCCCGCCGCAGGGCGAGAACCGCATCCGCGCCATGATCGAGACGCGGCCCGACTGGTGCATCTCGCGCCAGCGCGCCTGGGGCGTGCCAATCGCCGTGTTCGTCAACAAGAGGAACGGCGAGCCGCTGCGCGACCAGGCCGTGATCGACCGCATCGCCGCTGCGTTCGAGCAGAGGGGCGCCGATGCCTGGTACGACACCGATCCGCGCGAGTTCCTGGGGGCGGGCCGCGATCCTGCCGACTTCGAGCAGGTCACCGACATCGTCGACGTGTGGTTCGACAGTGGCTCGACCCATGCCTTCGTGCTGGAGCGCCGTCCCGATCTCGCCTGGCCCGCCTCGCTCTATCTCGAAGGCTCCGATCAGCATCGCGGCTGGTTCCACAGCTCGCTCCTCGAATCCTGCGGCACGCGCGGCCGCGCGCCCTACGACAAGGTGCTGACGCACGGGTTCCTCCTCGACGAGGGCGGATTCAAACTGTCGAAATCGGCCGGCAACGCCTTCTGGCTCGCCGACACGCTCAAGGATCACGGCGCCGACATCCTGCGGCTTTGGGTCGTGGGCTCCGACTACACCGAGGATGTGGGCTTCGGTCCCGACATCCTGAAGCATCACACCGAGGCCTATCGTCGTCTGCGCAACACGCTGCGGTATCTCTTGGGCGCCTTGAAGGGCTTCAAGGCGGACGAGCGCGTCGCCGACCGCGAGATGCCCGAGCTTGAGCGCTACGTGCTCCATCGCTTGTCGGAGCTGGACGCGCTCGTGCGCGCGACCTCGTCGTCGTTCGACTTCCACACGCTCTTCACCGCGCTCCACACGTTCTGCGCGGTCGATCTCTCGGCCTTCTATTTCGACGTGCGCAAGGATGCGCTCTATTGCGACCTGCCAGACGCGCCGCGCCGGCGCGCCGCGCGCACCGTGCTCGATCGCGTGTTCGACTGCCTCGCGCGCTGGCTCGCGCCCGTCCTTTGCTTCACTGCCGAGGAGGCGTGGCTTGCGCGGCACGGAACGGGCGATGGCACGAGCGTCCATCTCGAGCTCTTCCCCGACCTGCCGGCGACCTGGCGCGATCCCGCGCTTGCGGCAAAATGGAGCCGCATCCGCGACCTGCGCCGCGTCGTCACCGGCGCCATCGAGATCGCGCGCGCGGAAAAGCGCTTGGGCTCGAGCCTTCAGGCCGGGATCGTGCTCCACGCCCCCGACGATGCGGCCACATTCGGCGGCCTCGATCTCGCCGAACTCTGCATCACCTCGGCGGCGCAGCTCAGCACCGATGCGCCGCCCGCCGGCGCCTTCGCGCTCGCCGATGTGGCCGGGGTCGGCGCCGTGGTGACGCTCGCCCCCGGCGACAAGTGCCAGCGCTGCTGGCGCGTGCTGCCCGAGGTCGGCACGATCAAGGAAGCGCCCGATCTCTGCCACCGCTGCGCCGACGCCGTCGCCGCGATCGGCCTGCCCGCTGCCGAATGAAGACATGCGCCTCGGCTTAGCGGTGGCGGTGCTCGCGGCGCTCGTCGATCAGGCGGCGAAGCTCGGCGTGCTGCGTCTCTTCACGGCCGACGGCCCGCATATCATGCCGGTACTGCCGGTCTTGAATTTCGCGCTGACGCTCAATCGCGGCATGAGCTTTGGCCTCTTCAACACAGGCTCGGCGATGAACGCGCTCGTCTTCACGCTGATCGCCGCGGTGATCGTCGCGGCGCTCCTCGTCTGGCTCGCGCGCGCGCAGGACGCATTGCTCCGGATCGCGATCGGCCTCGTCGTCGGCGGCGCCATCGGTAACGTCATCGACCGGCTCGCGCGCGGCGCCGTCATCGACTTCCTCGATTTCCACGTTGGGCCCTATCATTGGTTCGTGTTCAATCTCGCCGACGCGGCGATCTCGGTGGGGGTCGGGCTCATGATCATCGACGGCTTGCGCGGCCGGCGCGAACCGCGTAATTAGGGGACTTTCGTGGGGGCGGTGGCTTTGTCTTTCCGGGTCTCGTTAATCATTTGCGCTCTACTTGCGGTTACAGCCGTCTCCGGCTGTGACAGCTTCAATCGCGCGATTGGGCGCGAGAAGGTGATCCCCGACGAGTTCGCCGTCGTGTCGCGCGCGCCCCTCGCGGTGCCGCCGGACTACTCGCTGCGCCCGCCGCGCATCGGCGAGCAGCGGCCACAGGAGCAGCCGACCGCCGAACAGGCACGCCAGACGGTGTTCCGTGTCGGCGACGATCAGAAGGCGAACCTGCCGCCTGCGGCGGATCAGAGGAGCGCCGGCGAGTCGGAGCTTCTAAAGCAGGCGGGAGCGGCCGACGCGCCCAAGGACATCCGCCGGCTTGTCGAGACCGACGCCAGCGGTCAGGTCAGCGACAGCTTCGTCGACAAGCTCGCCTTCTGGCGCAAGGATCAGAAGCTCGGGCCCACCGACGCTGTGATCGATCCCGTGGCCGAGCAAGACCGGCTCGACGCCAACCGCGGCGCCGCGTCGACGGCAGCACCGGCACCGGAGCTGACCGGCAAGCCGGTGATCGAGCGCACCAAGAGCTCCTCGGGCGGCGGTTTCTTCTCCTGGCTTTTCTGAGGCGCTGGCGGCCCTAGGGCCAAGCGGGCACAATGGTGCCGATGTTGCGCCAGCTTCCGCCGGTCGTCGTCAATCGCATCGCCGCGGGCGAGGTGATCGAGCGCCCGGCCTCGGCCGTCAAAGAACTCGTCGAGAACGCCATCGACGCCGAGGCACGCCGCATCGAGGTGACGCTCTTGGCCGGCGGGCAAAGCCTGATATCCGTGCGCGACGACGGCATCGGCATGACGCGCGACGAGCTTTCGCTCGCGGTCGAGCGCCACTGCACCTCGAAGCTGCCCGACGACGATCTTCTGCGCATTCGCACGCTCGGGTTCCGCGGCGAGGCGCTCCCCTCGATCGGCGCCGTGAGTCGCCTCACCGTCACGAGTCGCCGCCGCGGCGAGTCCCACTCTTGGTCGCTCGCGGTCGAAGGCGGCGCCAAGGGCGAGGCCGCGCCCGCGGCGCTTGCCGCCGGCACGCTCGTCGAGGTGCGTGATTTATTCTTCGCCACGCCCGCGCGCCTCAAGTTCCTGAAATCGCCGCGGACCGAGCGCGAGCAGGCGGTCGACGCGGTATCGCGCCTCGCGATGGCTTATCCCGCGATCGGCTTCAGCGTCACGGGCGACGACAACCGCGTGCACCTTCGCCTTCAGGCGCAGCGCGGCACAGCCGAAGAAGCGCGCCGCGCGCGGCTTGCCGCGATCCTGGGCGAGGATTTTGCGGAGAACGCGCTTGAGATCTCGGCCGCGCGCGACGGCTTCGTCGTGACCGGGCTCGCAGGATTGCCGACGCTCAATCGCGCGACGGCGCGCGATCAGTATCTCTTCGTCAACGCGCGGCCGGTGCGCGACAAGCTTCTCGCCGGCGCGGTACGCGGCGCCTACCAGGATTTCCTCGCGCATGACCGCCATCCGATGGTGGTGCTGTTCCTCACCGCGCCCGAGGACGCGGTCGACGTCAACGTCCATCCGGCGAAGGCGGAGGTGCGCTTCCGCGACGCCGCTCTCGTGCGCGGGCTCATCGTCGGCGCCTTGCGCCACGCGCTGCAAGGGGCCGCGCATCGCGCCTCGACCACGGTCGCGGACGCGGCGCTCGCCTCGTTCGCGCCGCACGGCTGGGCGCCGGCGCGCGCTCCGGCATGGATGCCTGCCGCGGGTCTCGCCGAGGATCGCGCCGCTTACGTGTCGCAGGCTCCCCTCGGCGAGCTCGCCCCTGCCGCGCGCGCGGCTGCGGCCGCCGACGCCGGTGCCGCTTTATTTCCCTTGGGCGCCGCGCTCGCGCAACTGCACGAGACCTATGTCGTCGCCGAGACCGCCGACGGACTCGTCATCGTCGATCAGCACGCGGCGCACGAGCGTCTCGTCTACGAGCGCATGAAGACGGCGCTCGATCACGCCGGCGTGCCGCGCCAGATCCTACTGCTGCCCGACGTGGTCGAACTCGAAGAAGCGGCCGCGACGCGTCTTCTCGCGCGCGCGGAGGAGCTTGCTGAGCTGGGCTTCGTCATCGAGCGCTTCGGCAGCGGCGCCGTGCTGGTGCGCGAGGTGCCGGCGCTCGTGCCGGGCCTCGACGCGAAGGCGCTCGTGCGCGATCTCGCCGATGAGTTATCGGAATGGGGCGGCGCGCTCTCGCTCAAGGAACGGCTCGAAAGCGTCTGCGGCACGATCGCGTGCCACTGCAGCGTCCGCGCCGGCCGGCGCTTGAGCCAGGCCGAGATGAATGCGCTGCTGCGCCAGATGGAGGCGACGCCGCATTCGGGCCAATGCAACCATGGCCGCCCGACTTATGTCGAGCTGAAGCGCGCCGACATCGAGCGCCTGTTCGGACGGCGCTGACTATTTCCCCGTCGAGCTGTAGGGATACTGCAGCGTCCCTGTCTTGAAGGCGGGCGGATCGAGGATCGGCGTCTCGCCCGGCTTCTGGAACTGCTCGAGGTCGTGGCCTTTGACGCCCTGGTACTGCACCGTAAGGATGCGCGGCTGCCGCCATTCGCCGTCCTCGCCGAAGGCGATGTCGCCATAGACCGTCTTGAACGTCGTCGCGTGGATGTATTTGGCGAGCTTGTCCTGGTCCAAGGACTTCGTCCCATCGACCGCCTGCTCCAGCACCTGGAAGGTCGCGTAAACGAGCGGCGGCACGTAGAAGCCCAAAGGATCGGTGCCGGCCTCCTTGGCCTTCGCGCGGTATTTCGCGATGAACTCGTCAATGCCGGGGAACTCCATCGTCTTCTCATGGACGAAGAGCTCGTAATCGACGAGCCCGTTCAAATGCTCGCCCATCTGCGCCTTGATGGTGCCGAGCTGCGGCCCGACGATCGCGCCACCGAACATCTTGGCGGTGAGCCCCTGCTCCTCGACCGCGCGCAGGAACCCTGCGCTGTCGGCCGGATATGACGCGAGATAGACGAGATCTGCGCCGGCCGCCTTGATCGATTGGATGACCGGGCTGAAATCGACCTGGTTCGGCGGATAGACGCGGTCGTAGACGATCTTGAGCCCGTCCTGCTGGATCCAGTGCTTCGCGCCTTCGATCGCGTTCTTGGAGAATTCCGCGTCCGCCCCGGTCAGGGCCACCGTCTGCGGCTTCGGATTCATGGCCATGGCGGCGGCGAAATAGCCTTGCGAGATCGCCTCCTTGCCGTGTGGGCCATAGGGCATGGTCTGGAAGAAGCGCGGATAGTGGAATTCGTCATTGACCGCCAACGCGAGCGTGTCGAGCAGCATGGCGTTGTGCTGGATGATGATCGGCATCGCGGCCGAGCTGTAATTCGTGCCCGAGCCGGTGATGAGGTCGACCTTGTCGACGTCGAGAAGCTTCGTGTAGATGCCGGGATCGAGCGCCGGGTTGCTCTGGTCGTCGTAATGGACGATCTCGACCTTGCGGCCCAGGAGCCCGCCCTTGGCGTTGACGTCGTCGGCCCAGATCTGCGCCGTCACCGTATATTGCTTGCCGACGCCGGCGCTGCCACCGGTCTCGGAGATGGCGAAGCCGACCTTGATCGGCGCTTGCCCCTGCGCAGTGGCATTGCCCGCGCTCATTCCCGCGCCCACAAGCATCGCAGCTGCCGCTACCCCCCAGACCCGCATCGCTCCCTCCCAGAGATTTGCGCCGATCTTGGCGGATGAACGTCGACGCGTCACCAATCGAATTTCAATGCAGAGGCCCGCTGAGGTCGCGCAGAAGGCGCGGAGTGCGACCATTGCTCCAGCGCCCTTCGCGAGCCCGCGGCGTCCTCGGCGTCAAAACTTCACGTGCCGTATCTCAGAAAGAGAATCCGCGCGGCGCCGTAGTGGCGCTCGTCGAGCAGCGTGAAGCCCTCGGGCGGCGTGAAATCCGCGCGCGCGGCAAGCTCGAGCACGACGAGCGCGCCGGGCGCGAGCCAGCCGGCGGCGGCCAGGGCGGCGAGCGCCGATGCTTCGAGCTCCTCGCCATAGGGCGGATCGACGAAGGCGAGCGCGCACGGCGTTCCGCGCGGCGGCTTCACCGCGTCGGCGGCGATGACCTTGGCCCGCGCAGTCTCGCCGAATTTGGCGATGGTGCGCGAAAGCGCCGCGCGCGCGGCGGCATCGCGCTCGATGAAGGTCGCAAAGCGCGCGCCGCGCGATAGCGCCTCGAGCCCCATGGCGCCGGTGCCGGCGAAGAGATCAATGACGCGCGCGTCCTCGTAGACCGGACCTTCGCCGAAACGCCCGTGCGCGAGGATGTCGAACACCGCCTCGCGCGCGCGCTCGGACGTCGGCCGCACGGTGGCGCCCTTCGGCGCCTCAAGCGCTCTGCCGCGATGGCGCCCGGCGATGATCCGCATCTTTGCCCAACTGCTCGGAGAGCACCTTCTTCGGCACTTCTGCCGTTTCGCCGCGCGCGAGATTGCCCAACTGGAACGGGCCATAGGCGACGCGGATGAGCCGCGTGACCGCGAGGCCGAGATGCTCCATGACGCGGCGCACCTCGCGGTTCTTGCCCTCGGCAAGGCCCACGCTCAGCCATGCGTTCGAGCCCTGCACCTTTTCGAGCGCCGCGAGTATCGCGCCGTAGCGCACGCCGCCGACGGTCACGCCTTTGCCGAGCGCCGCGAGCGCCGCCGGATCAGGCGCGCCGTGGACGCGCACGCGGTAGCGCCGCACCCACCCGCGCTCCGGCAGTTCAAGCGCGCGCGCCAAGGCGCCGTCATTGGTGAGGAGAAGAAGCCCCTCGGAATTGAGGTCGAGCCGCCCGACCGAGACGACGCGCGGCATGTCCTTCGGCAGATGCGCGAAGACGGTGTCGCGGCCACGCTCGTCCTTGTGCGTCGTGACGAGCCCGCGCGGCTTGTGATAGCGCCAGAGCCGCGCGCGCTCGGGCTGGGGCAGCGGCGCGCCGTCGACGCGGATGTCGTCCTCGGCTTCGGCATTGACGGCCGGGCTTTCGAGCACGCGCCCGCCGATGCTGACGCGGCCCGCGCCGATGAGCCGCTCGGCCTCGCGTCGCGAGCACAGCCCGGCGCGCGCGATGAGCTTGGCGACGCGCTCAGCCACAGGCGGCGATGAAGGACTGGAAGATGCGCCGGTCGCCGTCGGAAAGGAGATATTCGGGATGCCATTGCACGCCGAGGCAGAAGCGGCGGCCGGGCGCCTCGATCCCTTCGATGATGCCGTCCTCGGCCACGGCGTCGACGATGAGGCCCTGGCCCGGCGCCTTCACCGCCTGATGGTGGGCGCTGTTGACCGGAAGCTCGTCCGTGCCGGCGACACGATGGAGCAGCGTGCCGGGCGTGATGCGAACCCGATGGCCGGGTTCGGTGCGCGGGTTGGGCTGCTCGTGCGCCAATGCGTTCGGCACCTCGTCGGGGATGTGCTGGACGAGCGTGCCGCCCAGCGCGACGTTCAAAAGCTGCTGCCCGCCGCAGATGCCGAGCACCGGCATATCGCGCGCGACCGCCTCGCGCGTGATCGCAAGCTCGAAATCGGTGCGGCGCTCCTTCAGCTTCACCGTGTCGTGGCGGGTCACCGCGCCGAAGAGCGCGGGATCGACGTCGAACGCGCCGCCCGTCACCACGAGCCCTTTTACGAGTGCCAGATAAGCGGCGACCGCCGCGCCCTCGTGCGGCAGCAAAATTGGTACGCCGCCCACTGCGGCGATCGCGTCGCAGTAATTCTCGCGGAGCGCGTACCACGGGTGGGTCTTGGAATAGCCGCCCTTGTCCTCGCGGTCGAGCGTCAGGCCGATGATGGGCTGTGCCATGGCGCGCATATTACACCCTCCTTCCTTTACACCCCTCCCCCTTGCTCTTTTTTCCCTCCCCCTTCGAAGAGGAGGGTAGGGGTGGGGGGTGACCAGGCCTAAACTCGCCTCCGCATGACTCGTTCGCCCATGTCCCTCGCCGTGGCGGAAGCCGAAGCCGCGTTCGCGCGCGACGACGTGCCGGTCGGCGCCGTCGTGGTCGATTGGCGGACGGGAGAGGTCGTCGCGCGCGGCGGCAACCGGGTCGAAGTGCTGCACGATGTCACGGCGCATGCCGAGATCCTGGCGTTGCGCGCCGCGTCTGCGGCCCTTGGGGTGGCGCGGCTCGAGGGCTGCGACCTCTATGTCACGCTCGAGCCGTGCGCCATGTGCGCTGCCGCGATCTCGTTCGCCCGCATCCGCCGCCTCTATTACGGCGCGAGCGATCCCAAGGGCGGCGCGGTCGAGCACGGCCCGCGGTTCTTCGCGCAACCGACGTGCCACCACCGCCCCGACGTGTTCGGCGGCATCGACGAGGCGCGCTCGGCCGAGCTCCTGCGCCAATTCTTCGCGGCACGACGTTGAGCTTCTGGACGGCCGAAAATCAGCGGCCCGCCTTTTCCGCCGCGAGCGCGCGCCAGCCGATGTCGCGGCGCCAGAACCCGCCTGGCCAGCGGATCTTGCTGACCGCCTCGTAGGCGCGCGCCTGTGCCTCGGCGATCGTGCGTCCGAGCCCGACCACGTCGAGGACGCGCCCGCCGTCGCTGACGATGCGGCCGCCGTCCTTCCGTGTGCCGGCATGGAACAGGAGCACGTTGGCATCGCCCTCAAACGCGTCGAGCCCCTCGATCAAGCTCCCTTTCTCGTAGGCGCCGGGATACCCCTTCGCCGCCAGAACGACGCAGAGCGTCGCCTCCTCGTGCCAGCGCAGGTCGAAATTCTTGAGCACGCCGTCACGCGCCGCGATGAGCGCCGGCAGCACGTCGCTTCTGAGCCGCGGCAGCAGCACCTGCGCCTCGGGATCGCCGAAGCGGCAGTTGTATTCGATGAGCTTCGGGCCGGCGTCTGTCAGCATCAATCCGGCATAGAGCACGCCTTTGTAGGGCCGCCCTTCGGCTGCCATCGCCGCGACGGTGGGGGTGATGATCCGCGCCATCACCTCGGCCTCGAGTGCGGGCGTGAGGCACGGCGCCGGCGAATAGGCACCCATGCCGCCGGTGTTGGGGCCGGTGTCGCCGTCGAAGGCGCGCTTGTGGTCCTGCGCCGAGCCCAACGGCAGCGCATGAGCGCCATCGACGAGCGCGAAGAAGCTTGCCTCCTCGCCGGCGAGAAACTCCTCGATCACGATCTCGGCGCCGGCGGGCCCGAATTTCGCGCCCGTGAGTGCCTCGTCGATCGCGGCCTCGGCCTCGGCGAGGCTCGTTGCCACGGTGACGCCCTTGCCGGCGGCGAGCCCGTCAGCTTTGACGACGATCGGCGCGCCTTGCGCCTGTGCATAGGCCTTGGCCGCGCCCGCGTCGGAAAAGCGCCGATACTCCGCCGTCGGGATGCCATGGCGCGCGCACAGATCCTTGGTAAAGCCCTTCGAGGCTTCGAGCTGCGCCGCCGCGGCGGTAGGGCCAAAGGCAGCGATGCCCGCTTCCTCGAGCCGGTCGACCAAGCCGAGCGCCAAGGGCGCTTCCGGCCCGACCACGACGAAGTCGATGCTCTCGCGCTCCGCGAACGCGACGAGTCCCGCCACATCGCTTGCCTCGACCGGCACGCAGATCGCGTCGCGCGCGATGCCGGGATTGCCAGGCGCGCAATAGAGCCGGTCCGCGAGCGGCGAGGCCGCGATCGCCCAGGCGAGCGCATGCTCCCGCCCGCCCGATCCGACGATGAGAATCCGCATGCCGTCCCTCGTGCCGCCCCGCGTCGTTCGCTCTATCATAGCGGGCGATGAGCGAATCCCCCACGGCTGCCGCCGCGGTTCCGCGCGCATCGCTCCCCGCCTACTCGGTGAGCGAGATCGCCGCGCTCTTGAAGCGCACGATCGAGCAGAACTTTGCCTATGTGCGCGTGCGCGGCGAGATCACGGGCTGGAAGCGCGTTGCCTCGGGCCATTGCTACTTCGCCCTGAAGGACGAGGACGCGGTGCTCGACAGCGTGTGCTGGCGCTCGACCCGTCTCACCTTCAAGCCCGAGGACGGGATGGAGGTGATCTGTACCGGGCGCATCACGACATTTCCCGGCCGTTCGCGCTACCAGCTCGTGGTGGAGGCGATCGAGCTCGCCGGCGTCGGCGCACTCTTGAAGCTCCTCGCCGAGCGCAAGGCGAAGCTCGCGGCCGAAGGCCTCTTTGCCGAGGAGCGCAAGAAACGCCTGCCCTATCTCCCGGCGGTGATCGGCGTCGTCACCTCGCCCACGGGCGCCGTCATCCGCGACATCCTCCATCGCCTCAGGGAACGCTTCCCGCGCACCGTGCTGTTGTGGCCAGTGCCGGTGCAAGGCGAGGGCGCGGCCGAACAGGTGGCGGCGGCGATCGCGGGCTTCAACCGCCTCGCCGCCGGCGGCGCGCCGCCGCGCCCCGATCTCCTCATCGTCGCGCGCGGCGGCGGCAGCCTCGAGGATCTGATGCCGTTCAACGAGGAGATCGTGGTGCGCGCCGCCGCCGCCTCCGCGATCCCGCTCATCTCCGCCGTCGGTCACGAGACCGACACGACGCTTATCGACTTCGCCGCCGACCGGCGCGCGCCGACGCCCACCGCGGCGGCCGAGATGGCCGTACCGGTGCGGCTCGAGCTTCTCTCCGAGCTTGAAACCAAGGGTGCGCGCTCGGCCAACGCGATGGCGCGCCGCTTCCGCGAATGGCGCGCGCATGTGCTTGCGGCCGACCGGGGCCTGCCCCATCCGCGCTCGCTGCTCGAACACGCCGCGCAGCGGCTCGACGATCGCGCCGAGCGGCTCGGGCTTGCGCTTCGCCATCTCGCGCGCATCGCGGCCGAGCGCCTCAAGGACGTGCCGCTCCGGCTGCAGCGCGCGATGCGGCGCTTCGTCGTTGACGGCGAGGCCCGATTGCAAGGCCTTGCCGCGCGCCTCCAGAGCTGGCAGCAGGCGCAGGAGAGCGTGATGGCGAAAGGCTATGTGCGCGTGCGCGGCGAGAGCGGCACGGTCCTGACCGATGCCGCGCACGTGGCGCCCGGCGCGTCTCTGCTGCTCGAGTTCCACGACGGCGCCGTGCCCGCGACGGCGGCGCGCGAGAAGCGTACTCCGCGCGGCCCCGAGATGCGCCAGGGCAAGCTTCTCTGATGCGCCGCGGGCCGATGCTTCGAGCACGCCGCAAACATTCATAAAAAGCCCGGAAAATCGGCGTAAATAGTTGGTCTGCCGAGTGATCCGGCTGACCATCTGTTAAGGCATTCAGCCTTAAACCCGCAGCGCCATGCGGGCTCTCAAGACCACAACAAACGCCGAGCGCGGACCAGCTCTCCATCCCGTTCCGCGCCTCTGCGATGATCCGCGTGCGATCCTCGTGATCGACTTCGCGGCCTTCTCGCGCCTTCCGGACGCGTCGATCCCGATCTTCCACGAGTGCGTCATGCGCCCCGTGGCCGAGGTCATGGCCGAGCACGAGGACGGGCGGCTTTATGACAATTCCTGGGGCGACGCGATCATCGCCGTGTTCGAGGATGCAAGCCGCGCGGCGCATTTCTCGCTCGACCTCCAGGACCGGCTCGCCTGCATGCCGTTCGCGGCGCTGGGCTTGCCGGCGACGCTTCGTCCGCGCATCGCCGGCGACTATGGCCGGACTTGGCAGGGCTACGACTTCGTCCGCAAGGAGCTGACCTTCTACGGCGTGCACGTGACGCGCGCGGCGCGGCTCGAGCCGGTGACGCCGCCGGGGGCCGTTTACGTCACGGAGAGCTTTGCCGAAGCGGCGAGTGCCGACCGCGCGCTCGCCTGCCGCTATGTCGGCGAGATCGCAACCGCGAAGAATTTCGGGGTCCTGGGTGCCTTCGAGCTCACGCGCGCGCCGGAGGCGTCATGGACGGCGCCCCGCTCGTAATCGTCGGCTCGGGCCCGGCCGGGCTCGCCGCTGCGGTGCAGGCGAAGCGCCGCGGCATGAGCTACATCATGCTCGAGCGCAGCTCGAACTTCGCCGACACGATCCATAATTTCGCCAAGGGCAAGCTCGTCATGAGCACGCCCAAGCGCCTGCCCTTGCAGCCCGGGCTCGCGCTTTCCTTCGAAGAGGGCCCGGTCGAGCGCGTGCTCGCCACCTGGCGCAAGGAGCTCGACGAGGCCGGCGCGCTGAAGCGGCTCAGGATCGCGAGCGAGGCGATCAGCATCGCGCGCGAGGGCAAGTCCTTCCGCATCGAGCTCGCGCGCGGCGACACGATCGGCGCGGATTCGGTGATCCTCGCGATGGGGACGCAGGGCAACATCACGAAGCTCACCGTTCCCGGTGCCGAGCGCGTGCGCTACCAGTTTCGCGACGCCAACGAATATGGCGGCAACGAGATCTTCGTCGTGGGCTCGGGCGACACCGCGATCGAGAATGCGTTGGCACTTTCCGAGCAGAACCGCGTCACGATGGTCGTGCGCGGACGCGCCTTCAAGCCCGAGAAGGTCACGGTCGCCAATCTCGCCGCGGTCGAGGCGGCAATCCGCGACGGCCGCATCGCGTGTCGCTATGACGCCGAGACGGTGCGGATCGAGGAGCGCCGCATCGTGCTCCGCGTCGCCGGTCGCGAGGAGAACCACGCGTGCGATCACGTCATCGCGCGCATCGGCTCGGTCAAGCCGCGCAAATTCCTCGAAGCCTGCGGCGTTACCTTCGAGACCGAGGGCGATGACGCCGATCCGGCGCTCGACGCGCATTATCAGTCGGCGGTGCCCGGCCTTTATGTGGTGGGCTCGCTCGCCGGCTACCCGCTTATCAAGCACTGCCTCAATCAGGGCTTCGAAGCGGTCGAGGCGATCACGGGCGAGCCGGTGGCGCCGGCCGACGCGCCGGTTCTGGCCGAGACTTTCGGCAAGATCGTGCGGAAGCGCGATCTCGAGGCGGCGCTGCAGAAGATCACCCGCACCATCCCGCTCTTCGCCGGCTTGAGCCGCCTCGGTCTCGGCGACGTGCTCCTCGACAGCAAGCTCGTGCGCAAGAAGGCGGGCGACATCGTCATCAAGCGCGGCGACTATGGCGATTCGATCTTCGCCATCCTCGACGGCGCCGCCGGCGTCGAGGTTCAGCCCGACGTGTTGCAGATGAAGCGCATCCTGCACAAGGGCGAGTTCTTCGGCGAGATGGGGCTGATCTCGGGCCGGCCGCGCTCGGCCACGGTGCGCGCGGTCAATGACTGCACGATGATCGAGGTGCCGCGCCGCGCCGCGTTGAAGCTCTTCACGTCGGTGCCGCAGGCGCGCCTCAAGATCGACGAGGCGCTGACGCCGCGTCAGATCCGCGCCTATGTGAGCGAGGATCTGGCGGGCGCCGATCTTGATGAGCTCGTCGCCGCCGCGACGCCGGTGTCGTTCGCGTTCGGCCAGACGATCCTCGCGCCCAGCGCCGCCAAGTCCGACGTCTTCCTGATCCAGTCGGGCTCGGCCAAAGTCACGAGCCGGAGCTGGGGCCGCGACGTCGTACTGCGCTACCTGCCGGCCGGCCAGATGATCGGCGAGCAGCATTATCTCTCCGATCAGCCGGTGCAGGTCGCGGTCGTGGCCGCGACGAAGACCGTCGCCATCCGCATCGAGGGCGCGGTGTTCCAGCGCGTGCTTGCGCGCAACCCCGCGCTCATGCAGCGCCTCAAGGCGCGCATGGAACAGGAGCTGCGCGAGAACGTCAGCACCATGGCGTTGCCCGGCGGTTCGGGCGGTATCTTCAGCGACTTCCTTGCCGAGGGCGTCGGCGAGGCCACCAACATACTCGTCATCAACGAGACCATGTGCACGCGCTGCAACAACTGCGAGAGCGCGTGCGCCGAGACCCATGGCGGTATCAGCCGCCTCAACCGCGAGGCGGGGCCGACCTACGCGACCTTGCACGTGCCCACCTCGTGCCGCCATTGCGAGCAGCCGCACTGCATGATCGACTGCCCCGCCGACGCGATCCATCGCGCCCTCAACGGCGAGGTCTATATCGACCAGGAAGCCTGCATCGGCTGCGGCGCGTGCGAGAAAAGCTGCCCCTACGACGTTATCCGCATGGCCGCGGAGCCGGGCCCCAAGCCCAATCTGCTGCTGTGGCTGCTGTTCGGCTCGGGCCATGGCCCGGGCGAGGACCGCTCGCGCGAGGCGGC
>Ga0335077_10002365_pt1 | contig 22493 bp, 14 predicted proteins | sample Lox_Sample_31_FD_207151 | JGI IMG/M metagenome (GOLD analysis project Ga0335077, IMG submission 207151) | Soil microbial communities from Loxahatchee National Wildlife Refuge, Florida, United States - Lox_Sample_3.1 | ecosystem: Environmental > Terrestrial > Soil > Wetlands | place: USA...
CCCCAGGTATCGAAGATCATGACGGCCTGCGCGCCGGCCTCGATCTGGGCGTTCAAATACGCGGTCACCGAATGCGCGAGCAATTCCAGAAGTATATGCAGGGTTTGCGGTTCGTCGCGCAGCATGGCCTTGATCAGCGGGAATTCGCGGTTGCCGCCGCCTTCGACCATGTAGGTCGCCAGCGTCCACGGGCTACCGGCAAAACCGATGAGCGGCACGCGGCCATTGAGTTCGCGGCGGATAAGCCGCACGGCGTCCATCACATAACGCAAGTCCTGCTCCGGGTCGGGCATGCCGAGTTTTTTGATCTCTGATGCCATGCGCACCGGCCGTTCAAAGCGCGGCCCGGCGCCTTCGTGGACCGTGAGTCCCAGACCCATCGCATGTGGGATGACGAGAATATCGGAAAACAGAATCGCGGCGTCGAGGGCGAAACGGTTGATCGGCTGCAGCGTAACCTCGCAGGCCAGTTCCGGCGTCGTGCACAGGGTCATGAAATCGCCGGCCTTCGCGCGCGTGGCGCGGTATTCCGGCAGATAGCGCCCGGCTTGCCGCATGATCCACACCGGCGTGACATCGACCGGCTGGCGCAGCAGCGCGCGCAGCAGCCGGTCATTCTTCAACATCGTGGTCATGGTTTGTTGGAACCTATCTCAAAAATGCCGTTCGCCCTGAGGTATCGAAGGGTGAACGGTAAGTGTTGCATAATTTTTTTGTGCTTCGATACCTCAGCACGAACGGTTTTCATGCCCGGTTGGATTTTTGAGATAGGTTCCGGCAATGATCTGAAAAACGTAACGAGCAGATACCGTTTCGCCTGTAGCGAAACGGCGCTTTAGCCCCGAAGGGGTTCGTCTCAGGGATGAGACGAACAACACGCAAACGGGCCCCGCGGTAGTTTTTCAGGGCAAAGGGGCGGGGAGGTCGGACTTCCCCATCAGATACAGATCGACACCGCGCGCGGCGGAGCGGCCCTCGGCAATGGCCCAGACGATCAACGACTGGCCGCGCTGCATGTCGCCGGCGGCAAATACGCCCGGCACCGAGGTCATCCAGTTGGCGTCGCGCGCGACGTTGCCGCGCTCGGTGAGTTTGACACCGAGTTGCTCCAGCATGCCCGGTTTTTCCGGGCCCAGAAATCCCATGGCCAGCAGCACCAGATCGGCGGGCAGTGTGTGCAAGGAATCAGGCATCTCCTCGAAGGTGATGCGGCCATCCACCTTTTTCATTTCCACCTTGACGAGTTCGAGCGCCTTGACCCGGCCCTGTTCATCGCCGATGAAGCGCTTGGTGGACACGGCGTAGACGCGTTCGCCGCCCTCTTCGTGCGCCGAGGCCGTGCGAAAAATGTTCGGCCATTCCGGCCAGGGATTCACCGCGGCGGCGCGCTTGTCCGGCGGCCGCGCCATGATCTCCAGCGAGTGCACGGACTTCGCGCCCTGCCTGTGCACAGTGCCCAGGCAGTCGGCGCCGGTGTCGCCACCGCCGATGATGATGACGTGCTTGTCCCTGGCGGTGATCGATCGTTCAGCGGCGATGGTGTCGCCTTCGCAGCGGTGGTTCTGCTGCGGCAGGAACACCATGGCCTGATGGATGCCCTTGAGTTCGCGCCCCGGCACCGGCAGATCGCGCGCATGGCAGGCGCCGCCCGTGAGTAAAACGGCATCGAAGTTTTTACGCAGGTCATCGACGGGGACATTCACGCCGATGTGGCTGTTGGGCTTGAACACGACGCCCTCGGCGCGCATCTGCTCCAGACGGCGGTCCAGCACGCGCTTCTCCATCTTGAATTCGGGAATGCCATAACGCAGCAGCCCGCCGATGCGGTCATCGCGCTCGAAGAGCGTGACGCCATGCCCGGCGCGTCGCAGTTGCTGCGCGGCGGCGAGACCGGCGGGGCCCGAGCCGACCACGGCGACCTTCTTGCCGGTCAGAACCTTCGGCGGCTGCGGCACCACCCAGCCTTCCTTGAAGGCATGGTCGATGATGGTGATTTCCACGGCCTTGATGGTCACCGGGTCGTCATTGATGCCGAGCACGCAGGCGCCCTCGCAGGGCGCCGGGCACAGGGTGCCGGTGAACTCCGGGAAGTTGTTGGTGGCGTGCAGACGATCGATGGCGTCGCGCCAGCGGTTGCGATAAACGAGATCGTTCCAGTCCGGGATCAGGTTGCCGAGCGGGCAGCCCTGATGGCAGAAGGGTATGCCGCAATCCATGCAGCGCGCCGCCTGCTGCTTGAGCGGCTCGTCCTGCCAGCCGGCCATGACCTGCTTCCAGTCCAGCACGCGCTCCCTGACGGGGCGGTAGGGCTGTTTGGCGCGATGGTATTCGAGAAACCCGGTGATCTTAGCCATGCGCGGCCTCCATCACGGCCTCGTCCTCCGAGGCGCCGGTCTGTCGTGCCCTGGCGATGGCCTGCATCACGCGCTTGTAGTCGTTCGGCAGTATCTTGACGAATTTAGGTTGCGTGGCCGCCCAGTTGTTGAGTATTTTTCTGGCCACCGCGCTCTGCGTGTATTTGACGTGGCGGTTGAGCAGTTCCTTGACCATTTCCACGTCCTCATCGTCACGCAGCGGCTCCAGCCCCACCATCTGCATATTGCAGCGGGACTTGAAATCACCCTTCGCGTCGAGCACGTAGGCGGTGCCGCCCGACATGCCGGCGGCGAAGTTGCGGCCGGTCGGACCGATGACCACGACCCGGCCGCCGGTCATGTACTCGCAGCCGTGATCGCCCACTCCCTCCACCACCGCCAGCGCGCCGCTGTTGCGCACGCAGAAACGTTCGCCGGCGATGCCGCGGAAATAGGCCTCGCCGCCCGTGGCGCCATACAGCACCACGTTGCCGACGAGGATATTCTCCTCCGCGACAAAAGTGGCATGGCGCGGCGGGTAAATGACGATCTTGCCGCCGGAAAGCCCCTTGGCGGTGTAATCGTTGGCGTCCCCCTCCAGCGTCATGGTGACGCCGCGTGGCAGGAAGGCGCCAAAGCTCATGCCCGCCGAGCCGGTGAAGTGCAGTTTGATGGTGTCATCGGGCAGGCCGGCGCCGCCGTGGCGGCGGGTGATCTCATATCCCAGAATGGTGCCCACCGTGCGGTTGATGTTGCGCACGGGCAGGATGGCGGAAACGGGTTTCTTATCTTCGATGGCCGAGCGGCACAGCGGCACCAGGGTCGTAACATCCAGGGATTTCTCCAAACCATGATCCTGCGCGCGCACGCAACGTGTCGCAACCTCCGGTCCCGCGGGCGGACGGTACAGGATGGCGGAGAAATCGAGTCCCCTGGTCTTCCAGTGCTCCACCGCCCTGCGCATGTGCAGCCTGTCGGTGCGCCCGATCATCTCTTCCACCGCCCGGAAGCCGAGTTTCGCCATGTATTCGCGCACTTCCTCGGCGATGAAACGGAAGAAATTGACGACATGCTCGGGGCGGCCGGCAAATTTCGCGCGCAGACGCGGATCCTGCGTGGCGATGCCGACCGGGCAGGTGTTGAGATGGCAGACGCGCATCATGATGCAGCCCAGCACCACCAGCGGCGCGGTGGAGAAGCCATACTCCTCGGCGCCGAGCAGGGCCGCGACCACCACATCGCGGCCGGTTTTCAGCTGGCCGTCCGTCTGCACCACAATCCGGTCGCGCAATTTGTTCTGCACCAGCACCTGCTGCGTCTCGGCCAGGCCCAGCTCCCACGGCACGCCGCCGTGTTTGAGCGAGGTGAGCGGCGCGGCGCCGGTGCCACCGTCGTAACCGGAAATCAACACTACATCCGAATGCGCCTTGGCCACACCGGCGGCGACCGTGCCGACGCCGACCTCGGCCACCAGCTTGACGTGGATGCGGGCCCTGGGATTGGAATTCTTCAAATCATGGATCAGCTGCGCCAGATCCTCGATGGAATAGATATCGTGGTGTGGCGGCGGCGAGATCAGGCCCACGCCCGGCGTTGAATGACGCACCCTGGCGATCCATGGATACACCTTCTTGCCGGGGAGCTGCCCGCCTTCGCCGGGCTTCGCACCCTGCGCCATCTTGATTTGCAGATCGTCGGCATTGACCAGATATTCACTGGTCACGCCGAAGCGTCCCGAGGCCACCTGTTTGATGGCGCTGCGGCGCAGATCGCCGTTGGCGTCGGGTTTGAACCGCGCGGCATCCTCGCCGCCCTCGCCGGTGTTGGACTTGCCACCGATGCGGTTCATGGCGATGGCCAGTGTCTCGTGCGCCTCCTTGCTGATGGAACCGTAGGACATGGCGCCGGTCGCAAACCGTCTGAAGATGCTCTCGGCTGATTCCACCTGATCGAGAGGAATCGGTTCAGGCGCATAGTTGAATTCAAACAACCCGCGCAACGTTGCCAGATGTTCGTTCTGATCATCGACGAGCCTGGAATATTCCTTGAAGATACGGTATTGGCCGGTGCGGGTGGCGTGTTGAAGCTTGAAGACGGTCTGCGGGTTGAAGAGATGGTATTCACCGTCGCGGCGCCACTGATATTCGCCACCCCAATCGAGATCCGGCGTTCCCACGGGCCGTTCCGGGTGGGCCTTGTGATGACGCCGCCGGACTTCCTCGGACACGACGTCAATTCCGATGCCACCGATGCGTGACGCCGTCCAGGTGAAATATTGATCGACGAACGCCTTGTCGAGACCGACGGCCTCGAAGATCTGCGCCCCGCGGTAGGATTGCACGGTGGAGATGCCCATCTTGGACATCACCTTCACCAGTCCCTTGTTCAGCGCCTTGATGTAATTCTTGATGGCCTTCTTGTGATCCAGCCCCTCCAGCAGACCGGCGCTGATCATGTCATCGAGGGTTTCCAGCGCCAGGTACGGATTGATGGCGCCGGCACCATAACCAATCAGCACCGACATATGGTGCACCTCGCGGGGCTCTCCTGATTCCAGGATCAAACCCACGCGGCAGCGCGTGCCGACGCGCACCAGATGATGATGCACGCCGGCGGTGGCCAGCAACGCCGGGATGGGCGCCAGTTCGCGATTCACGCCGCGATCAGAAAGGATGATGAAGGCATAACCTTCGGCAATGGCGCGATCCGCCTGGCGGCAGATCTCCTCCAGTGCGGCAGTCATCCCCAGGCCGCCCTGCGCCACCGGATAGAGGATGGGCAGCGTAACGGCCCTGAGGCCGGGCCTGTCGCAATGGCGGATGCGCGACAGTTCCTCGCTGTCCAGGATGGGGCTGGCGAGTTTGATCTGCCTGCAGCTTTCCGGCCCCGGCGCGAGCAGATTGCCCTCCGGCCCGATGGGCGTGGCCACCTGCGTCACCAATTCCTCGCGGATGCCATCCAGGGGCGGATTCGTCACCTGCGCGAACAACTGCTTGAAATAGTCGTACAGCAGCCGCGGGCGATCCGAGAGTACGGCAAGCGCCGCGTCGGTGCCCATCGAGCCGACGGCCTCCTCGCCGTTCTTCGCCATGGGCGTCATCAGCAAACGGAGGTCCTCGTGCGTATAACCGAAACATTGCTGGCGCTGCAGCACGTTGGCGTGATCGGATTCGGAAGCCTGCGGCGGCGCCGGCAAGGTCTCCAGCGGCACATGATACTGCCGCAGCCACTCACCGTAAGGTTGCGCCTGCGCAAATTCGCGTTTCAATTCCGCGTCGTCGATGATGCGGCCCTGTTGCGTGTCGACGAGGAAAATGCGGCCCGGATGCAGGCGTTCCTTGATCAAGACGTTCTCCGGCGGGATGTCGAGCACGCCGACCTCGGAGGCCATGACGACCATGTCATCTTTTGTCACGTAATAGCGCGACGGCCGCAGGCCGTTGCGATCCAGCACTGCGCCGATGACGGTTCCGTCGGTAAAGGCGATGGAGGCCGGGCCGTCCCACGGTTCCATGAGACAGCCGTGGAACTCGTAAAACGCCTTGCGCGCCGCGTCCATGCCTTCATGACCGCTCCAGGCCTCCGGGATCATCATCAGCACGGCGTGCGGCAGCGTGCGGCCGGACATGTGCAGAAATTCCAGCACGTTGTCGAAACAGGCCGAGTCCGAACCGCCTTCCTGCACGATGGGAAACAGCTTTCGTATTTCATCGCCCCAGATCGGCGACGCGCACATTGCTTCGCGCGCACGCATCCAGTTGATGTTGCCGCGCAGGGTGTTGATCTCGCCATTGTGCGCGATATAGCGGAAGGGATGCGCCAGCGGCCACGACGGAAAGGTATTGGTGGAAAAGCGTTGATGCACCAGCGCCAATGCGCTTTCCACGTCCGGCGCGGTGATGTCCGGGAACATCGGTTCGATCTGCACGCCGGTCAGCATGCCCTTGTACACCAGCGTCCGCGCGGACAGGCTGGGAATGTAAAACAATTCCTTCTCGCCGAGCTTGCTGGTATGGACGGCGTTCTCAATACGCCGGCGGATGATGTACAGCCGTCGCTCGAAGGCCATGTCGTCCAGGCCCGGGGCGCGGCTGATGAAGATTTGCTTGAAGTCCGGTTCACAGGCGCGGGCGGTGGGGCCGACCTCGGCATCCTGGGTCGGCACGTCGCGCCAGCCGAGAAATTCCTGCCCCTCCTCGCGGATGATGACTTCGAACTGCTGCCGACACCACTGCGACTGCGCCGGATCGCGCGGCAGAAAGATCAGTCCGCATCCGTAATGGCCGGCTTCCGGAAGGTTGATGCCGCATTCACCGCAAACGCGCTTTAAAAACGCGTGCGGCATCTGGATGAGTATGCCGACACCGTCGCCGGTGTTTTCCTCGCAACCGCAGGCGCCGCGATGCAGCAGATTTTTCAGGATGGTGATGCCGTGCTCAACGATACTGTGCGACTTCTTGCCCTTGATGTGCACGACAAACCCCACGCCGCAGGCATCGTGCTCATAAGCGGGGTCATACAGACCTTGCGCCGCAGGCCTGGTCATGAGATTGCCTCTATCCACGGATTCACTCACCGCCGCCGTCACATCCTTAAAAGCCGGAGAAAAGGGCGGAAATTATATAGCCCGGCAGCCGGTTGTGTCACTGATATCGCGTCATGGTCCTGCATTCATGAGCCGCTGCACCTCACCCACAGAACGCGGGAACGGTTTCTGGCGCACCACGTCGGCGGGCAGCCGGTCGATGGCGGTGACCGCCTCCGCGCGGTTGTCATAGAGACCGTAGACCACGACGTGGAGAGGTTGCTGGTCGTGCTGGGTGGTGTAGATCGCGGTGTGGCCTGCTAGATCGGGGCGTTCCGCGTATTTCCTGGCTGTACCTTGGTCGTGGCTGCCGAATAACTGAATTACATATCGATCGGGGGACTGTTTGCGAAGCCAGGCATCATCTTTGGGCACGCGATTGCCGTCCACGGCGGAGGCCTTGGGTAACCTTGCAGCCAGTGCGACAGCCGGAGCGGGCGGCGGGGAAATTTTCGTTGATCGATTATCGGCCGTCCTGATATTTGCTTGGATCGGACTGATCTTCTCCGACGTGGTTGCCTCTGGCACAGTCGGAGTTTGCATGGGTGAACTTTCGAGACTGGCCGGCGGCCGGACAGGCGCTGTCGTGATCGCGTTGCTCGGGGGAGCTTCTGGCGCGACCGGTTCGGGTGATTTTTCCGCCGGTGTCGGCGCGCGCCAGATAAATACCATCAATACCACCAGCAACAGGAGTACCGCGGCACCAACAAAATACATGCGATGGGAACGGCCATGAGTGATGACACGAATGTTTTTTTGCGGCTCTTGCGTCAAGCGTCCCGCATCCAATGCCAGAATGCGCCCCGGCAATCCCTGGGAGGCCTGATACACGGCACGGACGCGGGCTTCGACCAGCAGGTTGGGATCCCGCCCTGTATGGGTATGCCACCAGACGAGAAACGCCGCTGTTTCCTCCACTGTGTAGGCGGGCATTTCGACCGTATGCAGGATGGCGCGTTGATAGGCCAGTAGCTGCGGACTTTCCAGCAGGCGGGTGACGCGCGGATCGCAGAACAGCACCACGCGCAACGGGGCATCGGCCCCCGAAGTGGCGAGGCGCAGCAACAGCAACAGGGCGTCGGCGGGCAACTGATGCGCGTCATCGATCAACGCCACCGGCAGCGCGCCGGTGTGATGGAGGCCTTTCAGGTGCTCCTCCATTGCCCGGGTGCGAACTTCCAGCTGATCCTTCGGCCCCGGGGTCATCCCGAGACCGGTCGCCAGCCGTTCCACCAACGTGAGGGCATCGTCGAAGGGTGCGGCGTCGAGGGTGACCACCCGCCATGCGGCGGGCGCAACACGGGTCAGGTGTCCGCGCAATGTCGACTTGCCACTGCCCGCATCACCCAGGATTAGCAGAATCTGCCGGCTGTGATCGATCAGGTGGCGGATGATCTCCAACCGCTCTTCCCAGGCGTGGGTGAGAAAGATCGCAGCGGTGTCTTGAGGCGGTGTGGACGCAGGCGCCTCGTGCATGACTCACACACCCTGAAAAATCATGCGGCGGACGTCGCGTCCGTGGCACAGCAGGTGCGCAGCGTGGTCATCAGCGCCGCCGTCTCGAAGTCCGCCGTCACCACCGCCTCACCGATGCGTCTGAGCAGAACCAGTCGCAGACGACCGGCCTGGGTTTTCTTGTCCACCGCCATGAGTTCACGTAAACGCGCGGCGTCCAGCGAAGCCGGCGCGGCTGCGGGCAGATGGGCGCGCTTGAGAAGGGCGCGGATCCTCGCTGCATCGACCTGGCTGAGCCAGCCGAGTCGATGGGAAAGATCAGCCGCCATCGCCATGCCGGCGCCCACCGCCTCGCCATGCAGCCATACGCCGTAGCCGAGGCCGGTCTCGATGGCATGACCGAAGGTATGACCCAGATTTAGCAGCGCCCGCCCACCGGCTTCGCGCTCGTCCGCCGCCACCACCTCCGCCTTGTTGCGGCACGAGCGGGCGATGGCATAGGCCAGTGCCGCGTCGTCCCGGCGCAACAGGACATCGAGATTGTTTTCCAGCCAGTTGAAAAATTCCGCATCGCGGATCAATCCGTATTTGATCACCTCGGCGAGGCCGGCGTGCAGTTCCCGCTCCGGCAGCGTGTGCAGTGTCGCAGTATCGGCAACCACCGCCCGGGGCTGGTGAAATGCGCCGATCATGTTCTTGCCCAGCGCATGGTTGACGGCGGTCTTGCCGCCCACGGCGGAGTCGACCTGCGCCAGCAGGGTGGTCGGAAATTGCAAGTGATCCACGCCCCGCTGGTAACAGGCGGCGGCGAAGCCGGTGAGGTCGCCCACCACGCCGCCGCCCAGCGCCAACAGCGCGCAACCGCGGTCAAACCGATTTTGCAGCAGCGCCGTTACGATTTCGCTCATGACCGCAAGCGTCTTGTGTTCCTCGCCATCCGGCAGCACCACGCTCCGCACCTCGCAGCCGGGATGATGTTTCGCGAGCGTGTGTTCCACCCGCGCCTGATACAACGGGCCCACAATGGTGTTGGTGACGATCATCACCTGCCGGCCACGCAGATGTGCAAGCCATTTCGGATCGTCAAGCAGTCCGGGCGCGATGTATATCGGGTAGCCGCGTTCCGCGAGATTAACGTGGACGGTGTGCATCCTGGCAGGCGTCAAGAAAGACGCGGATTTCATTCACGATGTGGCGTACTGTACGGTGGCCGGTATCGACAATCAAATCGGCAATCTCGCGGTACAGCGGTTCACGCTCGGCCAGCAGCGCGGTCAATGTGGCCTTGGGATCGTTATTCTGAAGCAGCGGGCGTTGTCGATCGCGGGCCGTGCGTTCCACCAGCAACGCCAGCGGCGCGCGCAGGTATACCACCACGCCGCGGTCACTCAGCAGTCGCCGGTTCTCCGCGCGGATGACGGCGCCGCCGCCGGTGGCAAGCACAATATCCCGCCGGCGGGTCAGATCAGTCAGCATCTGGCTTTCCCGCTCACGAAAACCCGCCTCGCCTTCGATCTCGAAAATCAGCGCGATGCGCACGCCGGTGCGCTGTTCGATCTCGCGATCACTGTCGATGAATTCACGATGCAGGCTCTTGGCCAGTTGCCGGCCAATGGTGGTCTTGCCCACCCCCATGGGACCGATCAGGAATAGATTGTGTGCGGCGGATCGTGACACGTGGGGGAGACGGGCGACAAGGATCAAAAGATAGCTTGGCACGCGACGCGCCAAATAAAAAGGGGAGTGCCAATGGCACTCCCCCGAACATCGATGGGAATATCTTATTGCAGGGCCAAACTTTCCTTGATGATCTTGGGCGTAACGAAGATCAGCAATTCCTTCTTGTCGTGCTGTATGCTCGTATTCCTGAACAGGAATCCGAAATAAGGCAGGTCACTGAAGAACGGTACGCGCGTCGTATCATTCCGGTTGGTCTGGGTATACACGCCACCCAGCACCACGGTCTCGCCATTATCCACCAGCACCTGCGTGGTTACGCTGTTGGTATCGATGCTCGGTATGCCGGCGAACAACTGTCCGACCGCGTCCTTGTTGACCGCCAGATCCATAATGATGCGATCATCCGGCGTGATGTTCGGCGTGACCTTCAGACTCAGCACCGCGGATTTGAAGGACACCGAGGTGGCGCCGCTGGAGCTGGCCTGCTGGTAGGGAATTTCCGTGCCTTGCTGGATGACTGCTTCCTTTTTATCGGCGGTAATCACGCGCGGACTGGAGATGACCTCACCCCGGCCTTCCGCCTGCAGCGCGGACAACTCCAATTGCAGCAGGTAGCTGCCGATCTTGCCGACGGCCAGTTCCACGGCGCCCGCTGGACTCGTCACCGGCAGACTGACAATGTAGTTTTCGACGTTGCCGACATTAAAGGCCGTCGGTGTGGCGGTGCCATTGGAGAAAAATGTCGTATCGCCAGGAACCTTGCCACCGACAATATACGTACCATTATTGCCAAGGTCATTAACCTTCGCGGCCCGGCTGTAACCGAAGCGCACGCCGAGCTGCCTGCTGAAGGTGTCGTCGGCGACCACAATGCGGGATTCGATCAATACCTGCTTGACCGGCCGATCCAATGTGCTGACAAGTTTGCGGATCTCGGTAATCTTGTCGACGGTCTCCTGAATCAACAACGTGTTGGTGCGCTCATCCGTGGAGACACTGCCACGATCGGAAATCAGGGTGTTTTTTTCCGCCTTGAGCAATTTGGCGATATCGTCGGCCTTGGCGTAGTTTACCTGCACGAACTCGGTGTGCAGTGGCGCCAGATCCTTGACTTGCTTTTGTTGCTCCAATTCGAGCTTCTCACGGGTGGCGATCTCCTCGGCGGGTGCCACCATGATGACGTTGCCCGCCTGACGCATGGCCAGCCCCTTGGAGCGCAGGATAATGTCCAACGCCTGATCCCAGGGGACGTTCTTCAAACGCAGCGTCACATTGCCCGTCACCGTATCAGAAGCCACCAGATTCAGACCGGTGAAATCGGCCAGCAACTGCAGCACGGCCCGCACCTCGATGTTCTGGAAGTTGAGCGATAGTTTCTCGCCCGTGTAACCGAACTTGTCTTTCTTCGACGCTTCCTGCTCTTCCTTGGTCAACGGCTTCAGTTCGATGGTAAAGAGATTGTCCATCTGATAGGCCAGATGTTCAAATTGCGCATTGGTGACGGGCGTGATCCGCATGCGCGTGCCATTGCCATGACGGCGGGTGTCGATATCCTTTACCGGCGTGGCGAAATCCGTCACCTCCAGCCTTCGGTCCAGGTTCTCCGGCAACTGTGTGTTCACGAAGTCGGCGATGATTTGCCCGCCCTCCTCGTTGATGTTGACCACCGTCGCGGGGTCGGTCAGCTTGATCATGACCATGCCTTCACCACTGTCGCCGCGGCGGAAGTCTATGCCCTCGATGGCGCCCTTGGCGGCGCCCGCCGGCCCCGCGGGCGCGGCAGTCGCCAGGCTGGCCGTCGAGGTGCTGATCGAAGCCGGGGCACTGTCGAGGGTGACCACGACGTCATTGCCGTCAACCTTCACGTCGTAACCCACCATGCGTACCAAGTTCAGTACGACGCGGGTGCGGCCACCGGCCTCGACGGCGCTGACGCTCTGCGCCGCGCCGGAGCCGATGGTCTGGGTCTTGTTGGCGAGATTGAGTTTGGTGCCCGGGAAATCCAGCGCGATGCGCGCGGGGTTGTCGATGGTGAAGCTGAGCGGCTTGTCCGCCGGCGGCGAGGACAACTCCAGACGCACCTGCACCTTGTCGCCGGGCAGGGCGGTCGATTTGATGCCGTTCAAGCTGGGTTCATCGGCCAGGGCGTCCAGGCTGCATAACGACCATGCCGCCACCAAGAGCCAGCGGCACATCCGCTCCCAATGCCATTTCCGATTCACGTTCATCCCGTTCATAAGTCACCCCTTCTGCTTTATTTCGGCTCCGACAGCGCTATGCTGGCGGACCGCTCTTCCAAGCCATTGCTGCCAGTTGTTGTACTGACAATCTCCCTCAACTCGATCTTGTCTTCGCTGATGCTCAAAATCTTGCCGTGATTCCTGCCCATGTAGTTTCCGACCTTGACCCGATGTACCGTGCCGGTCTTGTCCAGGATAATGCCCCATAATTCATTGGCATCCTGCAACGTGCCAACCATGCGCAGACTGTCGAGCTCGAAGTTCTCCAGATCCTCAAGATTGTGCCCCTCAATCTCCTTCATCAGTTCCGCCGTCTTGGCATCCTGAGGCGCGCCCTTCTGGGCAGCCTGAGCCGTGGCGGCTTCCTTCTTGAAGCTTTCGAACGGATCGCGCCGGTTCGCATCGGCGGATTGGTAGGCGTAACTTTCCGGCAGCTTCACCTCGGGCAGCGGCTCGATCGATGTGCTGGCCTTGCGCGCCAGCAGTTCCTGCACCCTGGCCTCAAGGTCGCTCATGTCACGGGATACACAACCCGTCAGTGCAACGCCCAGCAGCGTCAGGATTAGCAGTAACGCGTTGCTATTTTTTCTTCGCGGGCTTCGCTTTGACATTTTTAGCCGCAGCCTCCTGTTCTTCCTTCTCATCGAGATAACGGTAAGTCTTGGCGGTGGCCTCCATTACCAATTTGTCGCCCTTGCCCGAACTTTTTATTTTGATGTCATGGGCCGTCACAATGCGTTCCAAGTTGGCCACCTGGCTGATAAATTTGCCGAATTCGTGGTACTGGCCGTTCACCCGGATATCAATGGGCAACTCGACGTAGAACTCCACGGGTTTTTCCGCACCGGGCTTGAAAATTTCAAACTCCAGACCCGCGCCCAGTCCGGCCTGCGATACGCTCTGCAGCAGGTCCGGAATCTGTGTCTTGCTGGGCAGTTTCTGTTTCATCTCATCCATGATTTTGCGGATGTCATCCAATTGCAGGCGCAAAGCCTCCAAGTTAGCCGCCTTTTGTTGCTTGGTGTCCAGATCAGACAGTTTGTCCGCTTCCTGTTTCTGGGCCTTGTCCAATTCTTCGAGCTGCGGCATGGTGAATTCGTAGTAACCTCCGCCTACAAGGAGGGCAAACAACAACAGCATGGTGAACGCCTTGATCGGCAGCGGCCAAGTACCGACGTTATCCAGGGATAAATTTTGAAGGTCAGAGAGTTTCATCACGCACCCCTCTTGACGGGCTTCTTGGCGCCCTTTTTGCCCTTGGGCTGCTCCGCCTCAAGGGTGGGCAGTACTTGATCGACGTGCAGTATGAAATCGCTGGTGCGTTCCCCTTCCTTGGGCGCGGTTTGGGTTTGCACCACTTCGAGCCTCGGATTGGTCAGCCACTTCGAGGCCTCGATATTGCGCATGTAATTTGACACCCGCGATTGTGACTGTGCGGATCCCCTGATGGTGATCGCGGAGCCTTTTTGATCTATCTGCTTGATAAACACGCCTTCAGGCAGGGTCGTGACAATCTCATCAAACAGCCGCACTTCGAGTGGCCTGACAGTCTGCAGGTTTTGGATCGCCTCGATGCGTTTCACCAGGCGTTCCCGTTCCTGCTCCATGTCCTTAATCTCATCGATTTTCTTGTCCAATTTGGCGATTTCAGCATCCAAATATGTATTGCGCTGCTTTTGATAATCGATCTTCTGGTCGTAGTACCACCACACCGCGGCCGCGGCGACAATCGCCACAACCGCCGTGATGCCCAGCATGGTGGCAAATTGGTTGCGTTGCTCACGCCGCAGTTCGGCGCGCCAGGGTAGAAGGTTTATGCGGGCCATTAGCTGAAGCTCCTCAAGGCCAAACCACAAGCCACCATCAGTGCTGGCGCATCGGCGCGAAGAATCTCCTCCCGCAGGCGTGACGAGGTTTGCATCTGGGCAAAGGGATTCGCCACCGAGGTGCGGGTGCCGGTCTTGCTCTCGATGACCTGGGCTATGCCTTGAATGGCGGCGCAACCGCCCGCCACCAGAATGTGATCGACGGCGCCTATCTGGCTCGCGGAGTAAAAGAATTGCAGGGCGCGGCTGATTTCCATGGCCATGGAGGATTTGAAAGGCTCCAGCACCTCCGGCTCGTAATTTTCAGGCAATCCGCCCTGGCGCTTGGCCAGCCCCGCCTCTTCATAGGACAATCCGTAACGCCGCTGGATTTCCTCAGTCAGCTGACGACCCCCGAATTGCTGCTCGCGGTTGTAAATAATCTTGCGATCTTGCAGCACACTCAAAGTCGTCACCGTCGCCCCGACGTCTGCGACTGCGATGATTCCGGGCTCCCCGCCACCGGTCATTTGATCGACGATCAGGTTGACGGAGTTCTCCAGCGCGAAGGCCTCGACATCCACCACCTTGGCGGTCAATCCCGCCACTTCCAGCGCCGCCACCCGCGCTTCGACATTGTCGCTGCGCGAAGCAGCCAGCAGTACCTCCACCTTGTTCGCGTCCTGCGGAGAAGCGCGCTGGACTTCAAAATCCAGGCGTATTTCCTCCAGGGGATAGGGTATATACTGATCGGCCTCAAGCTGGATCTGGGATTCCATTTGCTCATCCGTGAGACCTTTGTCCATGGTAATGACCTTGGTGATGACTGCGGCGCCTGACACTGCGCAGGCGGCGAATTTGGTTCGTGTGCCAGATTTCTTGACCGCACGGCCGATGGCTTCGCCCACGGTGGCGACATCGGCAATGTTGCGATCGACAATCGCGTTGGGCGGCAGCGGCTCCACCGCGTAGCTTTCGACCTTATAGTTCTTTCCGCTGCGGCTGATCTCGAGCAACTTGATCGTGGTAGGACTGATATCGATGCCCACCAGCTGCGGCTTTTTTCGCGCTAGCAATGCCACTGTTTTTCCCTTCTATGGTGCATGGTTATACAGCATACATCGCTCTAAACATTAACTCCCGGCGATAACTATAGCCAAATTTTATTTAAAAAACAAATTAAATATTTATCGTAATTCATTGCTATAAATAAGTTTTTATTGTTTAAATTTTACTTTCATAACCTATAGCGGTATTAAAAAATACGAAACACTATATGTTGCGTTTTGCGTTCAATCTCCTCTTGGCTGGTTTTTTGGCGGTATTGCTCGCCGCCGGAGGCACGGTGTACTACCTGTTGCCCGGATTACCCGACGTCCAAATGCTCAAGAATGTGCAATTGCAGGTGCCGCTGCGCATCTACACCCGCGACGGACGACTGCTCGGTGAATTCGGTGAGAAGCGCCGCACACCGGTACATTTGAAAGACGTGCCGCCGATCGTCGTTCATGCGTTTCTGGACGCCGAGGATGATCGTTTCTACGAACATCCCGGGGTTGATTGGCAGGGGCTGGTGCGCGCTATTGCCAACGAACTGCGCGCCGGCAACAAGCGCCAGGGTGGCAGCACCATCACCATGCAGGTGGCGCGGGCCTTCTTTCTCACGCCCCACAAGGACTACGTACGCAAGGCCAGGGAAATCCTGCTGGCATTGAAGATTGAACAGGAATTCAGCAAGGATGAAATCCTCGAGCTCTATCTGAACACCATATTTCTGGGCCAGCGCGCCTACGGCATTGCCGCCGCAGCCGAGGTCTACTACGGCACGGACATGCAGCATCTGCGGCTGGATCAAGTGGCCACCATCGCCGGCATCCCCCCCGCCCCCACGGATTACAACCCGGTGCATGACCCGGATGCCGCCTTCAAGCGTCGTAGTTACGTGCTGCGCCGCCTGCTGGAGAAAGGCCATGTCACGCAGGCCCAGTATGACGAGGCCATGCGCGCGCCCATCGCGACATCCCTCCATGGCCTGCCGATCGAAGTCGAAGCCCCGGATATGGCGGAAATGGTGCGCTCTGCCTTAATTGAGAAATACGGTGAAGAGACGGCGACCACTTCCGGTTTTCGGGTCTACACCACACTGGACTCACGTTTGCAGGAGGCGGCAAACACCGCGTTGCGCACCGCGTTGATCGACTACGATCGACGCCATGGTTACCGGGGCGCAGAACGCCATGTCGATCTCCCGCCCAACAGCGCCCAGACACAATGGGCGACGGCGCTGGCCAATGACGAAGTTTCAGTGGATCTGCTGCCGGGCATCGTGACCGCTGTCGCCGACAAATCCATCGACGTTTACACCCCAACCGCGGGGGTGATCCATGTTGAGTGGCCCGGTTTGTCCTGGGCGGCTCCCTACATTGACAAGGATAAACACGGCCCGGCGCCCAAAACGGCCCGGGAAACAGTAAAAGTTGGCGATATAGTGCGCGTACAGCTGGCGGCCGACGAAGAGCCCGGCGATGACAGTGCCCGCAAAAAGAAAAGTGAGGCCGCGGTCAAACCATCCCAACGCCAATGGCGGCTGGCGCAGATTCCGGCCGTGCAGGGCGCATTGATCTCCATGGTGCCGGGGGATGGCGCCATCCGTGCCCTGGTTGGCGGCTTTGACTACGCCCACAGCAAGTTCAACCGTGTCACCCAAGCGCGGCGGCAGCCGGGCTCCAATTTCAAGCCTTTCTTTTACTCCGCCGCGCTGGACAATGGGTTCACACCGGCCAGCATCATCAATGACGCACCCATCGTGGTTGATGAACCGGGGCTGGAGGAAAGCTGGCGACCGGAAAATTACGAGCGCGATTTCGCCGGCCCCACCCGCCTGCGTGAAGCGCTGACCAAGTCACGCAATCTGGTTTCCATCCGGCTGGTACGCGAGATGGGGGTCGATGTGGCCCTGAATTACGTGCGGAATTTTGGCTTCGATGTGGACCGCCTGCCGCACAGTCTCTCGCTGGCGCTGGGCACGGGTGAACTGGCACCTATTGAAGTGGCACGCGGATACAGCGTCTTCGCCAACGGCGGTTTTCTGATCGAGCCCTATTTCATCGATCACATCCAGGACGCTCAGGGGCATATCTTGATGCAGGCATCGCCGCGGCGAGCCTGCCATGATTGTGAGATCACGGCCCCTGGCGCTCCGGCTGCGCCCGCGCCCACGGACACCACCTTCGCGCCGCGCGTCATCAACCCCCAAAATTGCTGGATGATGACCTCCATCATGCGCGATGTCATCAACTACGGCACCGGCCAGCGCGCGCGGGTGCTGGGACGCAGCGATATTGCCGGCAAGACCGGCACGACCAATGACCAGCGAGACGCCTGGTTTTCGGGTTTCAACACACAGCTGGAGACAACGGTCTGGGTGGGCTTCGATCAGGTGCAGCCGCTGGGCAAGGACGAGACCGGCGCCAAGGCGGCGCTGCCGATGTGGATCGATTTCATGCGCGTAGCGCTGGAGGGGATGCCTGAATCGCTGTGGCCGCAGCCGCCGGGGCTCGTCACCGTTCGCATCGATCCGCAGACCGGCCTGCTGGCCCGGCCCGATGACCCGGCAGCCATCTTCGAGACCTTCCGCGAGGAGCAGGTGCCGACAAGCATCGCGCCGCCGACCAGCGCGGCGGTCAATAATTCGGGGACACCGGGAACCAGCCAGGACTCCGAACTGTTTTAGGCCTCCTCTCCGGCATGCGCGCCAAACTCCGCAAGAAAAGCAGTGAAATCCGACAACAGCTGGCGCAAATGGCCGCCGGGCTTCTGGCCGTGGACGGGAAGCTGGGTTTCCCCCAGGCCCGCCTCAAGGCGGGACAGATGATGCGGCATTCGCCGCGCGACCTGCCCACATTCGCGGAAATCGAGGCGGCATTGATCGCCCACCAGCAACTCTTCGGTGGCGAGCAGCATCGGGGACGGCAACAGGTCATGCGTCGAGCGGCGCTTGAAGCCATGCGCCTGCTGGCGCCCTATTCGCCCTGCCTCGTCGGACCTGTGCTCGCCGGCACCGCCCGCCCGCATAGCGCCATTTCCCTGCACGTCTTTGGCGATACGCTGGAGGAGTTGACCGGATTCCTGGAGGAACGCGGCATCCCCCATCAACTGGGCGAGCGCCGTTACGCCGGCAGCGACCGCATGTACATCACCCTCTCCTTTCTCGCGGGCGGACAATCCATACGGCTGGTTCTGTTCCCCACCGGCGCGCAACATCGGGCCGCGCCGGTGAGCCCCATCGACGGCCGTCCCGTCCGGCGCGCGGACATCGGTGCGGTGCGCCGCCTGCTCGGCGAGCAGGGCGCGTCGATGACGTGGAATCCAGATGTCCACTTCTGATGGTCCGATCGCGCGGGTCGCGCTGCCTGTTCCCTTCCGCCGCTGCTTTGATTATTTGATCCCGGAGCCGCTGCGGGCGCAGGCGCATATCGGCGCGCGGGCGCGGGTGCCTTTTGGCCGCCGGGATTGCATCGGCATCCTCTGGGATCGAACCACGGAAAGCGAACTGCCCCGTGAGCGTCTCAAGTCCATCCATGCCCTGGTCGACGAAACGCCGTTACTCGATGCGCCCGCCCGCAGATTACTGCGTTGGGCAGCGACGTATTATCACCATCCCCTGGGTGAGGTCATCGCCGCGGCGCTGCCGCAGTCTCTGCGCCTGGGTCGCAGTCCACGGGAGATCAGCGCCGAGACGGTAACAGACGTCGACCCACAGGCCGGCGATGTACCCGTGCTCACACCGGCGCAGCAGGGTGCTGTCACCCAGATCCTGGCCGCCAGGGATCATTTCCAGGTTTTCGTGTTACACGGAGTGACGGGCAGCGGTAAAACCGAGGTGTATTTGGAAATCGCCATGGACTCGCTCGCCAAAGGCAGGCAAATCCTGGTGCTCATCCCGGAGATCGGCATGAGCCCGCAGACCGTGCGACGTTTTGAACAGCGGCTGCGACATCCGGTGGCGCTCTATCATTCGACGCTGACGGACGCCGAACGGGCGCACACGTGGTGGCGCGCCAAACGCGGTGAGGCACCGATCATTATCGGCACGCGTTCGGCGGTGTGGCTGCCGCTGGCGCGGCCGGGTGCCATCATCGTCGATGAGGAACATGACGGTTCCTACAAACAGCAGGAAGGCTTTCGCTATTCGGCGCGTGACGTGGCCATCACCCGCGCACAGCAGGAGCAGATACCCGTCGTGCTGGGATCGGCCACGCCCAGTTTGGAGACGCTGCACAACGTCAGCCGCGGACGGTATACGCGCCTCAGCCTGCCGGAACGCGCCACCGGCGTGCCCATGCCCGTCCTGCGGCTTGTCGATCTGCGGCAGCGGTCGCTCGCCGGTGGCTTGAGCCAGCCCATGATAGACGCCATCGCCCGGCGGCTGGCGTCGCAGGAACAAGTACTGGTGTTCCTCAACCGGCGTGGCTATGCACCGGCAGTATTGTGCCATGAATGCGGCCGGGTGCTGGACTGTCCGCGTTGTGACGCACATCTGACTTATCATCGGGAGAGTGGCTGCTTGTGTTGCCACCACTGCGGCAGTCAGCGGGCACTACCGGATCACTGCGGTGAGTGCGGCGCGGCGGCAGCCTGGGTGAAGGCCGGTCAGGGCACGGAACGGCTGGTGGAAAGCCTGCGACAACGTTTTCACGATGCGGCGATTATGCGCATAGATCGTGACAGTACGCGCCGCAAGGGCGCGCTCGCCGCTGCGATTGAGCAGGCGCACACTGGACAGGCATCCATTCTGGTCGGCACCCAAATGCTTTCCAAGGGCCATGATTTCCCGCGAGTGACGCTGGTCTGTGTCGTCGATGCCGATGGCGCCTTGTACAGCGCCGATTTCCGCGCCGCCGAACACCTGATGCAACTCCTGCTGCAGGTCGCCGGGCGGGCGGGACGCGTGCGACATCAGGGCGAGGTCATGGTACAGACGCATCATCCCGATCACCCGCTGCTGCAAGCCCTGCTGCGGCAGGATTATTCCGCTTACGGCATGCAACTGCTCGCGGAGCGACGCGAGACACATCTGCCGCCTTACTCCCATCTGGCCCTTCTGCGCGCCGAAGCGGCGCGCATGGAAGCCGCCCGGCAATTTCTCGAGCAGGCGCGCGGCTTGCTCCCCCCGCTGCCCTCCAGCATGCAGGCGCATGGCCCGCTGCCCGCGCCGCGCCCCCGCCGTGCCGGTCATCACCGCGCCCAGCTATGGCTGCAGGCCGCCCACCGCCAGCCTTTGCACAGGGTGTTGATGCAGTGGCTGCCGGCACTGGAGACGTTGCCGGCGGCCCGGCGGGTGCGCTGGTCACTGGATGTTGACCCACAGGATATGTTTTAGAATGCGACGCCTTTGAGGATACTGCATCTTGTTGAAATCAGTCTTGCGCAAAGAGCTGGGAAAAGCACTGGACCGGGTACGTGAATCCGGTGTCGCCCTGCCTGCGGTGGTGGATATTCAGCTGCAGCGCACTCGCGACGAGCAGCACGGCGATTTCACCTCAAATTTCGCCCTCACCATAGCCAGGGCGTGCGGCATGCCGCCGCGCGCCCTGGCGGAAAAGATCAAGGCCAGCCTGTCTGCTTCCCCGCACGTAGAAAAAATAGAAATCGCGGGTCCGGGTTTTATCAATTTTTTTCTGACCTCCAGCGCTTATGCGGATGTTATCGTGGACATCCTTGCGGCGGGGGAGAACTACGGTCGCGAGCGTGCGGGATCGCGCGGCCGAGTATTGGTCGAATTCGTCTCCGCCAACCCGACCGGCCCGCTGCACGTGGGCCACGGCCGCAATGCCGCCTATGGCGACAGCCTCTGTAACATCATGGAGGCGGCGGGTTACGAAGTTTTCCGCGAGTTCTACATCAACGACGCAGGCCGGCAGGTGGAGGCGCTCGCCGTCAGTGCATGGGTGCGGTACCTTGAACTGCTTGGGCCGGCCGCCATTTCCTTTCCCAAGCGCGGATATCCCGGTGCTTACGTCAAGGCCATTGCCGAAAAATATCACCAACTAAACGGCGACCGGCTCAAGCTGCGGGCTGATCTGCAATTTCAATTGCCCGTCGATCCGGAAATTCCAGAGACCGCAGACGAATCCGAAAAAGAGTCCCTGAAGAAGCAGCAGGAACATTACCTCGATTCCCTGATCAAGGTGTGCAAACAGAATCTGGGAAACGCGGCCTTCATCGATTTGCGTCGGTTTGCCCTTGACAGCCAGCTCGCTGACATCCGGGCCGCACTTGAAGCGTTTGGCGTACGCTTCGACAACTGGTATTCCGAGCGCGAGTTGGTCGAATCCGGACTGGCGGACAAGCGGCGCAAGGAGTTGGTCAAGTCCGGCCATACGTATGAAAAGGACGGGGCGTTGTGGTTTCGCACCACCGAACATGGCGATGACAAGGATCGCGTCCTCATCAAGGCGGACGGCTCTCCGACTTATTTCGGCAACGATCTGGCCTATCATGTGGATAAACTGGAACGCGGCTGGCCGCAATTGATCGACGTGTGGGGGGCGGATCACCATGGTTTGCTGGTGCGCATGCGCGCGGCGCTTGAATCGCTCACCGGCCGCAACGATGCGCTGGAAGTGCTGATGATCCAATTCGTCACGCTGGCCTCCGGCCGCATGGGCAAGCGCAGCGGCAACTTCGTCACCCTGAAGGAGCTTGTCGATGAGGCGGGACGTGATGCCACGCGCTTTTTCTACCTCATGCGCTCGCATGACCAGCATCTGGAATTCGACGTCGATCTGGCGCGTTCCCAGACCAGCGACAACCCGGTGTATTACGTGCAGTACGCCCATGCACGCATTTGCAGCGTCTTCCGGCAACTGACCGAAAAAGGGCTGGCCTGGGATCCGGCGCGCGGCAACGCCCATTTGCATCAGTTGACGGAGCCCCATGAACGCCGGCTGCTTGGCACGCTGTCACGTTATCCGGAGGTGGTGGAGTCAGCGGCGCAGTTGCGTGAACCACATCAACTCGCGCATTATTTGACGGAATTGGCCAACCAATTTCATGCCTACTACAACGCGCACAAATTTCTGAGTGCGAGCGAGACGCTACGCGAGGCCCGGCTTAACGTCTGCGCCGCGACCCGTTTGGTGGTGAAAAACGGGTTGTCGCTGCTGGGGGTATCGGCCCCCGAGGTCATGTAATGGCCCGCGATTACAAACACGCGACATCACGCAAAAAAAACAAGCCGGCAGCGACACCGGCCTGGCTCGCCTTTGCGTCGGGACTGGGATTGGGGCTTTTGATCACGTTGTTCGTTTACCTGCACCGGCCGGCGCCCGTGGCCACCCCCGTTGCCGGTGTCCCGGCCTTGAGCCGTTCG
>Ga0335077_10002366_pt1 | contig 22492 bp, 20 predicted proteins | sample Lox_Sample_31_FD_207151 | JGI IMG/M metagenome (GOLD analysis project Ga0335077, IMG submission 207151) | Soil microbial communities from Loxahatchee National Wildlife Refuge, Florida, United States - Lox_Sample_3.1 | ecosystem: Environmental > Terrestrial > Soil > Wetlands | place: USA...
ATTGTCGATGCCGCGGCCGCTCCGCTGGGCGGCATGGAAAAGGCCGGCAGCGCGATGTTCTCGCTGCTCGGGCACAAGGGCGATGTGATGCTGGTGCACTTTCGCAAGGATTTCGACGCGCTCATCGAAATCGAGCACTGCCTGGCCCGGCTGCGCGTGTGGGATTATCTCGAACCAACGTCGTCGTACGTTTCGGTGGTCGAGCTGGGGCTGTACGAATCGAGCGTGCGGCTGTACGGATCGATGGGCGAACGCAAGGTCGCGCCGCACTCGCCGGAATGGGATGCCGAGATCGCGGAGAACATGCAGCGCCAGCGCGCCGCGATGCAGCCGCGCCTGTTCCCGGAAATGCCTCCGCACAGGTTCATCTGTTTTTATCCTATGGACCGGCGCCGCGGCGAGGAAAAAAACTGGTATCAGCTTCCGATGACGGAGCGCCAGCGCCAGATGCAGGAGCATGGCGAGGTCGGACGGCGCTACGCGGGAACCGTCAAGCAGATTATTTCCGGATCGATCGGATTCGACGACTGGGAATGGGGCGTGGACCTGTTCGCCGACGATCCGCTGGTGTTCAAGCGCCTGATTTACGAAATGCGCTTCGATGAAGTGAGCGCGGTGTATGCGCTGTTCGGCTCGTTTTATATCGGCCGCAGAATTTCGCGTCTCGCGGAGCTGCTTTCGCTGTGAATTCGCCTTTAACGTTTCTTCATTAAAAATGCGATTTCGACGTAGAGGGGCCTAGGAACCCCGTAGCGAGGCTTTCGTCGTTTCCGGCACCCTTGGTATCAAAATTTTTTTTAAACCGCTTAAATCGCCCCGGTTTACCGCCTGAACCTGTAAGAACTCATTTTGCGGGGCTTATGGACAAAATATTTTTCGCGGATAAAATGCGAAAAATGGCCGCGAATGAGCACGAATAAACACGAATTCTGATTCGCGCGCACCCGCGTTCATTCGCGGCTGGCAGCTATTTCGCGGTCACACCGAAATCAAAGCTGATGCGGATGCCGCGCATCGATGGCTCGTACAGCGAAACAATTGTGTACTCGCCCGCCTTCATGTCGGCCTTGGGCGTCAGCGTGGCGATGCCGTCACCCGACGCGGTGAGATTGTAATCCACCAGATCCTGCGTGCGAAAGCGCGCGTAATTGTGCATGTCGTTAACCATGGGCATGCGAATCTCGCGGTAATCCTGCTTGGGAGTGGTGCGCACCAGATAGATCGCGTTGTTGGGAGAGAATCCGCGCAGATGAAAAATCGGCCGCGAGCTGGGGATCTGCACCGCCGCGTGCGGACCGGAAAGCTCCGCGATCGCGGGGCTGCGTCCCAGGCTGAGGATCCAGCGCACGTTCCCGTCATCCATGGGGAGCAACGGATTCGCCGGCAACCCGATCCATCCCGAGGGCGCGTGATAGTAAACCCCGTCTGATTCGGGGATGCCCGTGACATCCGCCTGCGTCGACTGCGCGGCGAGCAATCCGGGCAGCAACAAAATTCCAAGAAAACGCATTCGTGGCCTCCTCAAAAAAACTTGACCTGTCATTTCTATACACGATCCCGAAAAATAATGCTACGGTACGAAGGCGAATTTAGCCGCGACACGAAAGGTGTTGGCGTGCGCGGCCACCGTGAGCTCGATGGGATTCGAGTATCCGCCGCCGAGCGTGATCACCAGCGGAATGAGACGCTTGCGTGCGCCGCCGATGACTCGTTCATCGCGCGCGTCTAAACCGGCATATGTCAGAGATAGGCGACCCAGTACATCACTTTCGAGAGCGTCGACGCCGGAAAGATAAAACAGCATGGCCGGCTCGAATTCCCACACGCGCGGCAGCACCCGATCGAGCGCGCGCAGATATTCTTCATCGCCGGTTCGATCGGGAAGCTCGACATCGATGGTGCTGCGCTGCAAAAGGAAAATTGCGCGCGCCGTGCAGCGACAGTGTGAGCACGCTCGCGTCGTTCTCGAAAAAATGCGCGGTCCCGTCTCCCTGGTGAACATCCAGATCGACCACGCCGACCCGCCGCTGGTCGCCTTGCGCGCGCATGGAATGAATCGCGATGGCGACGTCGTTGAACACGCAGAATCCCGAGCCCTCCGAGCGAAACGCGTGATGCGTTCCACCCGAAAGGGTCGCGCCGATGCCGCCGGCGAATGCGTCGCGGGTCGCCGCAAGCGTTCCTCCCGCCGAAGCGAGCGTGCGGCGAACCAGGCCCTCCGACCATGGAAATCCGATCCTGCGCATCGCCTGCGGATCGAGCGTGCCGTTAATGAAATGCTGAACGTATTCGCGATCGTGCGCCAGGCAGATGGTCTCGATACTCGCCAGGGGCGCAGGCTCGAGATCGAAGCGTCCGTCGGCGGCCAGCGCCTCGCGCAATAAGCGATACTTTCGCAGCGGAAATTTGTGGCCGGCGGGAAGCGGAATCTCGTGCTGGTCCGAGTAGTAGATTCTCAACGTTTCGACAGATCGCGAATCATTCAGGAAAGCTCGCTTTCGATAGCCGCGGCGATCGAATGGGCGAAGTGTTTCACGCGCGCGATCTCCGGGCCCTCCACCATCACGCGCGCCAACGGCTCGGTTCCGGAAAAGCGCACCAGCACGCGCCCGGCGCCGCCGAACTCGGATTCCGCGCGGCGGATCTCTTCGTTCACTCGAGCGAGCTCATCGAGCGGCCGCTTGTTGCGCACCTTCACGTTGACCAGAAGCTGGGGATAAACCTCCAGCTCAGCGGTCAGCTCGTCCAGATTCGATTTCGATTCGCACAGAACCTCGATCACGCGCAGCGCGGTGAGCAATCCGTCTCCGGTGGTCGCGTACTGGCGGAAAATGACGTGCCCGCTCTGCTCGCCGCCCAGCGGGCAATCCCGGCGGATCATCTCTTCGAGCACGTACTTGTCGCCGACCGGGGTCCGCACCAGGCCGATTCCGTGGCGGCCGAGAGCGCGCTCCAGGCCGAGGTTCGACATGACGGTCGCAACCACTTCGCGCAATTCTCCCCGCGCGTGCATCCTCCGCGCGCAGATCAGTAGGACCGCGTCGCCGTCCACGATTTTTCCCGAATGCGACACGAACAGGGCGCGATCGGCATCGCCGTCGAAGGCGACTCCGAAATCCGCGCCGGTCTCGAGCACTTTCTGCCGCAGTGTATCGAGATACAGCGATCCGCAGTTCAGGTTGATGTTTTTTCCGTCGGGCGAGCAGCAGATTGTCTGGACTTTCGCGCCCAGCCGCTCGAACAGCGCGGGGCCGAGATATGTCGCCGAGCCGTTGGCTGCGTCGAGCACCATACGAAGGTTCGCGCCTCCAGCGAGCGTAGCCGCGAGGTGCTCCAGGTACGCTTCGTCTAATCCCTGGTCGGCGCGCAGATGCGCCGGCTCGACGGCTCCTGAGAAAGCGAAGATCGCGCGCTCCAGCGCGTGCTCCTGCTCATCGGGCAGCTTGAAGCCGGAATGATCCAGAATCTTGATTCCGTTGTCGTGATACGGATTGTGCGAGGCGGAAATCATCACGCCCGCGGCGAACGGGCCGGTGCGCGCGATGTGCGCCACGCCGGGCGTGGTGATCAGTCCGGCGAAGCGCGCGCGGGCGCCTTCGCGCTCCAGCCCGCCGGCGACGTGCGCCGCAATCCACTCACCCGATTCGCGCGTGTCCATCCCGATGACGACCTCAGGATCTGTGTCGTGCTCGCGCACCCACGCGCCGAGCGCGGCGCCCAACGCGAAAATGGTTTTCGGGTCCAGCGGATACTCCCCCGCCACACCGCGCATACCGTCGGTTCCAAAAAGTTGCCGCATGCTCATTTTTTTTCGATCACCAGATGCACCGTGACCACCGGCGAGGACTCCAGCCACACCTGCGGATCGGGCACGAAGGTATTCACGCGAATGGTCGCCGACGGGTCGATGGCGCTCAGGTCGATGGCGTCGGTCTGCGCGCTTGAAACCGCGTCGATGCGATTCTCCGGCCCGGCGATGCGCAGAGTTTCCGGCGTCACTTCCTGGCGCACGATGCGAACACCCGCGGGCAGCGCTGATGAGAAATGGATTTCGACCGGAACCTCCTTCGATTTCAGCCGCGCGAAGCGCAGCCGCACCTGGGAAGGAATCGAGCGCAGGAAGGTTACGTCGTCGGGCAGGCGCACGTCGGAATTGGAGAGCGTGAACGTGCGCTCGCCCGGCCCGTCGACGCTCGAAAGGTCGAGCGTCATGACGACGTCGGCGAGCGCCAGGTCGGTGAGCCGGCTGGAAGGACCGCGCAGTTCGATGCGCACCGAGTCGATCGCGGTCGAGCCGATCAGCAGGTCCTTGGGAAGGTTCTTATACAGGATGGGAACCGTGTGCGTGCGGGCCACTTCCGGCTCGCCCACCACCGCGAACCACAGAATGATCGCGAGCGACAGCGACCCGAGCTTCCATCCGGCGTTGTGAAACAGCCGGCGCCACATCACGGCTCGACCTCATTCCAGCGCCGCTCCGGATATTCCTCAGTCTTCCGCGCACGGCCGGAGGAGTGGCGCGTCAGACGTTCGCGCACGCGCTCGATGGTCACCTCCTGCTCCAGATCGCCGCGAGACGCGATGGACATCTGTCCGCTTTCCTCGGAAACGACGACCGCCAGGGCGTCAGTCTCCTCGGTGATGCCGATCGCGGCGCGATGGCGCGTGCCCAATCTGCGTTGCAGCAGCGGATTCAGCGTGAGCGGAAGGAAGCAGGCGGCTGCGGCGATGCGGTCCCCCTGAATGATGACCGCGCCGTCGTGCAGCGCTCCGCCGGGATGGAAAATGGCGCACAGCAGGTCGCGCGAAACCGCCGCATCGAGCGCCACGCCGCTTTCAATGAAAGTGCGCAGGCCGATGTCGCGCTCAATCACGATCAGCGCGCCGGTGCGAAGCTGCGTCATCTGTTCCAGCGCCAGGATCAGCTCATCCACCATCTCGCGCCGTTCCAGCTGGCCGCCCAATCCGAGCCAACGGCTGCGGCCGATGCGGATCAGCAGCCTGCGGATTTCGGACTGAAACATCACGATGAGCGCGATGGCGGTGTACGGCGCGAGGCCGGTCAGCACCGTCCGCAACAGCTCCAGATGCGCATAAATCGAAATGATGTAGACGAGTCCCAGAATCCACAACCCGGTGAGAATGTGCGCCGCGCGGCGGCCGCGGACGATCAGGATGAACTGATAAATCAGGAAGGCGACGGCGAGAATATCCACGATCGCCGTGACGGTCAGTTTCGGCGCGACGGGCCACAAAAGCTGCGGGATGTGCCAAGAAGGCAAAGCTTCACCTACTCTAACAGTCTATCGAAAGTTCAATTTGGGCCTCAATTTGGGCCGTTCATGAACGTGAATCAACGTCAATAAGAATATTTCAGGTTCATTCATGGCAAAGAAGGACCGGTCATCCTCTCTCGCACGGGACGAATCCGGCTTCGATCAGCCTGAATATGATGTGCGCGGCGGCCTCTTCCGGATCGCCGTGTTCGCAGGGAATCACGACTTCCGGATTTTCGGGCGCCTCGTAGGGTTCATGCAGGCCGGGAACGGTGCCGCCGGATTCGCGTCCGCGGCGATAGATGCCTTTGGGATCGCGCGCCATGCAGACTTCGAGCGGGCATTCGGCATAGATCTCGATAAATCGCGGAATCTCGCGCCGCGCCTGCTCGCGCCACACGCGGCGATTCGCAGTGGCGTCGAAGATCACCGGGATTCCGTGCTTCACCAGCATCCGGCCGGTGTGGATCATGGCGCGGTAAAAACGCTCGCGCTCTTCCGGGTCGTAGGTGGGATGGGGAGTGAGAATGCGGCGCAGCTCATCCGATTCGAGCACCGCCGCGTCGATGCCACGCGCCTCGAGCTGCTTCTTGAGCGCATGCGCGATGGTCGATTTTCCGGAAGCGGGAAGGCCGGTGATCCACACCGCGAATGCAGGCTTAGACGCCACAGTATTGGTTCACCCGGCGCGGATCGAAGCGTTCCACGCTCAGCACCGCGAGCATGAAGCGCACCAGCGCGGTGCGCACCGCGTCGTCGAGCCTGGGATACCACACCGGGCTCGCCATTACCAGCGCGCGAAAGACGCAGTACGGCGCCGCGACTTCCAGCATTTCCCGGTCGCCGGTGCGATCGAGATAACGATCCCAGAAGCGCAGGAACAGGTCTTCGAAATTCCCATCCAGCCGTCCGCTGCGCTGGAGAGAGAAGAAAAGATAATTGAGCGTTAAACAGGTGACGTCGTCGGCCGGATCGCCGAATTCGCCGCGGGAGCGGTCGAGCAGTGTGAATTCCGTAGCGCCGTGAAACAGAATGTTCCAGGGATGGAAGTCGCCGTGCACCTGGCGCAGCCGGTGCGGGTAGCGTTTGAGGCGCCAGCGCCAGCCGACGCACAGATGCTCGATTTCTTCGAGCACCGCCGGCTCGACGCCCGAATCGGGGGGATAGGAATCGGCCAGCCCCATAATGCAGTCATTGGCGCCGACCAGTTCGCGGATGCGGCGAAAGTACAGCTGCGGGTCGGGACCGTGCAGCGCGTGGATTTCAGCGAGATAATCGCACAGCGCGTCGCTCCGCGGAATATCGGCGGGCACGAGAGCGCCTTCGTCGCGGATGCGTTCGAGATCGCAGGCGTACTCGACACCGCGCGCGTAGTCGGTGAGCAGAAAAAACTCTTCCACGCTCGAGAGCGAAACCAGGCGATGATCGCTGGCAAAGCCGCCCACGTCGCGCGAGGGAACGTGTTTCGGCAGGCGATTGAACGCACGCCTCTCCCAAATCAGCTCGCGCGCGCGGTCGGACATGCGCTCGTGTCCGAATGCACCGGGGCTGACGGTATGCAGAACCACGCTGCGGCAACCGGCGCGCGATTCGTAATCGATCCGCACGGGAGTTCCGTAGCCGTAGGCTTTGATGTTGCCCGGGTCGCGGCCCAGCGGAACCAGCGCGCGCAGCTTCACCGGCTCGCCCAGCGCGGAGCACAGGTAGCTCTCGACTTGTTCGGAAGTAAGATTCGCCATAGCGTAGGCTAAGAGGGCGGCTCGCGCACCAGCAAGACGGAACACGGCGCGTTCCAGGCGATCTTGCTCGATACGCTGCCCAGCATGGAATGTTTCAAGTCGCGCTCGCCGGTGGCGCCCAGCACGAGCAGATCGTAGGAGCCGCTCTCGGCTTCGCTCAAAATTTCATCCGCGGGATTGCCCTGGTCGATCATGGTTGAGACGGAGGCGCGGGTGGGCCGCAGCAGATTGCGCGCCTGCTGGACGATCACCTCGGCTTCCCGGGTCATCTCTTTTTCCAGCACGCCCTCATCGCTGCGCTCCTGCTCGTCTTCATCGTAGGTTTGCCATTCGTCCTGGAGGCCCAGATGAATCCAGGGCGTCTCCTCGACGTGCATCAGCGTGATCTCGGCGGAGGCGAGATCGAACAGTTCGGAAAGCGTGGTGATGGCGGCCTGCGAGGCGCAGGAGCCGTCCACGGCCGCGAGCACGCGCATTCCGCTTTCCGAACGCACCTCGCGTCCGATCAGAACCGGCGCCAGCGCATGCTCCACCACGCGGCGCGCCACCGGCCCGAGTCCTGTGTCTCCACCAGCCGAGCGGTCCTTCGCGCCGATCACGGTGAGATCGTAATCCTCCGCGTGATCGACAATGATCGCGGCGGCCGACCCCACCACGGCGATCCCTTGGACCTCGGCGACATCGGCCGCAATACGGTCGCGCGTGCGCTCCAGAATCCGCTCCGCTTTCGCCAGGATCCGCCGCTGATAACGATGACGATGCGGACCCTTTTCATACGCCGGCGCCACGCACAACACATCGACATTGCGATCAGCCGGATTCAGCAGGCGTAGCGCCGTGCGCGCGGCGAGATCCGCGTCCTTTGAGCCGTCGGTCGCGACCAGAATTTTCATAAATCCTCCGCTACAGGCACACCACCGGGCACGGCGCGTGGCAGACGATCGCGTAGGTGTGCTCGCCCAGCCGCCCGCTCATGCTGGTGGGTTCATTCCGTCCGATGACCAGGACGTCGGCCGAATTGTCCCGGGCGGCGCGCGCGAGCGCAGACGGCGCGTCACCCTCCACTACCAAAATCGCAGCGGCGACATCGGCGCCCGCGGCAAGCGTGCGCATGCGCTCATCCGCGCCCCAGGAGGCTTCCTCATGCCAGGTGAAAGCGTAGCGCTCCGGCATTTCCGGCGGCGCCGGGCGAACCGCGTGGATCAGGCTCAGATGCGCCCCGAACTCCGCGGCGAAATCCGCCGCCCAGCGCAATGTTTTCGCGTCCTGCGGGCGAAAATTGACCGCGCACATCACGCGCCGTACGCGCAGCGCACGGCGTTCCTCATGGTTTTGCGCGCGCGTGGTCCACACCGGACGATCGGAATCGTGCAGGACCTTCGCGGTCACCGAACCGAGCAGCAGACGGCGGACCGGACCGTATCCGTGGGTGGACATGACGATCAAGCCGGCGTTCTCGGCGTGCGCGCGATCCACAATGACCTTGGCGGGATGGCCGCAGCACAAAATTCGTTTATGCTCGCCGGGCGCCAGTTCCTCGTGCGCGAATTCGTCCAGATCCCGGCGCATGGCGGCCAGAAACTCCTGCCGCACCGGGGCGGATACCGTCTGTCCCGGAGCTGCCGCCGATCGCAATTGCGGAAACTCCGCAACGTGCAGCAACGTTACCTGCGAGTGGAACCGCGCGCTCAATGCGGCGGCATCATGCGCCGCGAGCAGACTGTTCGCGGAAAGGTCCACGGGGACAAGAAGCTTGGATAGACCGAACATGCTGGATGCACTCCCCGCATCGGGGCGCACGGCAGCACGGGCTGTGCGTGTGCCCACCTATTTGATGTCAACCGTAACGGCGATGTTGCCGGCTTTCTTTAACGGCCGGAACACCACCTCGACGCTCCTGCCGATCTGGCTGCTGAGCGTCTCAAAAGCGATCTTCCCTTCGGAAGTGGTGATTTTGGTCGCGGGCTCGATGCGGAAATCGTAAGTGATCCCGGCATCGGTTTTCACGAAAATGACATTATCCTCGGCGCTGACGATGGTTAATGTGCCGCTGATCGTTTCGGCTTTCACGGCCACCGTTGAATTTTTCGCACTTAGCGGAATCGCGGCGCACAGGATGGCCACGCCGAGCGCTAATACCAATCGGTTCATTTTTCCCTCCCTCATTCGGAGTGCATTTTGAGCGCCAGTTGCGCGGGTTCGCATAAGCAAGACATACACTTGGCTGTGTGAGGGCAGTGTCCGCCGCCTAAGCGGGATTCCGCAGGGGAGTGCGTGAAATCTGCGCGAGTTGGCGCGTGGGCCTGCGCGTTATCGAGCGGGAGCTACGTGCCCCGGGGGCGAGAATCGCACGGGTTGAGGCGCGACAGTGATGGAGCGCGTTGGCCGGTATTTTCCACACGGCGGCGAGCGGCGGGCTTTTTCACCCTCTTAGAAATGAAATCCGACCGTTCCGGTGACGGCTCGGGGCGTTACGTAGTGCGTTCCGCTGAAGGTCGACAGGAAATTGTAGAGCACGTCGGCGTTGGTCAGGTTGATGATCTCCAGGCGCGCGCTCCATTTGTACTTTTCGTTATGAAACAGGTTGTCGTCGCCGACCGCGACGTCGAACAGATTGCGCGAGGCGACGCGCGGAGGATTGTGATCGTCGTTCTCGGTTCCCGCAGCGGGAATCTTCAGCTTGGTCGAGCCGTATTGGGAAGCCGGGCAAATGCTGTCCGCACTGATCGGCATGGTTGGCGTCGCGTAGGTGCCGCCGCAGAACAGGCCGGCTTCGAACTGCTGGTCGGGGGTCAGGCCGGATGCGTCCACCACCGTATCGCTGCCCGCAGGACCGTTCACGCAGTTGCCTCCCGCGCATGGCACTGAGCCGGCCACCAGGCCGCTGTCATAGCGCCAGTTGAATCCCAGCCACACGCCTGTCTTTTTGAGGTCGTATTGCACATGCGTGGTTTGGTTGAAGACCTCGTCGTGATCGATGCGGAAGACGCCGCCGGCGCCGAAGCTGGTGGGCGTGGTGCCGATGCCGCTGACCTGCGGCCCGAAGAAGCGCGCCGCCACGTGAGACATAACGATGAAGGCGCTGAAGCCGTGATAATTCGGCACGCTGGCGCGAATCGCAAAGCCGGGGATCTTGGATTTGGCCCACTCGATCGGATACGTGATCGGCGTGTTGCCGAACACGCTGAAATCGTAGGCGCGATCCGTGTATTTCCAGATGTACTCACCGCTGATCACCAGGAAGCGTCCGAACGCCTGCTGAAGTCCGGCGTGATATTCGTTGCGCGTGCCGGGAGTGAGGGGTGAGGTAATGCACGGGTAGGTCTGGATGGCGGCCATGAGCGCGTTCACCACCGGGTCGTTGCAGCCCAGGCTCGAAAGAACCAGATTTTCGTTGAACGGCGTCTCCAGCGTTCGCGCGTAGGAGAACGACAGGACCGTGCTGGTCGGCTTGATAATGTACGACACTCCAATGCGCGGCTCGGCCAGTCCTGCTTTGGTGATTCCGTAATAATAATCGCCGCGCAGCCCCAGGCGGACCGTCCAGTTCTTGATCCGCATCAGGTCCTCGACCCACGGCGAAATCTGGCGAACATCGGCGTGGCCGTTGAAGGTATACGGCGCGCTGGTTTTCGATGGGCATCCGTTCGACGCGGGAAGATTTCCCGTGCGCGTCAGGTCGACACAGGCGAGCAGCGGATTATATCCGGGGTTGGGAGTCAAGGCTCCGGTGCAGTTGCTGATATTGGTCAGCAGCGGATTGGTAGTGGCGCTACCATCGGCATTGAAGCACACCGGATTGAACGTAGGATTCACGATTCCGAAGGTGTCCTGCTCCGTCAGGATTTCGTCGTACCACTGAATCCCGGCGCGAACAGTGTGGATCCCGTGCACGTACGAGATGCTCCCCTGGCCGCCGAGATCGGTGAGCCGGCGATTCTGGCCTTCCGTGGTGTCTTGAAGATCCGGAACATAATCGGCGAACGGATCGTCGCTCGGATAATAATTGAACTGATCCTGACGCGCCCACGCGCCCAGCGTCAGGACCGTATGGTTATTGACGATGTGCGTCCAGCTCGGCGCGATATCGAACGTGCGGATCTTCGATCGCTGATCCGTGGGACCGACGAGCTGTCCGTTGGGTCCGATCCCATTGCACGCATCCGAAGTGCCGAGCGCAGAGCACAGCGGGCCGCTCCAGGCGGTCGCGTCCTGCATGTCGAAGGAATTGGGCGTCTGGAACCAGGAGCGCGTGAATTGAAAATTCAAGCTAAACGTCTCGTAGTCGGTCGGCTTGTAATCCACGCGATCGAAAATATTCATCTGGTTGCCGTTGGAATGCATGACCGCGAATTCCGGCCCATCCAAAAAACGCTGCGTGTCCAGACCGTTGGCGGAGATGAAGTTCCCCCATTTATCGTTGCCATAGCCGACGTCGAATCCGCCGTTGTAGCTTCCGAAATTGCCGAACGACGCGGTCACGTCCCCGTGCGGCGTGGTTTTTCCCAGACCCGAGCGCGTGGTCGCGACGATCACCAGGCTGGTCTTGTCGCCGTACTCGGCCGGCGGCGCGCCTTCGATCACTTCCATTGACTGCACCGCGTCCACCGGAAGCTGGTTGGAGAAAACTTTGCTCTGCTGATCCGTAATCGGCTGCCCGTCCACCGAAAAAGAGTTTTCCGCGTGATCGCCCAGGCCGTGAAACATTCCGTTCGAATCCGCCGCGACGCCGGGCGTCGCCAGCGTCACCAGCGAGCTCAGCGAGGACGACTGACTTTGGAGCGGCAGTTTATTGAACAGGTCGCGATCCACGTCGGTGTGGGTTTCCGGGTTGGTCTCGATCAGGTCCGCGGCCGCGGTCACGGTCACGTTGGTGGCGGCCGTTCCAAGCTGGAGGTTGAATTTGGTCTCCAGCGGAATCGGGGAACGAACGTCGATATCCTGTTCGGCCGACGCGAAGCCGGGAGCCGTGCAGGTCATGTGGTAGTTGTTATAAGGAACATTAGCCAAGGTGAAATTCCCCTGGCCGTCGGTCGTCGTAGTCTGATCGTAATGGGAGACCGGATTCTGGATTTCCACCGTGGCGCCCGCGATCGACGCTCCGGAAGGATCGAGCACCGTGCCGTGCACGGTTCCGGAACTCGTCTGAGCGTGCAGAAGGAGGCTCCCTCCGCAGCATAGGAACACAAGGACTAACCTTGCAGGGCGCATCTTCATTCCTCGATTTTGGGCCACAACCCGCGCTATCCCTACTAGATTGTGACGAGTGAACTAGAAACTGCCATGAACGATCTTTGAAGTACAGTGAGCGGGCCGGCTTTTCAGGCGCGTAGCAGTTTCCGAATGCTCTGCGCCTGGCGCTTGCTGGCGATCAATTCCAGATTGTTGCTGAGGGTGATGAGCCAGCGCTGGCTGCTGATCGCGCTCATTTTTCGGACGTGATCGACGTTGACCAGCGCGCTGCGGTGAATTCGGCGGAAATTGGACGCGACAAGAACTTCCTCGAGCGCCTTCAGCGTGAGCGCCGCGGTGTAGCGCTCGCGCGCGGTGATGATCCAGACGATATTGCGGTCCGCCTGGAACGCCAGAATTTCCTCGGTGTTCAGGAGAAAATACTCCTGCCCGCGCCTGCCGACGATCTTCCTGGGCGGCGCACCGGCCGGCGTATCCAGAATTTGCTGCAAGCGCGCCAGCTTTTCGGAGACCTGCCACGCGGTGATGCGCCGGGCGCGTTCGATGGCCTCGGCCAGGCGCTGCGGACCGATCGGCTTGAGCAGATAGTCCACCGCGCCCGCCTCGAATGCCTGGATCGCATACGCGTCGTAAGCCGTGACGATCACCAGGACCGGCTTGTGCGGCACCGTTCCCAGATTGCGCACCACCTCCAGCCCGCCCATCCCGGGCATCTGAAGATCGAGCAGCACCAGGTCGGGTTGCAGCTGCGCGACGTCGAGCAGCGCAGAAGCGCCATTATCCGCTTCGCCGACGATGACGAGATCGTCGATCGCTTCCAGCTCCTCGCGCAACACCTGCCGGGCGATCGGTTCGTCGTCGACGATGAGCGTTTTCAAAGACACATCCGCCTGGCGAATCATCTTTACCACGAAAACACGGAACGGCCAGCGCTTTTCTGACGAACGGACTGATTTACCGGTCAGACGGTTCGGATTTTACGGCGGGCGGGCTCGTAACGGATTGGCGGGCCGTCCGTATAATCTCAACAGGGAGGCGAGATGGTATTCGAATCGACCCTTCAGGATTTCCGTTACGCCGCGCGGACGCTTCGCAAGTCCTTGGCATTTACGCTGATCGTGCTTGCCGCTCTCGCGCTGGGCATCGGCGCGACCACGACCATTTTCACCGTGGTCAAATCGGTTCTGCTCGACCGGCTCCCGTTTCCTCATCCCGACCGCCTGGTCGCGATTCGCGAGATCAACCCGCGCGGGCATCTGAACCCTTCGGTGCAGACGCAGAACATTCTGGACTGGCGCGCGCGCAACCGGTCCTTCGAATACGTCGCCGCGCTGGAGCAGCTTCCGGTGAATATTGAGGTCGCCGGCGATGCGGAGCAAGTGAACGGGCTGATGGTTTCCTCCGACTTCTTTCCGCTGATGGGCGTCAAGCCGCTCGTGGGGCGATGGTTCGACGCGCCAGACGACCGTCCCGGCGCGCCGGCGCGGCTGATTCTCAGCTACGGATATTGGCAGCGGCGTTTCGGCGGCGATCCCGCGGTCATCGGCCGCAATGTGACCGCTTTCGGCAAACCTGCCGAGGTCATCGGCGTGATGCCTTCGGGATTCATTTTGCCCGACCTGAGAATCGATTTGTTCGCCGCGGCGCAGATCAATCCTGCATCCGCGCCGACGGACGGTCGCAATTATCAGGTCTACGGGCGTTTGCGCCCTGGCGTTTCGACGGCTGCGGGCGCCGCTGAGCTTCGCGATCTCGCGGCGGAGACCGCGGCCGAGCGTCCCGAAAGAAACGCGCACTGGAGCGCGACGGCGATTCCGCTGCTCGCCGACGTGGTGCGCGACGTCCGCACCGCGCTGCTGGTGCTGCTTGGCGCCGTTTTTTTCCTGCTGATTCTGTGCTGCGTGAATGTCGCCAATCTTTATCTGATGCGAACGTATAATCGCGCGCGGGAGCTGGTGCTGCGCCACACGCTCGGCGCCGGCCGCGGACGGCTGATTCATCAACTGGTCGCCGAAAGCCTGCTGGTGACATTAATAGGAGGAGCGCTGGGAGTTCTGCTGGCTTACGCGGGAGTCCGGACTCTGCTGGCGGTCCTGCCCTTGAATTTTCCGTTGCCGCGGCTGGCACAGATTCACGTGGATGGAACGGTGCTGCTGGTTTCGCTGGCGATTTCGACGGGAGCGGCGCTGGTTTTCGGCCTTGCGCCGGCCTTCGCGGCGAATTTCAACAATCCGGGTGACGCGCTGCGCCAGTCGGGACGAGGGTTCACCGGCCGGCGCAACCTGCTGGGCAACGCGCTGGTGGTTGCCGAAGTAGCGCTCGCACTGGTGCTGGTGTGCGGCGCAGGCCTGATGGGGCGCAGCTTCCTCGAGCTCACCCGCACCAATCCCGGATTCCGCGCGGATCACCTGCTGACCATGCGAATGCTGCTGTTGCCGGCCAAATACGGCGCCAACCCGAACGCGCGCGCGGCTGTCGTTGAACAGATGCTCGAAAAAATTCGCGCTCTCCCGCAGGTAACCGCCGCGGCGTCGGTCCATTTTCCGCCGATGAGTGGAATCGGGTCGGGATCGGGTGTAGAACGCGCCGATCGTCCTGCGCCGCCTCCGGGAACCGGCCACGGCGCGGGCTATTCGGTGATTTCGGAGGGCTATTTTCACGCGATGGGCATCACGCTGATCGCGGGCCGTGAGTTCGATGAGCACGACCGCATGAGCGCTCCCATGGTCGCGATGATCAATCAGGCCGCTGCGCGGATGCTGTATCCCAACGAAGATCCGATCGGCAAGGAATTGATGCTCGATTGGGACGGCCCTCCTCGCGCGCAAATCGTCGGCGTCGCCGCGGACTCGCGCTTTGAAGGAATGGAGGACCAGCCGGAGCCGTTCGTGTTCGTTCCCAACGCGCAGCGCCCGAGTTTGTTTTGCGCGCTGGTAATCCGCACCGCGGGAGATCCGGCGCAGATGACTGCGGCGGTGCGGGGCGCGATGCGCAGCGTGGATCCGGCGCAGGGGGTGCTCGAAACCAGCACTATGGAGCAGCTCATTGCGAGCTCTGTGGCGCAGCCGCGGCTGCAGACGATTCTGCTCGGCTCGTTCGGATTCCTCGCACTGGTGCTCGCCTGCATCGGAATTTATGGAGTGCTGGCCTACGCGGTTTCGCAACGGCTGCGGGAGATGGGCGTGCGCCTGGCGCTGGGCGCGACTCCGGGCACGATTATCGGAGAAGTTTTAGGCGGCGGACTCAGGCTGACCGCGCTCGGCATCATCACTGGTTTGGGAGCGGCGCTGGCGCTGACGCATTACCTCGAATCGCTGCTATACGCCGTGCGCCCCACCGACCCGGTGGTTTTCGGATTGACCATCGCCACGCTGCTGGTGGTGGCCTTCATCGCGTGCTACGCGCCGGCGCGCCGGGCTTCGCGCGTGGACCCGATGGTGGTTCTCCGGGAGGAATAGGAGTCCTGCGCCGTGAAGACCACTCCCTGACGGTCGTGGCTTTGTAACCGGCGCGATTCCGAGTCGCGCGCGTCAGCGAGCGGATTTCGCGTTTTTTTCAGCAACCTCATTCGTCCTGCCGCAGCGAAGGAGACGCCTTTGGGCAGGCTGCTGAAGAATGCCTTCACAGGCTAAAGCCTGTGCCACCCTGGCATCGCAAGCTTGTGGTCTTAGGTGGCACAGGTTCAGCCTGTGGTCTTCGGGTCAGTGCGCCACGATAATAGCGAAGTCGCGAGAACGCGCAGCGCGGCTGGGTCACAATGCGCAAAGCGACCTCGGAACCGGCGCGAAGAGCGCTTTTTCGGCGGTAACGGGAATGCTCAGGGACATCCCGGAGACTCCTTATGACGCTGAAACGATATTTCCCGATTTCGGTTGTCGTTTTCGTTCTGGTAGTCGGCACGGCAGCCTGGTTCCGCGTGCCGATTCTGCCGTTCGCGGTGATCCTGCTCGCGGGCGAGACGCTGATGGGCTTCCAGATGGAGGATCACAAAGCGGCGCGTTTCTTGAAGGCCCTTTTCGGGAGGAAATGACGGCCATTGAGCGCGCCCTTACCGGCGCGGCTCATGGTAGTCTAAGACTGATGAACGGGCCGGCCGTGCGCTATATTTCCTCCCGACGATATCTGTGGATGGCGTTTTCGGCGCTGGCAGGCGCTTTGATCTGCTGGTCGGCGGCCATGCGCTGGCCCGCGATGATCGTTCCGGCGAGCGCGCTCGGACTGCTGGCGGCGCTGCTGGGCTCGTGCCTGCTGATGCTGGCGCTGCGGCCTCCGGTGGAGCTGCACGAAGCGCACCTGATGATCGGGCGGCGCGCCATCGCGTGGGCCGATATCCGCCGCGTGGATCAGACCGGGTGGAATGCGCCGCTGGCTGTGTACCTGACGGTCGCCGGCGAAAGCGGCGCCGAAGAACGACTCCTGCTGGTGCATCCCGGCGAGCCCGATTCGGCGACTTCCCTGCTCCGCAACCTGCGGCGCTACGCGCGCCACGCGCTGCTCGACGGCATCCCCTACACGCAGTTCTGGGGCGAAATCGAGGCGCCGGCGAAACAGCTTCCGCCGCCACGCTACCCGTTGATGCGTCCCGAGGATGAGGAGGAAATCGAGCGGATGTTCCAGCGCCTGAAAACGGTCGGGCGGCTGGACCGCCGCACGGATTCCGATCCGCGGTAGCCGGTGCGAAAAACCCGGATCCTTCTTGCATCCCTTGCGGGATGCGTGCTGGTCGCTGGCGTTTTTCATACGGCGATTCTCCGCGGCCTGGGCGATTATCTGGTTTCAAGCGAACCGCCGCAGAAGGCGGACATCGCGGTAGTGCTCGCCGGCGACTCCGCGGGAAATCGCATCCTGAAAGGAGCGGAGCTGGTTCGCGACGGCTATGCTCCTCAGGCGCTGGTGAGCGGACCCAGCGGGCTTTACGGTTTCTACGAGTGCGACCTGGCCATCGCGTTCGCCGAAAAACACGGCTTTCCCGCGTCGTACTTCGTTGCTGTTCCCAATCACAGTCATTCGACCAAGGAAGAAGCCCTGGCGATTCTGCCGGAGCTGCGCCGGAGGGGCGTTCATACGGTCCTGCTGGTGACCAGCGATTACCACACGCATCGCGCGGCGGGAATCTATCGCGCTGACGCGCCGGAGATGCGCTTCATCCCCATCGCCGCGCCGGACGAGTATTTTTCGCGCGAGGGCTGGTGGAAAAGTCGGGAGGGACGCAAGACCTTCGCGTTCGAATGGATAAAGACCGTCAGCGAGTGGATCGGGTTGTAAAGGTTACTCGCGGGGGTGTGGCGCACCCGGTTTTTGAAGCGCTCGAAAAACCGCTTGCTGACGCGCGCGGCTCACAATCGCCGCGTTGCGTTCAGCGCCAGCTACAGAGCCACGACCGTGAGGGAGTGGTCTCGCCGGAGCGTTCCTGGAGCAGCCTCATGGTTGCGTGCGCCACACGTGCATGCGGATGGTTATAACGATCGCAGGAAATTGAGAATGTCCTGCTTCTGCTGCTGAGTGAGCGCGGTGAATTTCGAGACGACGTGGTTCGCCTCACTGCCCGTGCTGGAATGCGCCTCAATCGCCTGGAGCAGATCGGAGGTGCGGCCATCGTGGAGGAAAAACAGGCGCTGGCCGAGGCCCCACAGCGGCGCGGTGCGGAATTCGTCGCCTTCGGCAATCCCCTGCGGAATTCCGTCGGCGAGTCCGGTCCCCATGTGATGCAGCGCGAAATCGGAGAAGGGATGGTACGTCACTCCGCTCATTCCCGTATAGATGGATGCAGCAGTGGTGAGCGACGGGGAGTGGCACAGCGCGCAGCCGATGCTTGAAAACAGTGACATTCCATCCTGTCCGGATGCCGAGGGGGACGGTGTCGCCGCCATGGCGGGCGTAGGCGGCGCGAGCAGACGCGCGAAGATCGCGAAGTTGACGATATCGGATGACATATCCGACGCGGTGCCGATGGGAAGCTTTGTAGTGGGATCGAGCAGATTGGTCGCATCCTCCGGCCCGCCGTTGAACACGCACCCGGCGACGGCCGAGCGTTCGTTGGGGAACAGCTCATTGGCTACGCCCTGCTCGACGTTGTAGGCTTCGCCCGCAAACATCAGCAGGGATTTATTCTGCGCCTTCCAGCCGAAGCGCGTAATGGTGCCGTCGTTGCCGCTGGTGTTAAACCGGCCGGCGATTCCCAGCGCGGATTTCGCCTGCGCGTTCGCGGCAAGGTTCGCCTGGAGCGTTGCATCCGACGTATTTTCGACCAGGCCGAGCCCGAACAGCGCTGTGGGAATGCGGAAAATCACGTTGTGGTTCTCCAGGTTGGTTGCGAAATCGGGCTGCGCAAGCTCGCATCCGGTCGCGTCGGTGCGGCCTTTGATGGTGAACAGATCGTGCACGCCGCCGTCGGAAACAAAACGCGCTTCGCGCACCGGTCCGTTCGAGGTGATGAAGGAGGGGACGGTATTGGCGGCGCCGTCGAGGGTCGCCAAAGCGACCTGGGGATTGGGAATCGCATTCTGCTTGCTGATGAGTCCCGGTGAACTGCCGCCGACCGCGGGCTGCGCATGGCACATCGCGCAACTGTTGCCGTTGAACGTGGGTCCCAGGCCGGAGCCGCTCTCGCCGGAGATGCTTCCGGAAACGGAATCGACCTCCTTGAAGCGCTGCTGCGCCTGCATAAACAACAGGGTTTCGTTCAGATTGAGCGTGGGGAATTTGCCGCCGGCGCCCGCCGCTCCACCGCGAGGACCGGGATCGGTTTGAGCTGTTAGCGTGAGCGCGCCGTTGAGAAAAGCTATGGCGCAGATCACGCGAATGACGAAATTGCGAATCAATGCAGACATGAAAGGTCTCCTTTAATCGGTCATTCTTCGGTGTCCTTTCAAGCCCTCCAACAAACGCCCTCCAACGACGGTTGCCTGCGGGGCGAAACGAACTCGGCCGGGCACACTTGGGGCGTCAGCGTAGAGAGCATGCGTTTTTTTCACCCGGCTCGAAGCCCGCGCAGTCGCAGTCCGCGCGATCACTCGAAACGTTACGAGGTCGAAGTTAACATGCGTTCATCGAGCGCACAATCCGGAAACGGCCCTAGCCGGCGGGTACAGCTACCCGACGACCGTCATATCCCGCTCACCTGCGGTTACGACTCGGCGATGGTGACGCTCGCCAGCGTGTCGCCTTGCTGCACCGCGTTCACGACGTCCTGACCCTTGGTTACTTTTCCGAAAACGGTGTGCTTCCCGTCAAGCCAGTTGGTGACGACGTGCGTGATGAAGAACTGGCTGCCGTTGGTGTTCGGTCCGGCGTTGGCCATCGAAAGAGTGCCTACCTGGTGCTTGTGGGGATTGCCCTTGGTTTCGTCCTCGAAGCGATAGCCGGGGCCGCCGCGGCCGGTGCCCGTGGGATCGCCGCCCTGAACCATGAAGTCGCTGATGACGCGATGAAAAACGGTCCCGTCATAGAATTTGTCGCGCGCCAGGAATACGAAATTGTTGACGGTCTTGGGCGCGTCCTTGGCGAACAGCTCGCACACGATTTCGCCGCGGCTGGTGTTGAGCGTCGCGGTGTATTTCTTGTTCGGGTCGATCGCCATCGCGGGCGGGGCGGAGTATTGTTTGGACATGTCCATACCAGTGTAGTCGAGTAGTACGCTGGATTCGCGTTGATGACCCCCGGCCAGGGCTGTCCGGCGTGCAAGCGGGTTATGAGTCGCGCTCCGCCTCGTCGAGCGCGGCGCGTGCGGATAAGATAGTACGGACATGTGGGCGCAGACTTACTCACCTCTCGCGGGCAGCCTGGCGCTATCGGCTTGCGCGGCCGCGCTTCCGATTTTTGTTCTCCTGCTGCTGCTCGGAGTATTGCGTAAACCGGCGTGGATCTCCTCGCTGGCGGGACTGGCGGCGGGCGAGCTGGTCGCGCTGCTGGTATATCGAATGCCGCCGGGCCTGATGCTCAGCTCCACGCTCTACGGCGCGGCTTACGGTCTGCTTCCCATCGGATGGATCGTGTACACCGCGATCCTGTTGTACCGGCTGACCATCGAAACCAACAAATTCTCGATCATCAAGGAAAGCATCGGAAGTCTCACCGGCGACGAACGCTTGCAGGCGCTGCTGATCGCTTTCGCATTCGGAGCGTTCATGGAAGGCGCGGCGGGATTCGGAACGCCGGTCGCGGTCTGCGCGGCCATGCTCGCGGGGCTGGGATTCAATCCGTTTTATGCTGCGGGAATCTGCCTGCTCGCCAACACGTCGCCGGTGGCTTTCGGATCGATCGCCACGCCGCTGATCGCGCTGCACACCGTCACCGGAATTCCCATGCCCGCGCTTTCTTCCGACGTCGGGCGCCTGTGCGCGCCGGTGTCGCTGTTCGTTCCGGCGTACCTGGTGCTGGTGATGGGCGGTATGAAAGCGCTGCGCGCGGTGTTGCCGGCCGCGGCGATTTGCGGAATCGCCTTTGCCGGCACGCAGTTCGGCATTTCGAATTTCATCGGACCGGAGCTGACCGATATTCTCGGATCGCTCGCCGCGATGGGAGCGCTGGTGCTGCTGCTGAGCGTGTGGAAGCCGAAAGACGCGGCGCAATCGGTGCCGCACGGCCACACGGGCTCGACTGTTTTCATGGCGTGGACTCCGTACGCCTGGCTGGTGGTGTTCGTGCTGCTGTGGGGGATCTCCGGAGTGAAAACCGTGCTCAACCACGGAACGTTTGTTTTCGCCTGGCCGGGCCTGCACAACCTGGTGGAGCGCATGCCTCCGATCACCTCGCAACCTTCACATTATGCGGCGACGTACACGCTGAACCTGCTGTCGGCATCCGGCACGGCGTGTCTGTTCGCGGTGATCGCGTCGGCGATCATGCTGCGCGTCTCGCCGCGCAAGTTCGCCGATTGCGTCCGGCTCACCACGCGCCAGCTCGCGCTGCCGCTGCTGACCATCGCGGCCACCGTCGGGCTCGCGTTTCTCATGAATTATTCGGGCGCGACCGCGACACTCGGGCTGGCGTTCGCGGCGACCGGCGCGGCGTTCCCGTTCTTCAGCTCGTTCCTGGGCTGGCTGGGAGTGTTTCTGACCGGCAGCGACACGTCATCAAACGCGCTGTTCGGAACCTTGCAGACGGTGACGGCGAATCGCCTGGCTCTGAATCCGGCGCTGATGGCCGCGGTCAATTCCAGCGGCGGAGTGATGGGAAAAATGATCAGCCTGCAAAGCGTCGCTGTGGCTGCCGCCGCGACCGGGATGCCGCGCAAAGACGAAGGGCGTTTGTTCCGATTCACCCTGGGCCACAGCATTTTTATGGCTGCGGTGATCGGCGCGCTGGCGCTGTTCTATTCCTACGTGATGCCTTCCTGGGCGAAATAGGCAGTCTTCTCGCGACAACTTCAGAGTACGATCGACTCTCGCCAGCAACCATCCCATGTACACGGGATTTCACACGCCGAAATCACGTGATCAAGCCCGAAGGGTATCGTTTCAGGGCGAGCGCGCTTCTACTCTGGAAATCGAGGAGACGTTTACTGATGAATTTTCGATCATTATGCATAATCGCCGGTCTCGGATTGCTCGCGGCCGCTCCGTTCGCCCGTGCCGACGAGTGGAACAAGCGCACGGTGGTGACTTTTAGCGAGCCCGTGGAAGTTCCCGGCGTGGTGCTGCCCGCGGGGACCTACGTGATGAAGCTGGTGGATTTTCCCAGCAATCGCGACGTCGTGCAGTTTTTCAACAAGCGTGAAGACCACGTTTTTGCCACTACCATCGCGATACCGGAATATCGCATGAGACCCTCGGGCCACACGGTGATCAATTTCGAGGAACGCCTCGCCGGCGCGCCCCCAGCGATCAAGGACTGGTTTTATCCCGGCGATTTAAAGGGTGAGGAATTCATTTACGGCAAACCGAAACCGCAGCCGGTCCAAATGGCATCCGCCGCTCCGGCGCCCCCGATGCCGAAACCCGCGCCAGCTCCTGCCCCGGTCGAGGCGCCCGCCCCGGCACCGGCTCCTGCTCCCGCCGCTGCGCCTGCTCCCGCCCCGGCGCCTGCTCCCGCTCCCGCGCCACCCGCTGCGCCTGCGAAGGAGCTGCCTAAAACCGCCAGCGCGCTTCCGCTGATGGGGATTTTCGGAATGTTCTCGATCGCGATCGGCCTGGCGCTGCGCAAACTGACGGCGTAGGTTTCATGCGGCGGATTTCCACAATTCTGCTGCTCGGCGGAAGCGCCGCGCTGGTGTGGTGCCTGACGGTGTTGGGCGGCGCGGCGCTTTATCAGTGGTACGCGGGCGCGCGCATCGATCGCCAAGCC
>Ga0335077_10002367_pt1 | contig 22468 bp, 13 predicted proteins | sample Lox_Sample_31_FD_207151 | JGI IMG/M metagenome (GOLD analysis project Ga0335077, IMG submission 207151) | Soil microbial communities from Loxahatchee National Wildlife Refuge, Florida, United States - Lox_Sample_3.1 | ecosystem: Environmental > Terrestrial > Soil > Wetlands | place: USA...
CCCCCCTGAGGGCAGGAAATCGAGATCGTAGGTGACGCGGCTCGGCCGCGTATCGAAGTAACCGCGCAGCAGCAGCGCACCGCGCGAGTCGATCTTGCTCTCGCTGGTGGCGACCGGCGGCTTGGTGGCGATCAGACCCCAATCGATCTTCTGGTCGGCAAAACTCTTGAACGCCTGCTTCAGCCGGTCCGGGCTGAACTGGTCGCGGAACGGTTTCGCCAGCTTGGCGTGCAGCACCGTGTAATTGCCGGTGATGTTGGCGTCGTTGAGCGTAAGCAGGGATGTCTTGATCAGGATTTCCTGCAGCACCGGGGACGGCACGGTGTCTTCCGCTTGCGCCGGAATGACGAGCAGCAATGCGCCGACAATAGCCGCCAACAGATGAGATCGCATGGACGCCCCCTGACAAAATGCTAGCTCATTCCGCACGGGATTTCGCGAAAAAATGGCTTACGTCAAATCGGGGCGGCCGTATTCGCGGCTAGACGTAAACAACATAAATTCCGGCCGCTACGCCGCCGAGCAATGCGAGCGCCAGCAGCATGAGCGCCGGGCGGCGCGCGCCAGCACCGCCGAACCCGATCGCATAGGCCGCCTTCGCCACGTTGTTCGAGGATGCCGCGATCAGCACCGCGGCGCATAAGCCCGCGATCGACATGCCGGCGATGCCGCCTTGCGCGATATTGAGCACGAACGGGTCGATGTCGGTCAGGCCGACCACCGCCGACAGCACCAGAATACCGCTGGCGCCGAACGTTCCTTTGACCCAGGCCGAAATGACCGAGATCACCACGATAAGCGCGGAAAAAATCAGCGCAGCCGGAATTTGCAGCGGGTTCGTCGGCAGCACCGCGAGATTGCCCTTAACGTTGCGCGGCCGCAGCCGCCGCCATTCGTAGAGCGCGAGCGCCGCGGCGATTGCGCTCAGCGCCAGGAGCCCGGGCGCCAGGGTCAGTGCGAGATGCGCGTCGAACACCGCGACCACGACGCCGAGCCGCAGATACATGATCGCGGTCGCCGTCACGATGCCGGCCGAAATGTCCGCCGCCACGTGTTTGGCCTCGCGCAGGCGCTTGGCCAGCACCACGGTGGTGGCGGTCGAGGAATAGGCGCCGCCGAGCACGGCCGGGAATAAGGCTGCGTCTTTGATTGGCGCATAGCGCTGCAGCAGGTAGCTCAAATAGGAGAGGGTGCACACCGTCACCACCGCGAGCCACACCCCGTAAGGCGTGAGCGGCGTCAGGCTGGTCACCCGCTCGTGCGGCACCAGCGGCAAAATGATGCCGACCAGGATCAGGAACATGCCGGCGGTGATCAATTCGTCGCGCGGCACCACATGGATGAGGCGGTGCAGCTTCTCGCGCGCGCCAAGCAGCAGCACCGCCGTCACGGTGAGCGCGACCGCGACCCAGGGCGGCTCGAGCAAAGCGATGGCCCCGAGCACATAGGCGAGCAGGTTCGACGCCGGCACCATGAAGGTCGGCGGCTCGCGCGAGGCTGGCGCGTTGCGCAGATAGGCGTGCAGCCAGAACGCCAGACCGACGAGCCCGGCGACGAAGGCAACCGCGTGCGCCGGCTCGATCAGATAGAGCGTCGCTCCGCACATCGCCAGCATCGGGAAGGTGCGGATGCCGCCCGGGATCGAGCGCTCCTCGGTCTTGTAGACCTCCTCGAAGGCGAGCCCCATGAACACGGCGAGCCCGATCGCCAGCGCCAGCCGTCCGGCGAGGAGGAGTGGGGGCAATGCTTGCATACGCGCTACGCGTTCAGCCGGCTCAGGGCAGGCCTTGCGGCAGCTTCTGGGTGTCGGGGTGCAGGGTGTCCCAGGGCCAGGCGCTGTCGGTGAAAATATCCATCGCCGGCTTGTAGCGGGACGGATCGTCGAGGCTGGCGGCCACCAGCCCCAGCACGTCGGGCATGCGCTCAAGCTTGACCGTCAGCGGGCTGCCGCAGCTCGCGCAGAACCCGCGCTCGACCGCGCGCCCGGCATCGCCGACCGTCTTGTAATAGCGCGGCTCGCCCTGCAGGCGGACCGCGGCCATCGGCACGACCATGAAGGCGCCGTAGGCCCCGCCGGCCGCGCGCTGGCAATCGCGGCAATGGCAATTGAGCATGACGATCGGTTCCGCCTCGGTCTCGTAACGAATGGCGCGGCAGGCGCAGCCGCCGGAAATCTTGTCTGCCATGGCTCGTCTCCCCTCCGAGTTGAACGCAAAATCCTCGATCAATCGCCCCCGTCTTCCATTTTCGCCGGGCCATCCTACATTGAAGGCTGCATCAACACATCCCCTGAACCTTCCATGCTCGATCTTGCTTCGTCTTCCGATGTCGAGGACGTCGGGACGGCGGCGCCTTCGTCCGACACCGAACTCCTCGACGCCTATTCCAACGCGGTGATCACCGTGGCCGACAAAGTCGGCCCGGCGGTGCTGCGCGTGGAGACCAACGCCGTCAAGGGCCGCTCCGGCGCGGTCGGTTCCGGCGTGGTGATCGCGCCGGACGGCCTCGTTTTGACCAACAGCCACGTGGTGAACGGCGCCAAGGAGGTGCGGCTCGCCGACGCCGAGGGCCGTCTCATGGAGGCGCGCACGCTTGGCGAGGACCCCGACACCGACCTCGCGCTGTTGCGCGCGGGCTCGGCGCGCGACCTGCCGAGCGCGGCGCTCGGCGATTCCAAGGAACTCAAGCGCGGCCAACTGGTGATCGCCATCGGCAATCCGCTCGGCTTCGAGTCGACCGTCACCGCCGGCGTCATCTCGGCGCTCGGACGCTCGCTGCGCGCGCGCTCCGGCCGGCTGATCGAGGACGTAATCCAGACCGACGCCGCGCTCAATCCCGGCAATTCCGGCGGACCGCTGGTATCCTCGCGCGGCGAGGTGATCGGCATCAACACCGCCGTCATCATGGGCGCGCAGGGCATCTGCTTTGCGGTCGCCTCCAACACCGCGCAGTTCGTGCTCAGCGAATTGATCAAGCACGGCCGCGTGCGGCGCGGTTATATCGGCGTGTCGGGGCAGACCGTAGCGGTGCCGCGCCGGCATGCGCGCAACGCCGGCATCGACAATGCGGCAGGCGCCATGATCACCGGGTTGGAGCCGAACGGGCCAGCCGCGGCCGCCGGCTTGATGACGTTCGACACCATCGTGCGGGCGGACGGCGAGCCGGTCACCGGCGTCGACGACCTGATCCGGCAGCTCAACGCCGAGCGCATCGGCAAGCGCGTCGCGATCGATGTGTTGCGGCGCGGCACCTTGCGCACCTTCGCGGTGACGCCGCTGGAGCGCCCAGCGGCGCGCACCGCTTGACGGCGGCTACTTGGCCGACCGCTTCAGCTCGACTCCAGAAATCAAATAGTAGACGGTGTGGATGTTGCACGCCGCCCGCGCGCGCGTGAACAGCGGCGTCGCCGCGGTGGCGTCTTTCTTGCCGAGCGCATCTTCGCCGCCGAAGAACGACAAACCGCATTCGCGGGCGTGACCCATCGCGCCGTGGCTCGACGGCGGCGTCAGCTCGTCGAGCTTGGCCTGGCCGAGGAAATAGGCAATCAGCGTGCCGGGCCATTGCTTGACGTTAAGCTTGGCAGCGTTGCGCGCGAGTTCCTCGGCGTCGTTTTCGCCGGCGCGCGCGCGCGCGATGTGCAGCCAAGCCGCCTGGTAGGGCATCCACAGTACGTCGCCGCTGCGCGTTGCCGCGCCGAGCTCCAGCGCCTTGGCGAAATCTGCGGCAGCCGCGGAATAACGCGCGGCGGTGAACTGCGCATAGCCGCGCTCGCTGTAGATATCCAGGATGTCGATGCCGGCATCTTTCTCCTTGCCGACGAGGTCGATCGCGGCGTTGAAGTCGGCGATGGCGCCGTCGTAGTCGCCCTTGGCGGTCTCGCTGTTGGCGCGCTGCACCAGCGTGAGCGGCGCGTTCTTGAGCTTGAGCGCGGCACCGAAATCGGCGATGGCGGAATCGTATTGACCGTTGAGGTCGTAGGCTTGGCCGCGCGCGGTCAGGAGGGCGGGATCATTGGAAGCCGTCTGCAGCGCGGCGGTGAAGTCGTCGATCGCTTTCTCGCGCAGACTGCGCGCTTGGTCGAGCCGCTCGAACGCGTCGGCGATCAGGCTCGCGGAGGTGTATTCGCTGCCGCGCGCCTTGTGCGCCGCGAGCTGATCGGCCGCCGGCAGATCGCCGGCCGCGAGCGCCTGGGTAAACAGGCGGACCGCTTCCTCCACCTGACCCCGTTGCGCCGCGTCGTTGGCCGCCTTGAGGTCGTCGGCGCTGCCCGCCTGCGCGGCCGCCGCCAAGAGCGTGAGGCAGACCGCCGCCAAGAATGCTCGGATCATGACTACTCCAGTACTCCTAGGGCCGCAGGCGGCCGGTGAAATCGCGGCCGGTGTCACAAGTGGCCGGAGCGGAGTCAAGGCCGCATTGCTTTCGATCAATTTTCCGCGCCGCCAACCCGCTCTCGCATCGCCGCCGATACATCCAGGAGTCGAGGGCAGGGCACATTAATATCCCAGATTAATATCCCGTCTCACGGTTGTTTAGTGAATGCCTGTCAAGGTTTTAGCCGGTGTCCGAATAACGGTGCGTAATCTTCCGAGTTGTATTCTGCGACATTGTGGTCAGGCGTTATGGAATTGCGTGTGCTGTTACGGTCTCTGTTCCGTTTGTTCGGAGCCATCACCACCATCGACGATCTTGATGCGCACGCGCGCGGCCGCGTCCGCGCCGCGCAGATCGACGCCGTCGTTCAGCTTGTGCCGTTGACCATGACGGTCAACATCCTGAACGCGTGCGTGATCATCTACGTCTTCTGGAATACCGGAGCCAATACCTTCCTCAGCATATGGGGCGCGTTGATCGCGTCCGCGGCCGCCGCCGCTTTTCTGTCATGGGCGCGGACGCGGCGAAAGCCGCCGAAGTCCGTTTCCGAACGCGGCATCAGGCGCACGCTTCTCAACGCCGCCGTTCTCGGCGCCATCTGGGGCGCGGCGCCATTGGCGTTGTTTCCCGGTTCCGACACGATGCATCAATTGCTGTTGGCCGCCACAATGGCGGGCATGATTTCCGGCGGCGCGTTCAGCCTGTCGACGGTTCCGAAAGCGGGGCTCGCCTATACTTGGACGATCGTGATTGCGTCGGCGGCGTCGTTGTTTGCCGCCGCGTACATCGTGTTCAACTATACTGCGATCATGCTGATCATCTATGCGGTGTTCATGTCGCGCAATTTGGTCGAGCACGGCAACCTGTTCAAAGCGCGTTTGCGCGACCAATTAAAGCTCGAAGCCCAGCGCGAGCTCATCGGGCTCTTGCTCAGCGACTTCCAGGAGCACGCCAGCGACTGGCTGTGGGAGACCGATGCCCACGATACGCTGATCCGCGTGTCCGACCGCTTCGCCGAAGCCGCAGGCAAACCGCAGGAAGAACTGGAAGGCGCGCGTCTGTTCGAACTCATCGGCGTCGAACGCGAATATCGATCGCCCGAGCTTGCCGACATCGTTAAACGCATGACCGTGCGGGCCGCGTTTCGCGATGTGACGCTGCCGGTGTACGTCGACGGCCGCCGGCGGTTTTGGCTGTTGTCGGCGAAGCCCACCTTCGACAACGCGGGCACATTCCTCGGTTATCACGGCGTCGGCACCGACGTGACCGAAAAGCGGCTGGCGGAAGAACGCATTTTACATCTCGCGCGCTTCGACACGCTGACCGGACTGCCGAACCGTGCCTCGTTTCAGGAAGAGGCCGAGCAGGCGCTGGCCGAGGCGCAGCGCAGCGGCCGGCCGATGGCGCTCTTGTGCCTCGATCTCGACCAGTTCAAATCGATCAACGACACGCTCGGTCATCCGGTCGGCGATGCACTGCTCAAGCTGGTCGGCAAACGCATCCGCTCGTGCGTGCGCGACCGCGACGTCGTCGCGCGGTTGGGTGGCGACGAATTCGCAATCCTGCAGACCTCGGTCGACCTGCCGACCACGTCCATGATGCTGGCGCGGCTGATCCTCGACGCCTTCACGCAGCCGTTCAAGCTCGACATGGGCGAGTTGACCATCGAAACCAGCATCGGGATCGCCGCCGCGCCGAGCGACGGCTGGGCCGCGGATGCCATGATGAAAAAGGCGGATCTCGCGCTGTACGCCGCCAAGGCGGATGGCGGCGGGCAATACCGCTTTTTCGAACCCGCGATGGAAGCCTGGGCGCATCGCCGGCGCGCGCTGGAGGTCGGGTTGCGCTCGGCGCTGGAGAACAATGAGATCCAGGTGATGTTCCAGCCCTTGGTCGATCTGCGCCGCGGCGCGATCGCCGGTTGCGAGGCGCTGGTGCGCTGGAAATCGGCCGAATGGGGCATGGTGTCGCCGGCGGAGTTCATTCCGGTCGCCGAAGCGACGGGTCTGATTGAGCCGATCGGCGAATTTGTCCTGCGCGAGGCGACCAAGGCGGCATCGCAGTGGCCGAATGATGCGGTGGTGGCCGTCAATCTGTCGCCAGTGCAATTCAAGAATCAAAAGCTCTTGTCGACCGTGGTGTCCGCGCTGGCCGACAGCGGGCTGCCGCCGCGCCGCCTCGAGCTGGAAGTCACCGAGTCGCTGTTCATCGGCGGCAGCGATCATGCCTATGGCATGCTGCAGAACCTGCGCACGCTCGGCATCCGCACGTCGCTCGACGATTTCGGCACCGGCTATTCCTCGCTCAGCTACCTGCGCCGCTTCCCGTTCGACAAGATCAAGATCGACAAGTCGTTCATCGACGACGTGGCGGCGCGCGAGGAAAGCCTGGCGATCGTCCGCGCGATCGTGGCGCTCGCCGAGGCGCTCGGCATGACCACGACGGCGGAAGGCGTCGAGTCGCATGAACAGGTCGCCAAGTTGCGCGAGGCCGGCTGCACGCAGATTCAAGGCTATGTGTTCTCGCGCCCGCGCCCGCCGCTGGAAATCGCGGCGATGTTCGAGCAGAGGCTGGACGGCTATGGCGCCGCCGCCGCGGTGCCGATGCGCGCGCTCGCCGGCTGACCCCGGCGCGCCTTAACCTTTGCCCTTGAGCGACTTGTAGAGGTCGAGCGCCTCGGCCGGCTTGGCGTTCTTGTGCACCACCGCGTTGACCGCGGCGATCATCGCCTTCGGCGCGTCGGACTGGAAGATATTGCGGCCCATGTCGACCCCGGCGGCGCCTTGCTGCACGGCGTCGTAGGCCATGGTGAGCGCGTCGAGTTCGGGCAACTTCTTGCCGCCCGCCATCACGATCGGCACGGGGCAGGAGGCGGTGACGCTCTCGAAGTCCTTCTCGACGTAATACGTCTTGACGTATTGCGCGCCGAGCTCGGCGATGATGCGACAAGCGAGGCGGAAATATTGCGCGTTGCGCACCATGGTCTTGCCGACCGCGGTGACGCCCATCACCGGCATGCCGGCGCGCAAGCCGGCATCGACGAGCCGCGTCATGTTGTGGATCGAGCGCGTCTCGTGCTCGCCGCCGACGAACACCTGAATGCCGACGCCGGCGGCGTTGAGACGTACGGCGTCGTCCATATCCATCGCGATCTGTTCGTCGGACAATTCCTCGCGCAGGATCGAAGGTCCGCCGCTCGCGCGCAGCACCATCGGCTTGGCGCAATCGGCTGGGATCACGCTGCGCAAAATGCCGCGCGTGCAGAACAGCGCGTCGCATTGCGGCAACAGCGGCACGATCGACAGGTCAATACGTTCCAACCCCGAGGTCGGTCCCTGGAAATAGCCGTGGTCGACGGCGAGCATCACCGTGCGCCCCGAGCTCGGGTTGAACACGCGGGCGAGGCGGTTTTTCATGCCCCAGTCGTACTGGTGCGCGCCTTTGAGGAAGAAGCCGAGCGCCGCCTGCGGCTGGTCGGCCTGGTAGCGCTCGCCCGCTTTGTCGGCTTCCGGCATTTCGCTCCCTCGCGTCGCGCTACTGCTTCGGCGGCGGGTTGCCGGCTGGCGGCGGAGGCGGCGCCGGCTGCTGCGGCGCAGCCGTGGCGGCGGGCTTCTTCGGCTTTTTCGGCGCCGGCTTCTTGCTCACCTTGCGTCCGGGCGGCTCGAAATTGCCCTGCGCCATGCATTTCTTGATGAACGCGTTGCGCTTGGCGCCTTCGAGCTTCTGATCGTCGGCGCCGAATTTGCAGGTCTCCATCTTCTGCGCCCTGGTGAGCGCGGAGGCCGGGCTCGCCAGCAACAGGAGGGGCAGCAGGCCGATGACGGCGATGATGCGCAGCATGGTCAGAAGCTCCTTTGAAGTTTCCCGGGGGGGACGATAGCACTTTATCGCAGCGCCGCTGCAATATTCCCGCCGTCCACGGTGGTGACGCCGGCGGTGGTTTTCAGCGCCAGCGCCTGGGCGAGGAAGGCCTGCGCCACGTCGTCGGCGGTAACCTCGCGGCCCAAGAGATTGCCGCTCATGTAGTCCCTCTCGCTCACGCCGCGCGCCTTCGAGCGCCGCTTGATGAAATCGTCGGTGAGGATGCCGGAGCGGATCCGGTCGGCATTGACCGCATTGGCACGAATGCCGGCCGCGCCGTAGTCGAGCGCGTATTGCCGCACCAGAAAGAGCGTCGCCGCTTTGGGCAGGCCGTAGGGGCCGAAATCGGCGCCCGGGTTCACCGCCTGCTTCGACACGTTGAACAAGAGACAGCCGCCGCTGCCCTGCGCCAGCATGATCTTGACCGCGGCCTGCGCCACCGTCTGATGCGCGAAGAAATTCAATTCGAAGCTTTTGCGCAAGATCGCTTCGCCGACCTCGCCGATCTTGCCTTGCCAGGCGGCGCCGGCGTTGGAGACGGCGATATCAACGCCGCCAAACCTGGCAACAACCCGGTCGAAGGCACGGCGCACTGAAGCGGCGTCGGTCACGTCGCAGGCAAGGGTGATCGCCGCGCCGCCGATCGCTTTGGATTTTTCCTGCGCCGCCTTGCCATCGATATCGAGCAGCGCGACCTCGGCGCCGGCTTGCGCGAACGCGCGCGCGGTGGCTGCGCCGATGGCGCCGCCTGCGCCCGTGATCACCGCGACCTGACCGGCAAGCGGCAGATTTTTGCGCGCGCCGAGCTTGGCGATCTCCAGCGGCCAATATTCGCAGTCGAACATGTCGGTCTGCGAGATCGAGGTAAAGCGCCCCACCGCCTCGGCGCCGGCGATGCCCTCGACCGCGGCCTGCGCGATGTCGGCGGCGACGCCTGCGTCCTTGGCGTTGTCGCCGAGCCCGAACAGGCCGACGCCCGGCACCAGGACGACGCGCGGCGACGGATCGTGCATGACGGCGCCATTCGCGCGCTTTTTGTTGCGGGCGAAATAGGCTGCGTAGGCGTTGCGGAATTTCTCCGCTGCCTTGGACGCGGCGTGCTTGAACGCGTCGAGGCGGCTTGGCTGCGGCGCCGCGACGATCAGCGGCCACGGTTTGGTGTGGATCACGTGGTCGGGCGTAATCACGCCGGCACGGGCGTAGCGCGCGAGGTCTTTGCCGTTGACGAAATTGAGGATCGCGGCGCTGCCGCGGAAATCCATGATCGGCCGCCTGTGCGCGCCTTCGCCGCCGGCATCGCGCAGCGTGCAGGCGCCACGCAGGATCGGCGCGACCTCGATGGTCGAGGCAATCGGCTGCGGCAGCTTGGCGCTGACGAAGACCTTGCGGCCTTTCTTCAGCCGCTCCTCCGCGCGGGTGACAAAACCGATCATCCGCTCGTAGGCCTCGCGCGCGTCGTCGCCGAAGGTAAAGATGCCGTGCTTGTCGAGGATCAGCCCTTCGGCTTTCGGATTCTTGTCGAACACCTCGGCGGCTTTCTTTGCGAGGCCGAAGCCGGGCATGCGATAGGGCACGAAGCCGAGCCTGCCGCCGAACACATCGGCGCACAGCTCCTCCGCATTCGGCTGATCGATCAGGCTGAGTACCGCGGTGGCGTGCGTGTGGTCGACAAATTTCGCCGGCACGAAGGCGTGCAGCAACATCTCGACCGACGGCGAGGGCGCCCGCGGATCGATCAGATAGGCGCGCTGCGCCGCCGCCATGCCGTCGTCCGACAGCGTCTTGCGCGCGCGCAAGGCTCGTAGCGGTTCGAGCCGCACGGCGGGAAAGCCGGCGGGCTCGATGCTGCCCATGTCCGAGCCCGAGCCCTTCACGCGCAGCACCGCGACCTTGGCGCCGGACAGATCACGCGCGGTGGTCTTCAGCGACGAATTGCCGCCGCCATGCAGCACCAGCCGGGGATCGCCACCGAGGAGCCGCGTCGAATAGACCCGCAGTGCCAGGTCGGCAGCGACGCCGGCCCGGCGGTAACGGTCGACCGCCATCTTTGCGTTGCGTTCGACCCAGGCGGATCTCATCGGCGCTCGGCTATTTGTCGCCCAAGAGCCGCTTCGCCCACCAGCCGCGCTTGGGCTGGCTCGGCTCCTCGCTCGCCGTCGAGGAGACCACCGGCGTCGGCGGCGGCACGGGCGGTGCGGCAGGTGGCGGTGCGGACCCGGCGATGCCGATCGGCGCCGGCTCGCGGATGGTGGAGCGCCGGCGCGGCGGCTCAGACTCGGCCGGCGCCGCGGCCTGCGGCGCGGCGGGCATGGGTTCGGGCGGGGCCGGCGGTGCGGCGGCCGGCTCTGGCGGTGGCGTCGCAGCGCCGCTGCCTTCATGGAAAGGCGGGGCGATGGCGGAGGCATCTTCGTCGCTCACCGGCGGGAAATCCGTACCGGCATGCAATTCCGGTTCGTAGCCGCCGCCGTTGCCTTGGAACGGCGCCTCGCCGGTGCGGCCCTGCCGGTTGCGGCGGCCGCCGCGACGGCCGCGCCGGCGTCGCCGGCGTTGTTCGCCGCCTTCGCCGCCGGGCGCGCCGCCTAGCTCCGGCGGGTGCTCGCCGATGCCGATCTCCTCGGGCGAACCGCCGTCGTGATCCTCATGGGCGATGGCATGTTCCGGCATGGTCTCGTGGACGAACTGCGGCGCGCCTTCGCGCGGCTCGCCGCGTCCGCGGCCCCGCCCGCGACCGCGCCGCCGCCGCCGGCGTCCGCCGTCGCGCGGCTCGCCGTGCGGCGCTTCTCCAGCCGGTTCGCCTTGCATGAGCTCCGGCGCTTCTTCTTCGGCCTCCGGCGTCTCGCCTTCGGCTTCCAATCCGGCTTCCGCTTCGGCCTCGAACGGCTCTTCCTCGGTCTCGATCATCGAGGTGAGCGGCGGCTGCGCGGCCGCCGCCAAGGCCTTGGCGGCCTCCGCCGTGTGCACCTGCTCGCCGCGATCGACGGCGTAGGGCACCTGCGCGGTGACCGTCGCATCGGCGGAAATCGTGATGGTGATGCGGAAGCGCTCCTCCAGATCGCGCAGATGCGCGCGCTTGTGGTTGAGCACGTAGAGCGCGACCTCGGGCCGCGTACGCACGATGAGATTGTGCGTCGCGCCCTTGATCAGCGTCTCTTCGATCGCGCGCAGCAACTGCAGCGACACCGAAGAGACCGAACGCACATGGCCGGAGCCGCCGCACACCGGGCATTTCTCCGTCGACGATTCCAAAACCGAGGTGCGGATGCGCTGGCGCGACATTTCCAGGAGGCCGAAATGCGAGATGCGGCCGACCTGGATGCGGGCGCGGTCGTGCTTGAGCGCCTCTTTCAGCCGCCGCTCGACGGTGCGGTTGTTGCGGCTTTCGTCCATGTCGATGAAATCGATGACGATGAGGCCGGCGAGATCGCGCAGCCGAAGCTGGCGGGCGATTTCCTCGGCCGCCTCGCCATTGGTCTTGAGCGCGGTGTCCTCGATATGGTGCTCGCGCGTGGCGCGGCCGGAATTGACGTCGATGGCGACCAGCGCCTCCGCCTGATTGATGACGATATAGCCGCCGGAGCGCAGCTGTACCGTCGGCGAGAACATGGCGTCGAGCTGGCTTTCGATGCCGTAGCGCGTGAACAGCGGCTGATTGTCCTTGTAGAGCTTCACGTTCTTGACGTGGCTCGGCATCAGCATGCGCATGAAATCGCGCGCTTCCTTGTAGCCTTCCTCGCCGGAGACGATGATCTCGTCGATGTCCTTCGTGTAGAGATCGCGGATCGAGCGCTTGGTAAGTGAGCCTTCCTCGTAGACGAGCTTCGGCGCCACCGATTTCAGCGTGAGGTCGCGCACCGTCTCCCATAGGCGCAGCAGGTACTCGAAATCGCGTTTGACTTCCGCTTTGGTGCGGCTTGCGCCGGCTGTGCGCAGGATCACGCCCATGCCCTGCGGCACTTCCAGCTCCTGGGCGATTTCCTTGAGCCGGCTGCGGTCCTCGCCCGAGGTGATCTTGCGCGAGATACCGCCGCCGCGAGCGGTGTTCGGCATCAGCACCGAATAGCGGCCGGCGAGCGAGAGATAGGTGGTGAGCGCGGCGCCCTTGGTGCCACGCTCTTCCTTAACGACCTGCACCAGCATGACCTGGCGGCGCTTGATCACCTCTTGGATCTTGTACTGGCGGCGGAAGCGGGGCAGGCGCTCCTGCACTTCCTCCATGGCGTCGGCGCCGCCGACCGATTCCACCGATTCGTCCTCGTGGTGATCGTCGCCATTGCCGTTCTCGGCGGCAGGCTCGCCCGCAGGAGAGGCTTCGGCGCCGGCCGGCGCGAGCTCGGTCGCGGCCTCGTCGGCGACGCCCAGATGGTTGCCGGGCTCGGCGTGATCCTCGCCGCCCTCGGGCAGCGGCGCCTGATCGGGCGCCGGTTCGGCGGAGGCTGTCTCGGCGGGCGGCGGCGCGATATCGGTCTCGATATCGCCCATCGGACTTTCGTACGCTTCGCGCGCTTCGTCTTGAGCCTCTGCTTGCGCTTCGCGTTCGGCCGGAGCCGGCGCCGACGTTGGCGTCTCGGTCTCGATCGGCTGCTCAGGCGGGAGGCCGCCCAAAGCCGCTTCGCCCGGCGACGCCCCCACGTGCGGCTGCTCCTCGCCGGGAAGCGGCTCGCTCTGCATGACGTCGCGCGCGCGCGAGTGCTCGGCGCCACGGTGACGTCCGCGCCCGCCGCGCCGGCCGGCGCGGCGATCGTCGTCGGCCTCGGCGGCGCGCTGGTCGCGCTCTTCCTGGGCGAGCAAAGCCTGCCGGTCGGCGACCGGGATCTGATAGTAGTCGGGATGGATTTCCGAGAACGCCAGGAAGCCGTGACGGTTGCCGCCGTAATCGACGAAGGCCGCCTGCAGCGACGGTTCGACGCGCGTGACCTTGGCGAGATAGATGTTGCCGCGAAGCTGCTTGCGGTTAGCGGACTCGAAGTCGAATTCCTCGACGCGATTGCCGCGGAGCACCACGACTCGGGTCTCCTCGGGATGGGTTGCGTCGATGAGCATTTTGTCGGCCATTGGATAATCTCACTGCGGCGGAGCGGCCCGTGGTCTCGCGCGCTGTCGATGGCGCAAGATGGCGCATGGGGCGGTCGGCCAATTGGATGTGGAAGGAAAGGGGCGCGTTAGTCCGCGCAAGTGCGGGGTCCATAGCAAGCCGCGCAGTCACGATTGCATCGCGAAAGCGGGGGACCTCGAATTGCTTTTGCTGCGACAGTGGCAGCATGAAACGTGCGACCCGTAGCGCTGCGGCAGCGCCTGCGCGCCGCCGAGGTTTCTCGTCGCTCACGGTCGGAATGCGAAAGGGCCAAGGGGCCAGAACGCCGATCCGGGTGTCCTTCACAAGGGTTTCGGCTCGCTTCGCCGTCCGTCCGCCCGACTTCCTCGAGGGGGCGATCCTGGACTGGCGGGCCGGGGGCCCGAACGCGGCACAACCGGAACTTTAACCGTCAGCAGCCCCTACATACGGCTGGAATCCGCCAATGGCAAGCCAGGGTCGGCCGCCGGGTCGGCGCAGGGCGGCATGATGATCGCGTAAAGAACCGCCAGCGCAGCGTTAACCGCGGAAGGCTTGCACGAAAATACGGCAGGCAAGGTCGGGCAAATCGCAGCCGCGCTCCGCCGCCTTAATCCTTCGCGGCCGGCATTCTGGAACGGCCCGGCCAAGCGTGCAATAAAGGGGTGCGGGGGGGCGGTTTTTCGTGCTTCTGCTTTAGGTTTCGAGGGCTGTTTCGCGTATGGCAGTGGTTGACGATGACGCGCGCCGTGAAGTTGACGCGATTCAGCTTCATAGTCTCACCGAACTGATCACGACCCACGGCCCGTCGTCCTTCCTTGGGCGCGTGGCACTACAATTTGAAAGGAATTTTTTCGGCCAGCCCTGGCACCGGAAGATCGCGTTTCTCGGCATCGTGTGGCAGTGGGCCGCGCAGAAGGCGATCGGCCAGGTTTTCAAAATTCGTCACCGCGAGCCAGAGGGCGGCCCAGTCCTGAGGGTCGCGGTGCACGGCACCGGCTCGCTCGGCGACTTCCTCAGCCACACGATGCTCATTCAGGAATTCTGCCGCCGCTACGGCCCGGTGCAGATCGATTTCTACACGCATCCGAAAAAGGTCGGCGAGGCCAAATTCATCTTTGCGCAGACGCATTTCGTGCGCACGGTGCTGAGCGTGCAGTACCTGCCCGTGCTGCGTCAGAATTACGATCTCATCATCCACAGCCGCTACATCGTCAAATACGAGGTCGTCAAATATCAGCGCGTCTTCGATTGCGCGCCCGATTTGCTCGATCTCATCCGCGTCACCGACCAGCGCTTCGAGCCGAACAAACATGTTTTCGACCACCATCCTCTGCTCGACGGCGTGCTGTCGCGCGACGTGCATTTCGACAAGATGAGTCTGCCGGAGGTGATCGGTTACTTCAGCGGTCTCGACGTCGGCCGCAAAAGTCTTCCGTATTTTTGCGCGGATATCGGCCGCTACGACGTGTTGAAACGCCACGGCCTCTACGGCCGGCGCTACATCACGGTGCATGACGGCTTCGATCAGAGCAACACGCCGATCCACGAAACGGTCACCAAATGCTGGCCGATCGAGCATTGGCGCCGCTTCGTCGAATTGATGAAGCGGGAGACCGACGTCGTGATCGTTCAGATCGGCGCGAAAAACAGCCGCCCCATTGCGGGTGTCGATATCGATCTCGTCAACAAGACGACGCTCGACGATGTGGCGTGGCTCCTCAAGAACTCGCTGCTGCATGTCGACGGAGAATCCGGTCTGGTGCGGATGGCCAACGCGCTGCATACCCGCTCGATCGTTCTGTTCGGGCCGACCAGCGAGAGCTTTTTCGGGCTCGACAACAACGTCGACCTCGTGGCCGAGGGCTGCAGCAATTGCTGGTGGTCGACCAAGGACTGGCTCAGCCTGTGTCCGCGCGGCTTCGAGCGGCCGCAGTGCATGCTGTCGATCACGCCGGAGCGCGTGCGCGACGCGGCGGTCAAATTTCTTCGCGCGCTGACCGAGCCCGGCTTCGAATTGGAGACAAAAGCGATCTACGCGTCCGAAGCCGTAGCGCAACGGCCCGATGAGCTGACCGGCCTCTTCGCGATGGCCGAACTGCCGGCGGTCCCGATCACCCAACACGCCAGGAACACGGCGATCGGCGTGTACCTGTTGGCGTCGAAACAGTGGGAATACCTGCAGGCGCTGGACGCGGTCGACGCCATGGAGGTCGAGCTCGGGCGCCGTCTGCGGATCGCCGACCTTGGCGGCGGGCGCGGCGCGCTCGCGCCCTATCTCGCAAGCAAGGGCCACGAGGTCGAGCTGTTCGATCACGACCGGCTGTCGGATTACGGCCGCGATCCCGATGCGGAATGGCGCTTCCGGCGCTGGGCATCGAAGCACGGCTTGCAGGTGCGCTATGGCTCGCATTTCAACGTGCCCGCACACGACGCCGGCTATGACATGGTGATTTCGACCTCCGTCATCGGCGAAGCGCCGTATAAAGAGTTTGCCATCAAGGAAGCGCTGCGGCTGCTGCGGCCGGGCGGCAAATTATTCGTCTCGTTCGATGTCGCGGCGGACGGGGCCACAAGGGGCGACGGGCGGCAGATCGAGGTGGCCACGCCGAAACGGCTGCGCGAGGCGCTCGTGAACGTCTCCGGCGCGGCCGATCTTTTCTCAGCTGCAGAGATCGAGACCAGCAGCCGGCGAATCCAGGCGGACGGTGTTGCCGGTATCCCGCGAGGTACGACGGTTGGCTGCTTAACGGTCGTGCGCCGTCACTAACCGGTTCTGGGTTCCGCGCGCGAAAGCCGGAAAAAATCGCTGCGGCCGCCGCTTTTTGCCGTTGGCCATAGACGCGGCCTGTGGGCAACACCTGCCACCCGAATCGGCGTAACGCTCAACTTCCGTTAACCGAACCACCGCTTAATGGAGTATTACGGGGCGGAAAGGGTCCGGAATCGTGACGGTCCGCGCATTCGCATTGGTTTTCGGCGTGAGCCTGCTGTCCGCTTCGGCCGCTGTAGCGGCCGAGCCGAGCGTGACGGCGCACAAGCTCGCGCCGGTCGCAGAATCGGCCATGTTCCCCGTTGCCACCGAGGTACGGCTTGGCGGCGACGCCAAGCAGACGCGCTTTGTCGTCGATCTCACGCAAAAGATCGACGTGGCGACCTTCATGCTCGCCGATCCTTATCGCGTGGTGATCGATCTGCCGCAGGTGACTTTCAAGCTGCCGGCGCAGGCCGGCGAGCAGGGCCGCGGCCTGGTCAAGGCGTTCCGCTACGGCCTGATCATGCAGGGCGGTTCGCGCATCGTGCTCGACACCAAAGGCCCGGTGCGGGTCGACAAGGCCTTCACGCTCGCCGCCGTCGGCGACCAGCCGGCGCGGCTGGTGATCGATCTGTCGCCGACCGACCGCGACAGCTTCCTGCGCAACATCGCCATGCAGGATCGCACCCCGCGCACAAGCAGCAAGACCGCGTTCAGCGTGTCGCCGGAGGCCGCGGGCGACCCGCGGCCGCTGATCGTCGTCGACCCCGGCCATGGCGGCATCGACTCGGGCACCAAGTCGGGCAACGGGCAGGACGAGAAGGACGTCGTGCTCGCCTTCGGCCTGATGCTGCGCGACAAGCTGTTGAAGACCGGCAAATACCGCGTGGCGATGACGCGCAGCGACGACACCTTCATCCCGCTCACCGAGCGGGTACAGTTTGCGCGCGCGCGCAAGGCGTCATTGTTCATCTCGATCCATGCCGACTCGATTCCGCGCAGCGAAGGGCAGGCGGAGGGCGCTTCCGTCTATACCTTGTCGGCGCGCGCCTCCGACGCCGAAGCGGCCCGGCTTGCCGAAACCGAAAACAAGTCCGACGTGATCGCCGGCGTCGATCTGACCTCCGAACCCAATGACGTCGCCAATATCCTGATCGATCTGGCCCAGCGCGAGACCAAGGCGTTCTCGCTGCAATTTGCCCGCGATCTGGTGGGCGAGTTCAAGACCTCGACGCGGCTGCACATGCATCCGTTGAAATCGGCGGGCTTCATCGTGCTCAAGGCGCCCGACGTGCCGTCGGTGCTGGTCGAGCTCGGTTATATGTCGACCAAGGATGACCTGGTGCATTTGATGTCTTCCGACTGGCGCGCGCGCACGGCGGATTCGGTGGTGCACGCCGTGGACGCGTTTTTTGCGCCGCGGCTCGCCGGGGCAGGGGCCAATTGACATGGTTGCCCGGCCTCAGTTTCAACATAAAACCGCGCCACCAAAAGGCTGCGCCGGAGCCTTGGCCGCAGCGCCCGGCGGCGGTGGCAGGCCCATGACAATCCTATCGGTTTTGCCGGTTGCGTTGCCGGCCCAAGGCGCCAGGGACAGTCGCCGGATGCCAGGCGGGACGGTTCGTTTATGAAGGTCATTCTCCGCTTTTTCGGCTTCCTGTTTGCGGCCGGCACCATCCTGTTCGTGGTGGGCGTCGCCGGGGTCGCCGGCCTGCTCTGGCACTATTCGAAGGACCTGCCGGACTATTCGCAACTGCAGGACTACGAGCCGCCGGTAATGACGCGCGTACAAGCGGCCGACGGCTCGCTGGTCGCCGAATATGCGCGCGAGCGGCGTCTCTACATCCCGATCCAGGGGGTGCCGAAACTGGTGATCAACGCCTTCCTCGCCGCCGAGGATAAGAACTTCTACGAGCATGGCGGGCTCGATTTCATCGGCATCGCCCGCGCCGCGGTGAACTATGTGCAGAACTTCGGCTCCGGCCATCACCCGCAGGGCGCCTCGACCATCACCCAACAAGTCGCCAAGAACTTCCTGCTGTCGAACGAGGTGTCGTTCTCGCGCAAGATCAAGGAGGCGCTGCTGGCGCTGAAGATCGAACGCACTTATTCGAAGGACAAGATCCTCGAGCTTTACCTGAACGAAATCTACCTCGGTCTCGGCGCCTACGGCATCGCCTCCGCCTCGCTCACCTATTTCGACAAGGGCGTCAACGAACTCACCGTGCAGGAAGCCGCCTATCTGGCCGCGCTGCCGAAGGCGCCGAACAATTACCACCCGTTTCGTGCGCGCGAACGCGCGCTTGAGCGGCGCAATTGGGTGATCGACCAGATGGCGCAGGACGGCTTCATCACCGTGGCGCAGGCCGAAGCCGCCAAGAAAACGCCGCTCGGCGTGACGCAGAAACCGACCGCGGCGCGCACCTTCGCCGCGGAGTATTTCACCGAGGAGGTGCGGCGCGAACTGTTCGAGCGCTACGGCGAGAAGAAGCTCTATGAGGGCGGCCTGTCGGTGCGCACCACGCTCGACACCAAATATCAGGTGCTGGCGCGCAAGGTGTTGACCGAGGGCCTGGTGCGTTTCGACGAGGCGCAAGGCTGGCGCGGCCCGGTCAGCAAGATCGACATTTCCGGCGACTGGGGCGTCAAGCTTGCCGACGTCAAGGCGCTCGCCGACGTGACGCCGTGGCGGCTCGCCGTGGTGCTGGAAACCAGCGACCAATCGGCGCGCATCGGCCTGCAGCCGGGGCGTGACCCGAGCGGTGCTATCAGCAAGGCGCGCGACGTCGGCATCGTCCCGCTCGACGGCGTGAAATGGGCGCGCACCGGCGGCAAGCCGGTGAACAAGGTGAACCAGGTGCTCAATCCCGGCGACGTGGTCTATGTCGAGCCGGCGAAGGCCGAAGGCCAATTCCGTCTGCATCAAATTCCGGAAGTTTCCGGCGCCATAGTGGTCGAGGATCCGTGGACCGGGCGCGTGCTCGCCATGGTCGGCGGCTTCTCCTACGACCAGAGCCAGTTCAACCGCGCGACGCAGGCGCTGCGCCAGCCGGGCTCCTCGTTCAAGCCGATCGTCTACGCCGCCGCGCTCGACAACGGTTACACGCCGTCTTCGCTGGTGCTCGACGCGCCGATCGAGATCGACCAGGGACCCGGCCTCGGCGTGTGGAAGCCGGAGAACTACGAGAACGACTTCTATGGGCCGTCGACGCTGCGCTTCGGCATCGAGCACTCGCGTAACGTGATGACGGTGCGCCTGGCGCAGGATATCGGCATGCCGCTGATCGCCGAATACGCCAAGCGGTTCGGCATCTACGACAATCTGCCGCCCTATCTGTCGTTCGCCCTCGGCGCCGGCGAGACGACGTTGCTGCGGATGACCACCGCTTACGCCATGATCGACAATGGCGGCCGCCGTGTGAAGCCGACGCTGATCGACCGCATCCAGGACCGCTACGGCCACACCGTCTATCGCCACGACGAGCGCGAATGCATCGGCTGCGACGCCAAGAAGTGGCAGGACCAGCCGGAGCCCTCGTTGATCGACCGGCGCGAGCAAGTACTCGACCCGATGACCGCCTACCAGATCACCTCGATGATGGAAGGTGTGGTGTTGCGCGGCACGGCGGCAGGCGCCGGCTTCCAGAAGGAAGTGGGCAAGCCGGTCGCCGGCAAGACCGGCACCACCAATGACGAAAAGGACGCCTGGTTCATCGGCTTTACGCCCGACATCGTGGTCGGCGTCTACATGGGTTACGACAAGCCGCGCCATCTGGCGCGCGGCGCGACCGGCGGCCACCTTTCGGCGCCGATCGTGAAGGATTTCATGAAAGTCGCGCTGGCCGACAAGCCGGCGGTGCCGTTCCGCGTGCCGCCCGGCATCAAGCTGATCCGCGTCGATCTCAAGACCGGCCAGCGCGCCGGGCCGGACAGTCAGAAAGTGATCCTGGAGGCCTTCAAGCCGGGCACCGCGCCGCCGGACAATTATTCTGTGGTCGGTTACGGCAATGGCGGCGACACCCGCTTCTTCGGCAACGGCCCGCCGCCCGACGCCGACCGGGCCGTGCGCTCGGGCACCGGCGGGTTGTATTGAGCCTTCGCGGCCGGCGTCGAGAGTTGCGCCGGAGCGCTTGCGACGTTAAATCCCCACTCGAATCGTGACTTTATCCGGTTGCCCCAATCATGCGCGCGGAAACCCAGAGCCTCGTCGAAGAGATCAAGCAGTCGCTCAAGCTGCTGAGGAGGCATCTTTGACGTCGATACCGCGACGCGCCGCCTCGCCGAACTGAACAAAGAAGCCGAGGACCCCGGTCTCTGGAGCGATCCGGCGCGCGGCCAGCGCGTGATGCGCGAGCGCGACGCGCTCGACGACCGGCTCGCCGCGCTCGGCCGCATGGAGCAGGAGCTCGACGACCAGCTCACGCTGATCGAGCTCGGCGAAAGCGAGAAAGACGACAAAACCGTTGCCGAAGCCGAGGCCGCGCTCAAGCGCCTGAAGGCCGAAGTGGCGCGGCGCGAGCTCGAGGCGCTGCTCTCCGGCGAGGCCGATGCCAACGACTGCTATCTTGAAGTGCATGCCGGCGCCGGCGGCACCGAGAGCCAGGATTGGGCCAGCATGCTCATGCGCATGTATGTGCGCTGGGCCGAGGCGCACGGCTACAAGGTCGAGTGGCTCGAAGAGAGCGAAGGCGATGGCGCCGGCATCAAGTCGGCGACCGTCATGATCAAGGGCCTCAACGCCTACGGCTGGCTCAAGAGCGAGAACGGCGTGCATCGCCTGGTGCGCATCTCGCCGTTCGACGCCAATGCGCGCCGGCACACCTCGTTCGCCAGCGTCGGCGTCTTTCCGGTGATCGACGACCGCATCAAGATCGAGATCAACGAGAACGACGTGCGGACCGACGTGATGCGCTCGGGCGGCGCCGGCGGCCAGCACGTCAACAAGACGGAATCGGCGGTGCGGCTGACGCATATCCCGACCAACATCGTGGTGAAGTGCCAGCAGGACCGCTCGCAGCACCGCAACCGCGCCATGGCCTGGGACATGCTGCGCGCCAAGCTGTTCGAAGTGGAGATGAAGAAGCGCGAGGCCAAGGCCGAGGCCGACCAGGCGGCCAAGACCGACATCGGCTGGGGCCACCAGATCCGCTCCTACGTGTTGCAGCCCTATCAGATGGTCAAGGACCTGCGCACCGGCGTGTCCACCTCCGACACCGGCGGCGTGCTCGACGGCGATCTCGACGAATTCATGCAGGCGGCGCTGGCGCAGAAAGCCTTCGGCGGCGGGCCGGCGGAAGTCGAGGACGTAGAGTAGCGCGGCTAAGGCCGTTTCTGAAACTGGTCATTGCGAGGAGGCCCGAAGGGGCGACGAAGCAATCCAGAATTCGCGTCAGTGAACTGGATTGCTTCGCTTCGCTCGCAATGACGAATCAATCTAGATCGCATTGCCCAGCACGCCGCTGCCGAGCCGCACGCCCGCGCGCAGGAACTTCTGCGGATCGACCGGTTCGCCGTTGATGCGCGTCTCGTAATGCAAATGCGGGCCGGTCGAGCGCCCGGTCGAGCCGATCAGGCCGACGGTGTCGCCGATGCGCACCGTTTGTCCGACCTTCACCAGGATCTTCGACAAATGACCGTAGCGCGTGGCGAGCCCGTTGCCGTGGTCGATCTCCACCATGTTGCCGTAGCCGCCTTCGCGGCCGGCGATGCTCACGCGGCCGGCGGCGGTGGCGTGCACCGGCTCGCCGATCTCGCCGCGCAGATCGATGCCGGTGTGGATGGCGGGGCGGCCGAGGAACGGGTCGAGCCGCATGCCGAACGGCGAACTCATGTCGACCTCGCCGGCGACCGGCTTGCGCACCGGAACCGAGATCAACGTGTGGCTATATTGATTGATCTCCGCGCGCGCGACGTTGATGCGGTAGAGCTGGCGGTCGAAGGCACTGGCGCCCGTGCGCGGCGGCTTCAATGGCACGAACGGCCCGCCGACGCCGGCCGGCGCCTTGAGCGGATTGACGCCGAGATCGCCCAGCGCGCTGCGCATGCGGCGCGCCTTGGAATCCATGCGTTCTTCCATGTCGGTGAGTACGGCAGTCTGCCGGCGCTCGACCCGGTCGAGGGCGCCGGACACGCGTCCGAGGATGCCGTCGAGGCCGCTGCCGCCGCTGCGGCTGGCGACGCGTGTCAGGCTCGCCGGCAGTTCGCGCGATTGCAGCCGCGCCTCGCTGTCGGGCGGGGCGGTGAAGATCACCGTGTCGTTGATCGGCGAGGCTTTCACCGGACGTTCGGGCGTCTCCGGCGACAGGGCATTGCGTGAGGGGCGGATCGAGCCGGTGATGCCGAGATCGCTGCCGAGCGCGTTGGTGTGCTGCTCCAAGATCGCCTGCCGGCGCAACAATGTGTTGAGCTTCTGCTCGAACTGTTCCTGGGCG
>Ga0335077_10002369_pt1 | contig 22455 bp, 20 predicted proteins | sample Lox_Sample_31_FD_207151 | JGI IMG/M metagenome (GOLD analysis project Ga0335077, IMG submission 207151) | Soil microbial communities from Loxahatchee National Wildlife Refuge, Florida, United States - Lox_Sample_3.1 | ecosystem: Environmental > Terrestrial > Soil > Wetlands | place: USA...
GCCCAATCGCCGAAAATCTTCTCGATGAGTTTCAACATTCCCTGTGGATCGAAATCTCCCACCAGCACGAGCAGCGCATTTTCCGGCGTGTAAATCTGGCGATAGACGGCTTCGAGGTCTCCGCGGCTGTAAGCCACCACCTGCGCTTCGCTCGGCGAAATTCGCGCGTAAGGATGCTCGCCGAAAAGCACCTTGCGCAGACGCTCCCCCGCGAGAAAGCTGGGCGAGGTCCTTTCGAGCTTTACCTCTTCGATTTTCTGCCGGCGTTCGCGCTCGAATTCAGCTTCCGGAAAGACCGCCTCCCGTGCCAATTCGTTCACGAGCTGCAGAAGTGGCTCGGCAAACTCGCTCAGCCCCGCGAACGAGATGGCGCTGGTATCTTGCCCGGCCGATGTGCTCAAATCGGCGCCCAGCCGACGCAAATCTTCCTCGATCTGCCGGCTGGTGCGTTTCGCTGTTCCCGTGCGCACGACGGTCGCGGTCATTTCCGCAAGCCCGACAGTGCAATCCGAGACCAGCGCCTCGCCCGCGCGAAAATAGAGCTCACCATGAAATTTCGGAATGGAATGCGCTTCCGCCAGCACCATCTGCAACCCGTTCGGCAGCCGTGCTCTCGTCCGCTTGGGCCAGGAGACCTGCCGCTCTGCCGCCAGTGCGGGTACTGCCACATTCACTTCCGGGGCTCGCGTCGCCATTACGCCGCCTCCTTCACATCTTTGCGAACCGGCGTACGGAAAACGACCGCGCGATTCTCCGGCCTCAGGTACTTCTTCGCAGCGGCCTGAATTTCCTCGCGCTGCACAGCCAGAAAGCCGTCAAGGATCGTGTTCACGAGCTGCGGCTCGTTGTCAAACAGCGTGAAACACGCCAGCAGGTGCATCAGGCCGTATCGCGGCATAGATCCGCCACGGCCGCCTTCGAGCGTCGAGTAATAATCCGAGCGCCATTTCACCTTCAGTTGTTCCAGTTCGTCCGCGCTGATTCCCTTCTCCTGGACTTCGCGCAGGACGGCATCGAACGCCGCAAGGGTCTGTTCGCCGGAAAAATCTGGTTTATGCAGAATCCGCGTCGTCATCTGCGAAGGCCCGTTGTAACCGAAGAGATCGTCGATGCCACCGTCCGCTTCCACGGCAATCTGCTTTTCGAGAACCAGCTCGCGGTAAATGCGTCCAGCCCGGCCGCCGTGCAACGCCTGGTCGAGCAGCGCCATGGCGTGCCAATCAGGCGAGCGGCGCGCCGGCAAGACGTACGCGATCGCCAGTGCCGGAAGTGTACCGAATTTTTCTTCCACCTGGCCGCGGCGCTCTTCCACCTGTGGAGGCTCAGTGGGATCCGCAAAAGGCGGCGGAGCGCCCGGTGGAATCGGGTCAAAATACTGTTCCGCCAATTTCATGGCGTCCAGCGGATTCGCGTCGCCCAGCAGAACCAACACCGCGTTGTTTGGCACGTAATAGGTACGGAAAAATTTCTGAACATCCGCGAGGCTGGCCGCATCCAAGTCCGCAAAATCGCCGTAAAAGTTGTGGGCGTTGGCCCAGTTGCGGAACGCGACCGGGGGCATATCAAGCCACGGAAATCCCCCATACGGCTGGTTCAAAACGTTCACGCGGACCTCTTCCTTTACCACGTCACGCTGGTTGCGCAGGTTTTCGTCGTCCACCTTCAGCGCGCGCATGCGGTCCGCCTCCAGCCAAAGCACACGCTCGAGGGCATTCGACGGCACCGCTTCGTAGTAGTTCGTCACGTCGTACATGGTCGAGCCGTTCAACACGCCGCCGCTTGAACTGATCAGCTTGATGTGCTGCATTTTCGGGGCGTTCTCCGACCCCTGAAACATCATGTGCTCGAACAAATGCGCAAATCCGCTGCGTCCCTGCGGTTCCAGCCGGAAGCCGATCTTGTAGTACACGCCCACGGTCACCACCGGCGCGGTCGTATCCGGTGCGATCACCACGCGCAGGCCGTTCTTCAGCACAGTGCTATGAATTAGAATTTGCATTCGGGTCACACGCCGCTCCCTTTGGCTTTCGCCAGCAGTTTTTCTTTGCCGGAAATCCCCTCCAATCTCCCGAGCATCGCTTCCGGATCGCTCGCCAGCACGCGCGCAGAAAGCCGGCTCACCGCGCGATAGGCTTCCAGGAACTCCGGTTGCGCAGTCTTCAAGGCTTCCTCATGTGCCGCCACAACTCCAAAATCGCCGCGGGAGAGCGGGCCGGTCCAGGCCTTCTGCGGCCCGAGTTCTTCGTAGTGCTCCAGCACCTGTCGCGTCAGGGACAGCAAAGCGGATTGTGTTTCTCTCCGCTTGAGTCCCGCCGACATCAGCATTTGCACCCCGGCCTCTTCGAGCGCGAGGCTCAGGCCGGCCGCAAACGCGCCGGCGGCGTGATAGAGCGGCTTCTTGTCCGCGGCAATTGTTACCGGCACGCCCCCGAGCGATCGCGCGATCCGCCGCGCCATGCGCACCGCAAGTTCATCGCCTTCGATGGCAAAAACCTTGCCGACAAGCGGTGGGACGCTCACGCCGTTGAACGTTTGCAGTGGATGCATGGCGCCCACGACAGCTCCGCACGCGCGGAGCGGCTCCAATGCGTGAGAATCACGCGCGCCGCTCGTATGCAGCACGATTTTTCCATGGAGTTCCTCGCCCCGGTCACGGGCTAATGTGGCTGCCACGTCGGCAATACAATCGTCCGGCACGGTGATCAGGATCGTCGACGCGCCCCTGAGCGTAGCTGGAATGCCCGCCGCAGGCCGCCCGCAGCCGATAAAACGAGCGGCTTTCTTGGCGTTCGCTTCCGTTCGAGCCGTCACCACAACAATCTTCCAGCCTGTCTCGTACAACCGACAGCCGAGCGCGTGCCCGACTCGGCCCGCCCCGATGATGGCTAGGCTCTTTCGCATCCATGCTAGGATACCCCGAGGCTGGCTTACGACTCCAATAGGCATGCACGTCTTCGGTACGATCCTTTTCGGACTCATCGCTCTCTTCTGGCTCACTTATGGTTTGAAGGTTGCTTACCGCGCCGCGCATCTCCCTTGGCTGCGCGATTTTACCCCCGCTTTGGATCGTGAGTGTCCAAAGGTCTCACTCATTTTCGCGGCGCGCGACGAACACGAAAAACTCCCGGGCGCGCTCGCTACTCTGGTCGCAATCGACTATCCGCAATTCGAGATACTCGCCGTCGACGACCGTTCCAGCGACGCGACTCCACAAATCCTTGATGATTTCGCCGCGAATCACCCTCAATTGAAGGTCGTGCATGTGAGCGAATTGCCAAAAGGCTGGCTCGGCAAGCCGCATGCTCTTCAAAAAGGCTACGAAGCTTCAAGCGGCGAACTACTGGTCTTCACCGACGCGGATGTGAGATTCCGGCGCGACGCGCTGCGCCGCGTGGTCGCCTGCTTCCGCGCGCGCGGGCTGGACCACCTCTCGCTTCTCGGCGACGTCGAGCGCAGCGGTTTCTGGGACACCGTGTTCATCACTTTTTTCGGCATGGGTTTTCAGCTCGCCACCGATCCCTACAATGTAAGCAACCCGAACTCGCGCTCCTACGTCGGCGTGGGCGCCTTCCAGATGCTGTGGCGCGAGGCCTATGAAAAATCCGGCACACACCGGCGGCTGGCCATGGAAGTCGTCGATGACATGAAGCTTGGCAAGCTAGTGAAAATGGCCAGGCTTCGTTCGGGTGTGGCCGTGGCGCAGCAGTACGTTTCCGTTGCCTGGCACCTGGGGTTGGGGAATTTGGTTCGAGGAGTGGAAAAAAACTTTTTTGCCGGCGCTCAATTCCGCGTATCCCTGGCTAGTGCGCAAATCCTCGCACTAGTCGTAATGAATGTGCTTCCCTTCGCCGGACTTTTACTCGGCGACGGCTGGATTCGCTTGTTTGCGGCAGTTGCTGTGTTGATCGCAATGTGCTTCCAACTCGCCGTGAACATGGTCATGCGCGTCCCACCGCTCTATTGCGTGACGCTGCCGCTTGGCGCGCTTATCTTTTCCTACATGATCCTCCGCTCGACCATCGTCACGCTGCGGCAAGGTGGCGTCATCTGGCGCGGCACGTTCTACCCGCTCGACGAATTGCGCCGCGGCCTGGTGTGACGCCGGCGGGCAGGGTTCCGTTTCCCCTGTGTTAGCGGGTTTTCCTGTAGCTCTCCCCTTCAGGGCTGAGGGTTTCTCGATCGCCATCGCGATCGAACCGTCGGGCGAAACAGCCTCAGGCCTAAAGGCCTGAGCTATAGTCCTCATGCTGTGGTCGGGGGCGCTTCGGGCGCTTCTTTCGCGAACAATCCGGCGAGATCCTGCTGCTTCAGCGATTTAATGCGATCGCGCAATTGCGCGGCTTTTTCAAACTCGAACTTCTTGGCAGCTTCGCGCATCTGCGTCTCTAACTGCGTGAGCAATTCGGCAAACTGCTGCTCGGACTTGATCGATGCCGCCGCTGCGTCCAGCGCGACGGTATCGAGCGGCACGGTCACGTAATCAGCCTCGACGATGTGCGCCAACTCCATGTCGACGCCCTTCACGATCGATTGCGGCGTGATGTTATTCTCCTTGTTGTAGGCCATCTGCTTCGCGCGGCGCCGGTTCGTCTCTGTGATCGCCTCATTCATGGATTTCGTGCGTACGTCCGCGTAGAGAATCGCTCTCCCTTCGACGTGGCGCGCGCAGCGTCCAATCGTTTGAATCAGCGAGGTCGAGCTGCGCAGGTAGCCTTCCTTATCCGCATCGAGGATGGCCACGAGTGAAACTTCCGGCAAATCCAGGCCTTCGCGCAGGAGGTTGATTCCGATCAGTACATCGAACTCGCCCTTGCGCAAATCGCGCAAAATCTTGATGCGGTCGAGTGTTTCCACCTCCGAATGCAAATACCGGCAGCGCACGCCAATCTCGCTGAAGTACTCGCTCAGGTCTTCCGCCATGCGTTTCGTCAGCGTGGTCACCAGCACGCGCTCATTCTTTCCCGCGCGAATGCGAATCTCCTCCAGCAAATCGTCCACCTGGCCCTTCACGGGGCGTACTTCCACATCCGGGTCGATCAGTCCCGTCGGGCGAATCACCTGCTCCACGATCACGCCGCCGGCTTTCGTCAACTCGTACGGCCCCGGCGTCGCCGAAACGTAAATCACCTGGTTCATGCGGTGCTCGAATTCCTCGAACGTCAGCGGCCGGTTGTCCAGCGCCGAAGGCATGCGGAACCCGTAGTCCACGAGCGTCTGCTTGCGTGAACGGTCGCCATGAAACATTCCGCGCACCTGCGGAATCGTCGCATGCGCCTCATCCACGAACATCAGGTAATCCTGCGGCACGTAGTCCAGCAACGTCGGTGGTGCCTCGCCCGGCAGCCGCCCGCTCAGGTGCCGCGAGTAATTCTCGATTCCGTGGCAGTATCCAATTGTGCGCATCATCTCGATGTCAAAGATCGTGCGTTGCACAACGCGCTGCGCTTCTACGAATTTTCCATGCTTTTCCAGCTCCTTCTTCCACCAGTCCAGCTCTTCCTGAATCCCCACGATGGCGCGGTTCCGCTGTTCCTCGGGCATCACGTAGTGCGTCCTGGGATAAATGGGAACTCGCGTCAGGTCTTCCTGCCCGGAACGGATTTCTCCCGTCAGCGGATCGATCTGCCGCAGCGTATCGATCTGATCGCCCCACATTTCGATGCGATAGGCATGGTCCTCGTACGTCGGGTACACCTCGATGATGTCGCCGCGCACGCGGAAGCTGCCACGCCGCAGGTCCTCGCTGCGTTCGTACTGCACGTCCACGAATCGCCGCAGCATCGCTTCACGCGAAATCTGCATACCTTTCTCGAGCATGACCAGCATGCCGTAATAGGCTTCGGGCGAGCCGAGTCCGTAAATGCAGGAGACCGACGCGACGATCACCACATCGCGGCGTTCAAAGAGCGAGCGCGTCGCGCTCATGCGCAGCTTGTCCAGCTCGTCGTTGATGGTCGCTTCCTTGTCGATATAAAGATCGGCCGAGGGCACATACGCTTCGGGCTGGTAAAAATCGTAATAGCTGACGAAGTATTCGACCGCATTTTCCGGGAAGAAGCCCTTGAACTCGTGATAGAGCTGCGCGGCCAGCGTTTTGTTGTGGGCCAGAACAAGCGCAGGGCGGTTCGCGCTTTCGATCACCTTCGCCATCGTGAACGTTTTGCCGGAGCCGGTAACGCCGAGCAAGACCTGGTTCTTCTCCCCCGCTTGCAACCCGTGCGCGAGTTGGTCAATTGCGGCGGGCTGGTCCCCGCGTGGCTGATAGTTGCTGTGCAGCTTAAAACTCATTCCCAAGGTCTCCTGCGACCGCGGCGGCCAATGCCCAAACCTTGATTATACCGCGTTTGGCGAATCGCGCTTCCGATGGCTGCAGGTTCGCACTTACTACGATTCACTGCACCTGTCCACAAGGAAGGTCTGGAGGTATCTATTTACGTTCGGTTCATCTATCTCTAATTCCGACAGCCGCTCTTTTTGCTCCGAAGAAGAACGGCGCAAGTTTATGGCTCAATCGTTTGTTGAACTATCCACGGACGAAACCCCCGAGTCAGATCGCAAACGGAATGTGTTGTCTTCTCCTCTGCAGTGAGTTGTAGGCAAGAGGATGACTACCGCAACATTCGTGGAGGACTACCTACAGTTGGACTTTTCGCCATACGGATTCTTGGTCTTCCACTGGCCGAATATCTTTGCAAATGGCAGGACACTTCAATTCTCCGACCAGGGGATATCGAGACTGTCTCCTCGCATTTATTGGCAAGCAACTTTCGGGATTTGATGAGTACCTGGATAAAGGCTTAGTTCTATTGTTCTTCGACGGGTCTTCTATGAGCGTGCCTCTAAAGGTCGGCGCCGATTTTTCGTCTTCTGGAGTTGTCGAACTGTCGGGTCCTGGCATTAGCGCTTTCATTGGGTAACAAATGAAGAGCCCTTTGACTAACGGAGACGCCTGTCAAGCCGGAAACGTGCCTTATAGCCTGGCCTGAATTCAGCGCCTGGCGAGTCGGCGCGAGCGTGGGACTACAATTTCAATGATCGAGAGAACTGGCCGGAGGTACGAAGGCGGTTTCGAAGTGGCTGATCACGTTGATTTGGTACTGCACCTGATTGCTGCCGTCGGCCTTGGCAATGGTGACATCCATGGACTGCTGCACGTCCTCGCTTGCCCGCATAAGCAGGCCTGTTTTCAGGGAAATGTACGTCACGGTCTGATTCGTACCGCTCGCCGTGCCGGACGTTTTCAACTCATGCAGCCGGTAATCCTGCGGGGTCGTGTCCTTCGGATTCGATTTCTGCCTCAGTGTTGAATTCGTAAGGAAACTCGCACATTGCTCTTTCGGCAGGATCGGGCACCGGTCGTTCTGGACGTAAGTCGTCTCTCGCTCCCAGACGAGATTCGCGATCGGCGTTGGAGTCTGTTCCGCTTCCACCGTTTTCCACTTTTCTCCGGGCTTCACGCCGGCGGGCGGCAGCGTCAACCCAAATGCAAATTGCGAAATCCAGAATTGCCACGCCACGCGCTGCTCAGGATCGAGTTCATCAAGCCCATCAGCCCGCGTCAAGTTGCCATCACCGCCCAGCGTAAAGCTCACCCTCGCAGGAGCAGGCCGCGAGGCACCCGCCACGGATTCGTCTGCCGAAGTCACTTCTGTTTCGGCTGCCATCATCGGCCGCCCGGCCACGGGGCGTATCTCCTCAACCGAGAGGCGGAGCCCGATGGACAGGTTGCGGCGCAATTCCCCGGGCGCCATCATTGTGGCCACGTTACTTTTCGTTTTTACCTCGCGCGCCAGTTTCGCGTGACTCTCAAAGCGCAGACTCTGGCCATTCTGCAATCGCGGAAGCAACACGGCCTTGTCGTCGCCTCTCCCAGCCGCGCCAAGCAAAAGAAAGCCCAGAACCGGGAGAAGCAGCGCCCCCTGCAGTCCCGCACGCCGCTCGCGGCTCGCTGTTTGCTTCATTTTTCCGGCGTCCTGAACACGTTCGCCCTCGCCGCTCGCAATTCCAGTCAAGGTCGTGTCTGCGCCGCGCTCACCGGCCGCACGGCAACCTTGGGCGTGTCCAGGGGTCCGCTCACGCTGAACTCGTGCGTCGCCGGCATTTTCTTCGCGTTGCGCCTGTCTGGGGCCAACAACTGGAACGTCAGATTGCCGCTCATATCAAACCCGATCTTGCCTGCAAGCTGAGTTACCCGGTGAGATGCATTTAAGCGAATGGCGTCAAAGCGAAGCTCGCGCTCGCCGATTTCAAATTCTCCCTGCCCGCGCGCCCACCGCGATACGCCCGCGCGCGTCGCGCCGGATTCCGCGCTGGATTCCACGTCCCAGCCCCGCCATTCCACTTTGTTCAGCTTCAGCTCGCCGCGGCCCGCCAGTTGTTTCAACAATTCTTCCCGGCCCACGCCGCCGGTCGTGAGATGAATCTTCCCCGATGCCGTGCCGCTCCAGCGTTCCGCCCAGCGCGGCGTCCAGGGCAACTGCGCGAGGTTGACGCGCTCGACCTCTGCGCTCATCTCATATTTGGGCAGTGGGAAAAATGCCGCCTGCACTTCGCAGTGAATACTCCCTCCGGCCCAATCTGCGTCGGCCCCGCGCACATGCAACTCCAGGTTGCGAAGCGACAGAGCCGCACGCACATTCGCCAGCTTGATTTTCTCCGCGCTCAACGTATCGGTGGTCAGTTCTCCCTCCGCGGAAACCTGCCGTAGCAGTTCGCTGGCGCGTGCAGGCGCATTGCTCTTGCCCAAGAGAGAGGGCAACAGCCGCTGTAACCAGTTGGGACGCGCGCGCGGCCCGAACCAGCGGTCCAATTCCGCCGCATCCAAGTGATCGGCATGAAGCTGAAATCGCCAGGTGTGGGGAGCGGTTGCGTCCATTGGCCCGGCTTCGGAAATTGTTCCGGACCATTGCGCACCAAAGGCTTCCGCCTTCCCGACGGTGGCGCCGCGGCGCCCCTCTTTCCATTCCAGGTGTGTCTCTTCAATCTTCAGCGGCTGATTGAGTCCCGCTACCTGCAATTGCGCCTTCGTCAAGTCCACTGACCCACCGTGATGCATCTCTTTGAAGCTGTTTCCCCAGTTCCAGGACGCCGTCCCGCTAGCGCCGCCTGTATATTCCCATCCCGAATTCACCTTGTGACCAAACGCCGCAGCCAGCTTGAACAGCGGCGACGTGTCGGCAAGGTGCAGATTCAATCGCACTCCCCCCTGATGGGCTACGGAATCGTGCAGCAAAGCAACTTCGACGCTATTCTCAGGGGCGGCTACACTTCGCGCTTTTGTCGCGCCTCTCTCTGTCTTCTCACCGGCGGCTTGCCTCGGCATTTCCGCCGCGAATCGCACTCTGGGACCTTCCAGACTGAACTTTCCGTTTCGCACCGTACCATGAAATGGTTCGATCCGCGCCGCACTGAGCCCCGGCGCGCGCAACGTCCCGGCGCCGCCGGCAATCGTCCCGTCCTCCCAGGTCAGCGGCCAACCACTGGCTCTCAGGCTTCCCGTAATCTGCTCTGCCACCGCAACCTCATCGGCAATGTCAGGCTGAAACGCGCGATACCAAGCCAGCAGATCCTCCGTCCGCAGGCTTAGGCTCTTGAACTGTACCTCCCACGAAGCAGGCGAGCGGGCCTTTATCACAGCGGAACCGTTCAAATTGGACCGTGGCAACTCCACGCGCACGTCTTCGGCGCGCCCCTCCGCGGCAGCGAGGTTCCAGGATCCATTCAGTTTCACGTTGATCCGGGGATTGTCATCGCGCTCGGTCAAATCCCAGCGATGAATCTGGGTCGCGCGCGCTTCCAATTGGAACCGCCACTGGCTCGATTCCGCTTCTGCGCTGGCTGCAACCGCGCCCGCCCTCGCACTCGCATCCACGGCAAGCACGCCCCGCACGCCGGAGTCGTTCCCCGTTGCGAGCCGGAACAAATCCGCCAGCGACACCTTGTCCCAATGCAGCCGCAACTGCGCCGGTTGCAGACGCGCCGAGGTGCCCGCCACGTCTCCCGCGACCTGTAACGTTCCCGTTGATTGCAACGTCACGCCGCTGCGCCAAGGCTGCGCTTCCAGCCGTAGTTCCCACCGCCCGGGCGACTCCTGCTCCACGCTCCCGGAAACCTCGGTGAACGCGAACGGTCCCTTCTCATCGCCGACCTTGAAATTGATTCTTCCCTCGTCGAACTCGATTTTCTGGAGGTGGTGCGTGGATTCCGCCGTTCGGGAGGAGCCCGCAGTGGGTGCGGTAACGTCGGCCTTGGCCCGCGCAGGCGGTAGCCAGTCCTCAAGGTTCCAGCGGCCCGCCGCGTTGCGCACCAGGATGAGGCTCGGGCGCCTCAACGACATTGTTCCAAACTCGAAGTGTCTGTGCAGCAGCCCGCTCCAGCGAATGCTGGCGGTCATGCGCTCCGCGCGTAAAAAATACTCGTGCCCAAAACCTGGATCTTCCCCGATGGTGACCGCTTCCACCTCCAGTTCCGGCACGGGCAGAATCTGCACCGATAAATCCCCCGCCTGCACAGGGCGCCCGAAGGCGCGTTGGAGATGCGTGATCAGGTAGGCACGCACGCGGTGTGTTTTGACAAGGAAGGAGACGCTGACCTGCGCTGCAATCAGCAGCGCGACAACCAACACCGCAATTCCGCCATATTTTCGAAAACGACTCATGCCGATGGGAGTTTCCCGAGACCCGTGATCAACCGTGCCGGGCTGCCCGGTCGTCTGTAGATCAGTGCACGGTGTGCAGCATCCGGCTCCAGCGCGTGCGCGCCGGCAGATGCATCAGCGTATCAAAAATGCCGATGATTCTTTGCCAAAAACTGCTGTCGCCATAATCCGCGCTATTCGCATCGATGGACCAATAAATCAGGAATGGACGCCCCATGATCGCGTCCTGGTCCACAAAACCCCAGTAGCGGCTGTCCAGGCTGTGGTCCCGGTTGTCGCCCATGGCGAAATATTTCCCAGGTGGCACCACCAGTTCGTCTCCCTGAATGTAGTTCCGGATTTCGCGCGCCCATTCGGGTTGCACCAGCGAGAGGTACATCTGATCGCCGATGGGCGGGAAGGAGTAATTCAGCGGGTCGTATCCGGAAGCGGGATCGTGGACTACATACGGCTCATCCAGGAGCTTTCCGTTCACGTACACCTGCTGATCCAAGATTTTCAGGTGGTCGCCGGGCAAGCCAATCACACGCTTTACGAAGTGCGGATGTTCCTGGTAAGGATATTTGAAAACGATGATGTCTCCCCGCTGAAGCGAGCGGTAAGGAAGAAATTTGTCGTACCAAGCCCCGCGCCCGCCGAAAATGAATTTGTTCACCAGCAAGTGATCGCCGACCATCAGCGTGCGTTCCATCGACTGCGAGGGAATCTTGAACGCCTGCACCACGAAGCTCGTGCCGAAGAGCGCCAGAATCACGGTCACCAGCAGCGATTCCAGGTATTCCGACAATGTCGTCTGATTGTCCTGGGTGTGCGCCTCGTCCTCGGCCGGAGCCTGCGCTGCCGCCGGAGCCTCAGGTGCTTCTTTCTCCGGCGACGCTACGCTTTCCGGGGTAAGTGTCTCATCCGGCATTCGGTCCGACCTCTTCCTTTTCTTTCGCTTTCAATTCCGAGTGCTGTAGCTTCTCCAACGCTTCCCGCGCCGCCCGCTGTTCGGCCTCCTTTTTCGTGTTGCCTTCGGCACTCGAAAGACACTGTCCTTTGACCCACACTTCCACGAGAAACGTTTTTTGGTGGTCCGGGCCGCTCTCCCCGGCCAGCCGATACTCGGCCAGTTGTCCACCCTTGCCCTGCAAAAACTCCTGCAAAGCGCTTTTGCGGTCCGATTCCGCGATGCGCTCGCCGCCTTCGCTGGCCTGGACGAAAACCGTCTTCTTCAGCAATTCCCGCGCAGGCTCCAGGCCTCCGTCCAGATAAATTGCCGCGACCACGGCTTCGAACGCGTCGGCAAGCAGCGCCGGCTTATCCCGTCCGCCGGTCTTTTCTTCGCCACGGCCAAGCCGCAGGTGGTCGCCAAGGTTCAAACTCCGCGCCGCATTTTCCAGGGAATGCGCATTGACGATGCGGGCACGGCTTTTGGAAAGCTGGCCCTCGCTCCATTCCGGAAAATTGCCCAAAAGGAACTCGCTCGTCAGTAATTCCAGAACGGCGTCGCCCAGGAATTCCAGCCGCTCGTTGTCCTGCACCACCGAACCGCTGAAGGCGATGTCTTCGCCTCGCGCAGTGCGCAATTCCGGGACTGCCGAACTGTGGGTCAGCGCGCGGCCCAGCAAACTCGCGTCGCGAAACTCGTAGCCGAGCCGGTCCATCAACTGTTCATCGTCGCGGGACATCTTCTACGCTCCCGCCGCGCCGCGGCACGGCTGCCTACTTCGGCGCGCTCAATTGCGTCGCCGCTAACTTCTTGGCTTCCTCAATATTCTGCGTGCAGGTCGCCTGCATCCCGCCCGGAATGGCCGCACACTTGGTGTAGGCGGCAATGGCATCTTCAAAGTGCGAGGCCTTCTGGTTGGAGAGGCCCAGGATGTAGTAGTTCACCGCGTCCGGCTGGCTATCCAGCTTCACCGACTTGTCCAGATTCGCAATGGCGTCCGGATACTTACCCCGCCGGAACGCGGATATTCCGAGTCCGCTATAGGCCAACGCCTCAATCTGATTTTTCATGTTCAGAAATACCTCATCGGTCATGCTCTCGGGCTTCGGCAGTGTTGCGATCACATCCAGGGCTTTCTGGCAATAGTCCTCGGCCTTGGCCAGGCGCTTCATGGGATCCGGCGTGTTGGCATTGATGGCGCGCGGCAGCGTGGAACCCACAATGGCCAGCGTCTGTGCGTCGTTGGGAGCCAGCGCGAGTTCCTTCGTGGCGGTCGCCTCCATTTTGTCGACCTGCCCCTTCCTGAAGAAGGACTTGACCTGCCAGTTGTAGACCTCCGCCAGGTACCGGCTCTGTGGATACTTCTGGATAAAATCCTCCGCCATCTTGTCTTTTTTCGTCAAATCCTCATTCCTGTCTTCGCGAAACGCCTTGATGGCGGCTTCCTCTTCCGCGTTAACTGGCGGAGGCGTGGATTCCAGCGTCAACGGCGTGACTTGTGGTGCAGCGGACTTGTCGGCAGGCGGTGGGGTGGGGGCCGGCTGTTGTTGCTGGGTAGCCTGTGCGAAGGCCGCCTTGCCGCAAAACAGCGCTGCCGCCAGCGTCAACAGCAGTTTCCCGTTCCACTTGCTATGTGCGTTCATACCGATTCTCCTCGTTTCTCACTCAGGGCCGTTCGGACGGTTTTCCCAATTCCAGATCCCCCAAGCCCTTTTGTGCTGCTTGCTGAGCCTGCGCCGGAGCTCCCTGGACCGTCAGGACCGCCTGGTATTCTTTCTTTGCCTGATCTACCTTTCCTTCATCTTCAAAAATCCTCGCCAAATATATATGCGACCACGCCATGACCATTGGATCTTGCAAAGCCGCGTGCTCCCCGGAAGTTAACCTCCCGAAAACCGCCTTGGCCTTCTCTGCGTCATGGTCCAGCACGGCCACGAGTCCCATGCCGTACCACGCGCGCGGCTGGTCTGGGTATTTTGCCAGTACGATCTGGAACGAACTCTCCGCCGCCCGCGGATTCTTTTCGGCAATGTGCTTTTCGCCTTCCGTAAGAGCCGCGATCGCTTCCTCATCGTCCGGGACGGTGCTGAGCGCCCGTGCCCGCTTCCGGCGCAAATCTTCCTTGTTCAGGTCCCTCGCCTGCGAGGCGTCCTGAGCAGGCGCAAACTCGATTGCTGCAATCCGCGTTTGCTCGGCCTTCAAATCGATTCCGCGCACGAGGTCCGGAAAAGAGTCTCGGAAGGCGGGCTCGGACTTCTCGTAATTCGTCAGCGCAAGAAAAATGGGCCGCACAACCACAAACCCATCCTTGTCATTCGTCTGCAAAACCGCTTCCCGCTCGCTCGGGGACATCTTCTTCAGCTTGATCTCCACCGCTCTCACAGTGCATTCTGCGAACCATGCCGCGAAATCGTCCTTCAGGTCCGCGGGCATCCTCGGCGCCTTGGCTGCCGCCTCGAACAGGGGCCGCTTCACGGCCAGAACATGTTGATAGCGCACTGCCAGCGGATCCAGAAGAAAGTGCAGGTAGGCGTGCCTCACCACGTCCGTAGGGATTTCGTCGCTTCCGCTCAAGACGATCGCGTAGTGATCGCCGTAATTCCGGACGTTGGTGATGCGCCCTACGAGCGGCTCGACAAACACGGTGAAGCGTCTCGGCTTAGTCGGGTCCGCCATTTCCCGCAAATACGTGCTGGACACAAACAGAATCTGCGAAACCGGGTCATGCAGCCGCTCGATTTCCTGGTTGTACAGCGGCTGCACTTCTTGCCAAAGCATATGGATCTTCTGTTCCGTGTAATAGTTCGAGAGGACTTCGCTGAATCCTTCCAGGTCCAGCACTTCCGGCGGAAGGTCGTCTCGTCGCAGCAACGGTTGGAATTTCGGGGCCGCGCCGGAGACCAGCCCAAACCATACAAACCGCGAAAGCATGGCCGCTGGGTCGCGAAACTCATGTCCGCGGAAAAACTCTTTCAGCACATTCAGCGCCGGGCCACTCTGATTCTTCAGGCGCTCCCGCATCCGCGTGCGGTACGTACTCCAGTTGTCCGGGTTGATGTCGTTCTCGTATCCGGCGGCATACAGCGCACACATCGTAGCGAACAGCGGTTCGCTCACGTCAATGGTGGCGGAAGTGGGCGGGGCAACCTGGGGTCTCGGACGCGGGAGTGGCGCTTGCGCGTCTGCAATCGCACACGAGAGGCCAAGCGCAAGCAAAGCCACACAAATCTTCTCGCTGATTTTTCCGTTCATTCCTAGTTTGCTTGGCGCAGCCGTCCCCAGGAGTTCCGGGCACGCCCTGGCAGGCTCATGAGGCTTGGATGGCGGTATCACGAAGAGTAGATACGGACATCAGGAATCACCCTGCCGCAGCCTTTAGTCAATGTACAGGCGCCCTTTGCACGAGTCAAGAAAGCCTGTTGGGCTGAGCAAGTTCTATCTCCAGAAGTGGATGGCTGGCCACCCTGAAGTGTTGCCCAGTATCATAGGGCAGCATGAGTCAGGAGGTTCCCGTGCCTCGATCATTACTGTGCTTAGGTTTTCTTCTTGTTTCCCTTCCCGTGTCCGCTTAGACGAGTTCGACTGATTCGGAGACTTTGCGTGCACTATTGGCAGAGGTTCGCCAGTTGCGAGTGGACATGCAAACCACAAGTCTTGCGGCGCTCCGCGCCCAGATTTTGTTCCATCGGCTGCTAGCCCAGGAAGCGGTGGTGGCGCGTGCCACGCAGCGCCTCGACGAGGCTCGCAAGGGGCTGACAGATTTACAGACGACAAATAAGGGGGAGGTGGCAGAAATCAAGCGTGTAGAAAACTTCGTGAACAACCCCGACATTCCCAGCGCCGAACGCAAAAGTCTCGAAGATTCGCTTCCTGAGAGGAAGAGCAGACTCGAATCCGCCCAGGCTCAAGAGCAGGAACTGCAAGCGAGAACAATAGAAGCCGAAGAACAACAGCGCACCGAGCAGGCAAAACTCGACGGCCTCCAGGACCAATTGGACAGGTTGGAGAAAGCTTTGGACAAGCCCCCGCTGTAGTCGGACAACAGTCCCCGCTAGGTGCACCCTCTCGGACCCGGTGCACTTGCCTCGGGTCGGCCCGTTTGCTAGGAATAGGGTATCCACCCAGCAAGGCTGGAACGAATATGAAGCCCTCCCGGATTCTGTGGGGTTCCCTTCTTTCGGTCACCATGGCATTCCTGGTTTTGCCTGGGCGTCTTGGCGCACAGGCTCCCGCGTCGACCCATTCCTCGGCACCCAATGCCACCAGCACGGCAGCCCCCTCCACCAAGCAAATCCTCTCCGAGAGTTTCACACTGGAAGGCAGCAAAATCTGGATCGACACCGGAATTTCCCTCGAACCTGGTCAGCACGTTGTGGTCACCGTCGATGGCAAACTCCGCTACTCCGATGCCAAGGCCGATAATGGTCCGGAGGGACTGCCCCGCGGGTTCAAGGACCTGATTCGCATCCTTCCATTCAATGGGGCGGGGCGCGGCGCTGTCATTGGAAGAATCGGCGATGCCGACGTGGCCGTGCCTTTCCTGATTGGCGCGCAGAAAGACGTGGTCGCGCCGGTCAACGGTAAATTCGCGATCGGCATCAATCAGGCCACCAGCGACACGGGCGACGGTTCCTACACTGCCAAGGTCGAAGTTTACGCTGCGGATAGCAGTGCGCCGAGGGAGATTGCCCGCCGGGTCAAGTCCATCCACGGCATCGGCGATTCCCTATTCGCAAGAATTCCCCGCCGCATCGGAGATAAGGCGGGCAATCCGGGCGACATGGTCAACTTCCTGATCCTCGGCGACGAGGATGGCATGAGAAAGGTTTTCACCTCAGCGGGCTGGGTGAAGGTCGACGCCGACGTCAAAAGCACTATTCTGGCCGGTGCCCTAGCGAGCTTGGACAAGGAGTCCTATCTCACCATGCCTATGAGCCCGCTCTATCTTTTTGACCGGCCTCAGGATTACGGTTGGGCTCATGCCGAGCCCATTACCGTGGTCGCCTCACGTAACCATCTGCGCGTTTGGAAGGCGCCCTTCGCCGTAAATGGTCAGACTCTGTGGGTTGGCGCTGCTACTCACGATATCGGCTTCGAACGCGACCAGCGCAACAACGGCCTTACCCACAAAATCGATCCCGACGTCGACCTGGAGCGTGATTACGTCGAAAAGACACTCTGCAGCACCGGCCTCGTTGCCGAGGTCATGCACTTCCTGCCCAAGGGGCCGCTCAAGGAAGCCAAAACGGCCACGGGCGGGTCCTTTCATTCCAACGGGGAAGTCCTGGTCCTCAAGCTGGCTGTCGCGGACCAGGGCTCTTCTTCAATCGCGACCAGCAAATGAGGGCACCACCTCCGTCATCGCATGGCAGTTAGGCTGGATTCACCTGCTTTTTTTGTGAGGTGTTCCCTGCAAGGAGTTTCGGCTGACCAGAGCCGTCCTGCCGTAGTGTTCGCCCTCCAGCACACGCACCTCGCACCAGCCTGTGCCTGGGTCCACGGAGAGCAACCGTACTGTCTGCCCGACCGAGAGCAACAGCAACCGCTTCTCCGCTATCATCATGGAAACGCCGACGTCGTCGCCCAGTTCTTTGAGCCGCTCCCATTCACGGAAAGTCGACCCGTTCACGGGCCCCACGATGCACTCGATTCCTTCTTCCGCGAAAACTGTGAATACCTTTCCTGCGAGTCCACCCGACGGGGCAGTCTTGGGTGCGAGCTTCTCTCCCCCCCCTGTAACCGTGGCTAGGAACCGGTAGCCGCGCCTCGGCAGCGTTTCCACGAACTTTGCATTGGTCGCGCGATCGCCCAGAGCCTGACGTAGTTTCTTGATTGCGGTATTGAGGCTGTGTTCGAAATCGACGAAAGTGTCTGCTGGCCAGATGCGCTCCCGCAACTCCTCCCTTGTGACCACTTCCCCGCCGGCTTCCAGCAGGGCTACCAGCACTTGCAGGGGCTGCTGCTGCACCTTGATTTTCTTCCTGCCCTGGTACAACTCGCCCGCGCGCGTATCGACGACAAATTCGCCGAAATGGAATGTCCTTTTTTCGTTCCGTACCGAATTCATGCTCGTCTCTGGACAGTTCGGGAATATATCAGAGTCCTTCAAGTTTCCGAACCGCCGCGCCACGACAAATCGCGTTCACCTGCCCTTGTCCGGCTTGGAGTATGCACCGTTCATGAGACATCCTGCCAAGTCGGGGCGGCACGGTGCTGCGCCCCTGCACCGGAATCACTCGGCTGGGGTGCGACGCCGGAGTGTTTAACTCCAAATCTCATCGTCCTTACACCCGTCACCCTTACACTATCGTCCTATATTTCTGTGTGTTAGAAGACCTTGCGAGTTCACCTGCCGTCCACCACCAGTTCACCTGCAGTGCATTGTCCTTTTTTTCGATCTGCGAGAAGGTACGCCCTGCGCTCAGCATCCCTCAATCGAGGCCGCCGGCAAGCGCAAAAGACAGAAGGCCAGAGGACGTATGCCGAACGTCATTGCCATGCCAAAACCAGACGCGACGCCAGCCGCCCAGCCCAATGGGTGGCGAAACGCCAGACAGCAGTACTGCCGCCTCCCCAGCACCGCCGACTACCGTTGTCTGCTTTCCGATTTACGGCTCCGGCCCCCTACGCAACGTGCCTTCTTGCGCAAGCTTCTACACCGCGCGGCCCAGACCAGCGCAACTCACGATTTCCCCGCAACAACCCCTGCAGTAACAAGCCTCGCAACTCTCACCTGAATGGCCCACCACCGGAGTCGGCGTTGGATCCCTGGCGCCTTCTTCGGACCCTGAACCAGACGAAGCCCGGGTTTCCACCCGGGCTTCAGTCTTTCTGGGCAATACATTCGCTGTGGCTCGCGCGGAATTGACCCGGCTGCCGAATTCTCATGTAACCGACCAGCCCAGCAGCGTCAGCGCAAGAAAGATCGCCAACACTCCCAGACTCACCGCCGCTAGGGCTTTTCCGCGTCCCAGCAGTAGGTCACGTGTCTCCATCTTGATGCACAGCGCGACGGCTACGATGAGAATCGCACTCCAGGACACCGCGCACGGCAGGCCCGGATACCGCGATAGCGCCTCGAGCGTTTTGTCGGAAGGCTGGCCGACGGGAAGCCACCAAGGAAGGATCGGAGCAAATCCGGCCGCGAGCACGAAGGTCAACAACTTGCGGCTGACCCAGCTTTTGATCTTCGGCGCGGCCTTTTTCTTCCGGATCTTGCGCCAGACAAAAAACTCCCATGCCAGGAGCGCCGCGGCCACCGGCATCCAGCCATACTGCGCGCTTTCCAGGTCCGTCCACAACCAAGCCCGGAAGATGAGATTCCGCGGATGGGTGGCCGCCAGCCTCGGCAGAAGCAGGTAGCCCGCCACCGAATTTCCCACGATCACCAGCAACAGAACGGCCAGCGCAACCAACTGCACGAGCTGCTGCGCCGGCACTTTGCCACAGCGCGTGCAGACCGGCCGCTCCGGGAAGATCTGCAATCCACAGTTTTCGCAGTACACCGCCGCCTCACTTTTTCCCCTTTGAGGACACTCCCCCCGACGCAAAAAATCCTAGTGCAATGCGCACTCCAGGCCTACTGGTCCAACGTGCAGGCTCCCCATCCGTAAGGGCTATGCACTTATGGCGCAAGTCTTCCGTTCTATTGGCAGATTGAAAGGACAGGGATTCCTTTTCGAACGGCGAACCCTGGACAGAGGCATCGTCACGCACAATCGACTTTGTGCTTTCATCTAAGACCGCCCGGAGTGAAACACTGACCCGTCTCCCGACGTTATGTAGAAAACAGAGTGTGCTACGGATTCACGCGCCAGGAGGATGGACCATGGAATCCATGGGGTCACCATCTGAAGTTTGCGGCGAGGCAACTGCAGCGGTATCCGGGATTTACCGCAACCGTCGTCCTCACACTGGCACTCTCAATCGGCGCGAACTCTGCGATCTTCTCCCTGGTCAACGCGCTCATGCTGAAGAACTTGCCCTAGGCCCACCCGGAACGCGTGGGCACGATCTACACGCGGATCACCGGTTCCAGACCCTCCGATGAACGCCACCACTTGAATGGCGAACAGTTGGAGCTTCTACGTGACAATGTCCCCGTCTGATGCTCGCCACTCGGCCTCGACCCAGCCCTTCTCTTCCATCCGGTGCAGGGAGGGAAAGAGCGATCCGAAACTCACCTGGAAGGCGCCCCTGGTGATTTGCGTCATGCGCCGGGAGATGCCGACTCCATGCAAAGGTTCCAGGGACAGCGCCCTCAAGATCAGCAGGTCGAGAGTTCCACGCAGAAGATCGGTTCGTTTTTCGCCCATTGGCCCTCTCTTATCGGAATACGATAGCAGTCGCCCAAAAGTTCCGGACAATCTCGCCGACATCCATTTGAAGCGGCAGGGGTGCCTTAACGGTCGGTCTCCTTCGCGGCGTAGTCCAGATCGACCGTTCGGGCGCCGCTACCTTACTCGGGGTGGTCGTTGGCCTGGTTTTTTTCGTTCCCCTTGTTCGTTGACTGTCGATCAGATTTGAGGTGCTCTCGGGATCTGCAGCGCTGTCACAATTTGCTGATGAGCTTCTGCAGGAACTGAGCCGCGCTGGTGGCTTGCTGCAATTCGCTCTGCGAGAGTTTCTGCAGGGATTGCGCCAGGAGTTGCACCCTTCTCTGGCGCCCTCTCCACAAGATTTTTGTTCCCTTGGCGGTGGCCTCCAGGCGAAGCCGCCGTTTGTCCTTGGTCGCTTCGCGACGCACCAGGCCTGCGCGCACGAGCCCGGCCACGATCCGGCTCATCGTCGGAGGCCGGACCTGTTCCGCCTCCGCCAACTCTCTTAGCGAGCGCGGCCCACCGAACACGAGCACCGAAAGCGCGGAAAGCTGCGCTGGGCCAATCCCCAGGCCGCGGTCTTGCGCGCGAACCCTTCGGAGCAGGTGGATGGCCGCAGAGTGCAGCAGGTCGCCGACGCGATAGGCCTCTTCCCCCGTCTTGATTTTTCGCTTGCGTTCGCCCATGGATTATAGTTAGCTATGCTAACAAATTTAACCGAGGAGGTCGCTTCACCATGGCTGCCACGGATCCTTCGGCCCTGACCCGCATCGGTCAAATCGCCATCAACGCCCACGACGTCGATCGCGCCACCGCATTCTATCGCGATGTTCTTGGATTGACGCACCTCTTCCGCGCCGGCCAATTGAGCTTTTTCGATTGCGGGGGCGTCCGCCTGATGCTGGACAAGCCCGAGAAGCCAGAGTTCGATCATCCCAGCTCGATTCTCTATTTCCAGGTGGCTGACATCCAGGCCGCCTTTCAGCGCCTCAAGTCCGCCGACACAAAATTCGAGGATGAACCTCACCTTCTCGCGCGCATGCCCAACTATGACCTCTGGATGACCTTCTTCCGCGACTCCGAAGGCAACCTCCTCGCGCTCATGTGCGAGGTGGCGCATTGATTGGGGAGAGTTCGCAGTCGACAGTTGACAGTTCAGAGAAGAAGCGGAGCCTGACGATCCGAAGGTGCGGGCTTCTCTCGATTTGCGACAGAGGCTCCGGGACAGGCGGACATCTTTTTCTGCGGGTCACATGTCACGGGTTACGAATCATGCTTCCTTTATCGCGCGGCAGCCGCCACTTCCTTCGTCCGCGTGGCTTTCCACAACTCGATGTACGGTTTCAGTTCCTCCATCATGCGCGCGAATTGGCCGAGCTCGAGCGACTGCGCGCCGTCACTGATGGCCTTCTCCGGCGCGGGATGCGCTTCCACGATTAATCCATCGGCTCCAATCGCCACCGCCGCGCGCGAAACAGCCGGCACCAAACTCCGCTTCCCTGTCGCGTGGCTCGGGTCGACAATCACCGGCAGGTGCGTCAACTCGTTCAGCACGGGCACGGCGGAAATGTCGCACGTGTTGCGTGTCGCGGTTTCGAACGTGCGGATCCCGCGCTCGCAGAGGATCACGTCCGGATTGCCATGCGCCGTGATGTACTCCGCGCTCATAAGCAGTTCCTTGATGCTGCTGCTGAGCCCACGCTTCAGCAGCACTGGCCGACCGCACTTCCCCAGCGCTTTCAGCAGCATGAAGTTCTGCATGTTCCGTGCGCCCACCTGCATTACGTCCGCGTATTGCGCCACCAAGTCCACGTCGCGGTCGCCCATCACTTCCGTCACGATCGCGAGACCCGTGGCTTTCTTCGCCTTTTGCAGGAGTTTAAGCCCTTCCTCCTCCATGCCCTGGAAATCATACGGTGAAGTTCGCGGCTTGAACGCCCCGCCGCGCAGTAGCTTCGCGCCCGTCTTGGCCACCGCCTCCGCCGAACGCATGATCTGCTCTTCGCTCTCGACCGAGCACGGCCCGGCAATCACCACAAATTCGTCGCCGCCGATCTCCGTCCCGTTCACGCGGATTCGGGTCTTCCCCTTGCGGAACTCCTTGCTCACAAATTTATAAGGCGCCGTGATGCGCACGACTTTTTCGACCTGCGGCAGCGCCTCCACCGACTCGAGGCACTGCGTAACGTCGCCTACGCCGACTACGCCGATCACCACGCGCTCTTCGCCCTCGATCGAGTGCACCTTGTATCCGAAGTGCTTCACGATTCCGCAGACTTCGTCGATCTCCTCGCGGGTCGCGTGCAATTTCATGGAAATGATCATCTCCGTTCACTTTCTCCTTGCCGGTCTTTCCGCCAAAAAGCGCGGAAACGCAAACCCCGCAAAAGACCGGCGGCTACTCGCCTCGATCCGTGAGCACCAATCGACATAGGTAAGCGGTCGCCCGCTGTCCCTGTCACATCACCGTACGTACGGGTCCGTATACGGCGATTCGGTAGGTTAAGCTACCGGCACCCAGTCACGGAGGGAATCCCGAGCAAGGCGAA
>Ga0335077_10002371_pt1 | contig 22445 bp, 18 predicted proteins | sample Lox_Sample_31_FD_207151 | JGI IMG/M metagenome (GOLD analysis project Ga0335077, IMG submission 207151) | Soil microbial communities from Loxahatchee National Wildlife Refuge, Florida, United States - Lox_Sample_3.1 | ecosystem: Environmental > Terrestrial > Soil > Wetlands | place: USA...
AGGCGAGCGATCGCGAGGCGGGCTTCCACGCGATTCGAATCCGGCGCTTCCAGCGCGCGGGCGAAGCGATCCATGGCGGCTTTGCGGTCGCCGAGCGTCAGCAGCGCATCGCCGGTGTCGAGCAGGACCGCGGACCGGTTGCCGCCGGAGCGTTCTGCGGCTTCGACGTAGCGCAGGGTTTCATCGCGTTTGCCGAGGTGCGCGTAGGCATGCGCCATGCGGCCATAGATCAGGGGATCGTCAGGCGAAATCGCCAACGCCGCATTCAGCGCATCGATCGACTGCTGATAATGCCGCATGTCGTACAAGGTGTCCGCCAATGCCAGGTTTAGCCCGAGATCGTTGGGCGCGTATTTCAGCGCGGCGCGATACTCCTGCTCGGCACTGGCCAGCAGGTGCTGCTGCCGGTAGGCCGTGGCCAGCGCAAGATGCGTCGCACCCGACTCGCCCATCAATTTTTGCGCCTCCCGCGCTTCGTCCAGCGCCTCCCTGGGCTGGCGTAGTTGGAGATCGCTGAACGCCAATCCGAGGTGCGCGATGCCGTTGTCGGGCGCGAGCTTCAACGCGGCGTGAAAGTCCTGCGCGGCCTGCTGCGGATTCTGCATGTCGTTCAGGGTGTAGCCGCGGTTGACGTAGGCCTCCACCATCTTGGGATCGCGCTGGATGGCACGCGTGTAGTCGTCGACGGCTTCTTCCAGAAGCTGCGAGTGCTTGTGAACATGCCCTTCCAGCAGCGGGAAATTCGGCTCCTTGGGCAGCAGCGCTTCGTATTTGTCGGCCAGCGCCAGCGCGTCGTCGTAGCGGCCCAGGTCGTACAGATCGTAGGCGAGATAGACGGAGGCGTTGCGGTCCCGGGGCAACTGCTGCAGCACCCTGTAGCCCAGTTTCGCCGATTCGACGTAGTTGCCTTGATGCAGCAGGACGCGCTCACGCTCGAGCATGACGCGCGGATCATCGGCAATCTTGCCCCTCGCGCGACCGATCCATTCGCTGGCCAGCTTGATCTGCTGGTTTTCGATGGCTGCGTTAGCAGCGTTAGCGATGACTACAGGATTGTCAGGCGCGCGCTTGTACGCCTGTTGATATTCCTCGTCGGCGCGCGCGAATTCCGCGGTCTGCGTGTAGAGATCGCCTAGCGCGAGGTAAGGAACGTAGTCGTCGGGGTAATCCTTGGCCAGCCGGTTGAAGTACTCGGCGGCCAGCGTGGCGTTGTTGTCCTCGCGATAGAGATAGCCCATGGCTTCGAGCGCAAAATGATTCGTGGGATCTTTCGCCAGCACGTCGCCGTAGAGCTTAAGCGACTCGTCTTTGCGGCCCACCTTCCATAGCAGGTTGGCGTATTGCAACTGGATATTCAGGTTCTCCGGGTCAAGCTTGCGCGCCTCGACCAGGTCGGCTTCGGCTCGTTGGAAATCGTTATCCGAAGTCTCCAGGGAAGCCCGCACCCGAAGGAACTCGGCCTTCGCTGGCCCTTGCACGTCGAGCTTGTTGATCTCGTCTTCGGCAGTCTGGATCTGTTGGTGCGCAGCCTGGTCGTCGCCGTTCTCGCGATAGAGTTCGGCCAGGTTCAGCCGCAACTCGATGGGATAAAGCTGGCCTTCGGGCACGCCGCCCGCCGGAAGTGCGGCAATGGCAGCTTTGTACTCATTCATAGCGTCGGTCAGCCGGTTTTCTTCCTTAGCCAGCAGGGCGCGGATGGCGTGCAAGCGATAGTGGTTGGGATTGATGGCCGCGGCACGCGCCAGATAATCGCGCGCCTTCTCGAAATTGCTGACGCCCAGTTGCGCCTGCGCAGCGCTGAGCTGATAGGTAATCTCTTTCGGCTTTGCGTTGGCCGCGCGCGTGTATGCCTGTGCTGCCTGTTCCTTGTCACCATCGAGCTCATAGGTGTAAGCCAGATCGGCCAGGACTTCCGGCGTCTGGCGCGGCGCGCTCTTCAGCGTGGTGATGGCAGACTTGTAATCGTGCTCCTCGCGGTAGTAGTTGGCGGCAGCTTGGAAGATCTCGACATTGCCGGGCGCGTGCTTCCTGGCCAAATCGAGCATCTGCTTGGCGCGGTCCGGCTGCTTCAGCTTCAAATAGGCGACCGCCAGCATCAGTTCGGCGTGCGCATTGGGCTGGCGCGATTCGGCCTGTTGCAGCAGGTTGATGCCTTGCTGCGTGTCGCCGGTGCGCATGTAGAGCTCGCCCGCGATCAGCAGGTCGTTGGTGCGGCCGGGGTTGGCGCGAATTACCTGCATTAGCAGGCGCTTGGCGTCATCGGTCCGGCCCATCTTCTCGTAAGTTTGCGCCAGGCCGCTAAGGCCGTCAGCATTGCCCGGCGAGTTCTTCAGGCCATGCTCGTAAGCGTCGACGGATTGCTGATAGCGTCCCGCCAAGCGTGACGTGTAGCCGAGCAGGAACCACAGCTTGTTGTCTGAAGGCGCCGCGTTCACCGCGCGCTGCGCGTAATCGGCGGCTGCGGTGGGATTGCCGTGCTTCAAAGCATCTTCCGCCGCGCGCGCCAGGCGGCCGACCTCAATGCTGCTTCCCCAGCCAATGCCGTTTTCGCCGCTGCTGGTTTGTGCGGACTGCTGTCCCTTCTTTTGCTTGGCGCCGGGCTTGGCCGGGGCAGACTGAGGCTGCTGCCCGTTGATTTCGAAGGTCTGCGCGCGGAGCGCAACCGGCAGCAACAGTAGGCCAACAATCAGGAGAACAGGTTTCGTTTTCACCGAGACGACTCGCTGGTTCGGGACTGTGCGGGAACTCCGCTTGCAAGCTGAAATTCCATGTCTGTCGGATGCGAATTCCTGCGCAAGGGCTGTTCGGCAACTTGGGACACGATCTACTCAGGCGGGAATGTGAGTATCGCGGTGCCAGATTTGGCTAACCGCAGAGACACAGAGGGATGACTTTCGGAAATCAGAGGGCGACAAGACTCCGTAGACTCAGTAAGCGACTTGCGCGAACGGTCGAAGGCGGGCAAGCTTCGGAATCCTCCTGGCTCGTAAGGCAAATAAGGCTCGGTGTCTCGGTGTCTCTGTGGTGAACCCAAACCGCCCCGATGGGCGACAGATTTTCCGTGGCGGGGGTGCAGAAATCGCGAAAAGCGCGATAGAATAAACAATCAGGGAAAAACCTTCCGAGATCGCGCAGCGACGCTGCTCGATTCCCGCCCGCTGTTCGCCGTAGGGGCAGTGTGGGCCGGAGATCCTGGTTTCAGTTGGAAGTCCCCGAAATCCCAAAGTGCTTGCGCCGCAGGGAATGGATTGTGCGCTGCCGCTGGTGGTTCAGCGCATGCCGAAAGTAAGAACGAATGCCGATCGTCGCTTTCTTCGCTCAAGGACTCGCCTCGGGAACTGCCCCCATCGTGCTGATGGTGGGCATGTTCGCGGTGTTCTACTTCCTGCTGATCATGCCGCAGCAGCGCCGGCAGAAGAAATGGCAGGCCATGCTGTCGCAGATCAAGCCCGGCGACAAGGTGGTCACCAGCGGGGGTATCACCGGCGCGGTTATGTCGGTGAAGGATGACGCCGTCGTGCTGCGTGTCCCGCCCGATAACATCAAGCTTGAGGTCACGCGCGCTTCGATTGTCACGCTGACAACGCCGGAGGAGCGTACCAAGTCGTAACAGGTTGCTGTCTGTCATGAACAAGAATCTTTTGACCAAAACTGTTCTCATCATCGCGGTGCTGATGGTGTTTCTGTTCGGCATCGTCGGCATTCCCTCGAGCTTCAGCGGCGCGGGCCTGGCACAAGCCATCCAGAACCGCATTCACCTGGGGCTCGATCTTAAGGGCGGCACGCACCTCATTCTTCAGGTGCAGGTCAACGACGCCATCAACGCCGATACCGACCGCGACATTGAGCGGCTGAAGGACGGCCTGAAGAAAGCCAACGTCGCCTTTGGCGAGATCTCCAAGCCCGATCCGCAGAACCACCCCGAGTTGATCGCAATCAAGGGGGTACCGCCGGAGCAGTCCAGCGACCTCCGTCACGTAATCATGGACAAGTTTCCGGATTACGACCTGACCTCGGGCGCGCAGAACGGTTGGTCAATGACGATGAAGCCGGCTGTTGCGACGGAGACCAAGAAAAAAGCGGTGCAGCAGGCGATTGAGACCATCCGCAACCGCATTGACCAGCTTGGCGTCTCCGAGCCGGTAATTCAGGAGCACGGACTGGGTGATTACCAGATTCTGGTGCAGTTGCCCGGCGTCGACGATCCGGAGCGCGTCAAGGAGATCATGCAGTCGACGGCGATGCTGGAGATTCGCCAGGCCATTAAAGGACCGTATCCCAGCGACCAGGCTGCGATGCAGGACAATAGCGGCGTGCTTCCGCCCGACACCGTGCTGCTGAAGGGCAGCAACGGCATGCATGGGCAGGACAACTCCGGCGAAACCAGCGAGGCCTACTGGCTGATCAGCAAGAGTTCGGCCGTCAGCGGCAGCGATCTGCGTTCGGCCGACGCCGGCACGGACGAGAACGGTCGCCCCGACGTGAACTTCACGCTGACTAACGAAGGCGGACGGCGCTTCGCGTCCTTCACGGGTTCGCATGTCGGTGACAAGCTGGCCGTCGTGCTGGACAACCGCGTGAAATCGGTGGCGACCATCCAGGAGCAGATTCACGACCAGGGCCGCATCACCGGCGCGTTCACGCCGCAGGAGACGCAGGACCTGGCGCTGACCTTGCGCTCAGGTGCGTTGCCGGCCGGAATTAAGTATCTGCAGGAAGTGACGGTCGGGCCGTCGCTGGGCGCGGATTCAATTCGCGCCGGCGTGCGCGCCGCCGTCATCGGCATGGCCGCGGTCTTGATCTTCATGCTGATTTATTACCGCGCGGCCGGCATCAACGCCGACCTGGCGCTGCTGCTGAACCTAATCATCCTGCTGGGCTTCATGGGCTTCACCAGCGCGACCTTGACTCTGCCGGGAATCGCGGGAGTGATTCTGACGGTCGGTATGGGCGTGGATTCGAATGTACTCATCTTCGAGCGAATACGAGAAGAGTTGCGGCACGGGAAGACGCCCTCATCGGCCGTGGATCAGGGCTTTGCCCACGCCTGGAGGACGATCTTCGATACGCACGTCACGACCATCGTGTCGGCCGTCATTCTCTTCCTGTTCGGCACCGGGCCGGTCCAGGGCTTCGCGGTAACGCTGAGCTTCGGCCTGCTGGCGAACCTGTTTACGGCGGTGTTTGTGTCGCGCGTGATCTTTGAAGCGGTGCTGAACCGGCATCAGCGTGGCGAGGCGTTGAGCATTTAAAGGCAAGATTAACCACGAGACACAGAGACACATGAGGAAGAAAAAGCCGAAATCGGAAGCAATTGTTTCCCGTCTGCGAGCTCGGTGTTTCTGAGGGGCAATTTTGAAAGTCTCTGTGTCTCTGTGGTGAAAAAGGTTCTTGAAGAGGCTTGCGGTGGAATTTTTTCGTGATACCAACATCGATTTTCTGGGCAAGAAGTGGTACTTCCTTGCCTTCTCGCTGATCTTCAGCGTTGCCGGCATCTGCTCAATGCTGTTCTGGCACCACATTCCGCTCGGCGTCGAGTTCCGCGGCGGAACGCTGGTCTACGTGAAGTTCGCGCAGACGCCAAACCTCGACCAAATCCGCAAGGACATGGATCGCGCAGGTCTGCACAATCCTAAGATCCAGAGCTTCGGTTCGGCTTCGGACAACGAGGTGCTAGTCGACCTGGGGCTGCAGGAGACCAGCGAGGCCGCGCTCGATAAGGGCAAGAACACCATCATCAACGCCCTCGAGAGTAAGCAGGACAAGAGTTCGGGCAAGCAGGATTTGAACAACACGGGCGAGTCCAGTCTGGAGCAGTGGCTGTTGAACAAAGACCCGCTGCATCTGGGCACTGACGCCGACGTGCGCTACGCCAATATCGCGCATGCCATCGAAGACTTCCGCAACAAGAGTCGCGGCGGAATCCTGACCTCCCTTGACGAATTGAAGGGAGCCGTGCCGCCGGAGGTGGTGAGCGCATTAGCGCAGGACTTTTATACCTCGAATTTTGTGGTACGCAACGTGGAGATCGTTGGTCCACAGGTTGGATCGCAATTGCGGGCGCAGGCCATCCGGGCCACCATTTATTCGCTGGCCGGGATGCTCGTGTACCTGTGGTTCCGTTTCGAGTTGATCTACGGCATAGGCGCGGTGGTTGCCTGCTTCCACGACACCATCATCACGGTGGGCTTCTTCTCGCTGCTCGATAAAGAAATCAGCCTGACGGTGATCGCCGCCATCCTCACGCTTATTGGATATTCGATGAACGACACCATCGTCGTCTTCGACCGTATTCGCGAGAACCTGAAGCTGCTGCGCCGCGAGCGGCTGACCGACATCGTCAACAAGAGCATCAACCAGACGCTGAGCCGAACCATCCTGACCTCGGGCCTGACGTTTCTGACGGTGCTCTCGCTGTACATCTTCGGCGGCGAGGTACTGCGCGGGTTTTCGCTGGCCTTGGTAATCGGCATTCTGATCGGCACGTATTCGTCCATCGCGGTTGCCGCGCCCATGCTGGTGGCGTATCAGGATTGGCGAAGCAAGCGTGCCGGGCAAGCCGTTGCCGAGCGCATGACGCCGCAACGCGGTAAGGCAAGCGAAAAGGTGAAGGTCAAGGCGTAGCCAGGAGCGCTGCGCCTCAAGGGTGCGAATGGAATGTGTCTGCTGGAAGTTGCCTATTCAACTGCCTTAGCCGGGTGTATACTGCGGGACGCCCTCGTTATCCAGGCAGCCGCGCTCGTCCAGGTTGCATCTCCCGGGTCCCAAAATTCCATCGGCTGCTTTGCTTTTCCGGGCACAAATACCTGAATCCCGGTGTCTAATTTAATAGTACGTTTCGGAGAACCGGCATGTTTGAAGACAGCCTTGTAGAATCCGGCGGAAGGATTAAGACCAAACGTGGCGCCACCACGCTTATCTCCTTCATTCTGGAAATCTTGTTTCTGGGCATTCTCGTGCTGCTGCCGCTGATCTTTACCGAGGCGCTGCCGACCAAACAGTTGATGACCATGCTGACGGCTCCGCCGCCGCCCCCACCGCCACCGCCGCCGCCGGCGGCCGCACCGGTTGTGGTGAAGAAGATCCAGAGCGAATTGGATAACGGGCAGCTTCGCACGCCTACGGCCATCCCGAAGAAGATTCAGATGATTAAGGAAGACGAGCCGCCACCAACTAACGGCCCGGCGGGCGTGGTCGGCGGCGTTCCGGGCGGCGTTCCCGGCGGCACGATGGGTGGAGTGCTGGGCAGTGTGATGAGTAACATGCCCACGGCCGTACCTAAGGTCGCCGCCCCGCAGCGTGTGCGCGTATCGCAAGGTGTGTCGCAGGGCTTGCTGATCCATAAGGTGCAGCCGCAGTATCCACCGCTGGCGCGCCAGGCGCGCATTCAGGGAGTGGTCGTTCTGCAGGCGCTGATCGGCAAGGACGGCAGTATCCAGAACCTGCACGTGGTCAGCGGACACCCGATGCTGACCAACTCGGCGCTGGAAGCTGTTAAGGAGTGGCGCTACAAGCCTTATTACCTGAATGGCGAACCGGTCGAGGTGGAAACCACGATCAACGTGAACTTCACGCTGTCGGGCGATTGATCCTCATGTTCGGCGCTGTTTTTGCATCTAAGAGTCAGACCGGTGCTGCTGCTGATCGCGCCATCCGGTTCGAGTTTGGAAAGCTACGTAAAAGCCTGCCCTTTGCCGAGCCTGCTCTGCCCGCGCAGGGTAGGCCCATAAGTTTGGATTTCGCAGTAACTCAGGTGTGCTGCTGTAACCGAAAGTTCCGAGGAGGAAAAGTCAACTCATGTTCCTAGCAAACCTTGCATTCTGTGCTCTCAGCCACGTTCCCACGGCTGCCGCCTGGGTTTTCCAGGAAGCGACCATCGGATGGGACCCCGTCTCGCTCTGGAAGCAGATGGGCATCCTGGCGAAGATCGTGGTCGTCATCCTGTTCATCATGTCAGGCTGGTCGATCGGCGTGATGATCGATCGCGCCATGGCCTTCAGCGCCGCCCGCAAGCAGTCGCGCGCCTTCGCACCCGCCGTTGCCGGCGCGCTGCGTGAGGGCAAAATCGACGAGGCGATCAAGGTCGCCGAGCGCAACAAGAAGAGCCACCTGGCCAAGGTCGTCACCGCCGGCCTGCAGGAGTTCAAGGCGCACGGCGATTCCTCTGACATTCCCGGCGAGCAGATCGAAGCTTCCAAGCGCGCCCTCGAGCGTGCCGAAGCCATCGTGCACGCCGAATTGAAGCGCGGCTTGGGCGGCTTGGCCACCATCGGTTCCACCGCCCCCTTCGTGGGACTGTTCGGCACCGTGGTCGGCATTCTGAACGCCTTCAAGGAAATTTCCAGCCAGAAGGCCACCGGTCTGGGCGCGGTCGCGGGCGGCATTTCCGAAGCCCTGGTGACTACCGCTATCGGACTGTTCGTCGCCATTCCGGCCGTCATGATGTTCAACTACTTCACCGGCAAGGTGGAAGCCTTCGACGTGGAAATGGACAATAGCTCCAGCGAGCTGATCGACTATTTCCTGAAGCGTCGCGGCGTTCGCCGGTAACGGGAGAAGCCCGGCGTATCGGCCGCTTGCGGCTCCAGCCGGGAGGAGGTTGAACATATGGCGCTAGCAGTTCGCAACGAAGGCAAGAAGGTCAATTCGAACATCAACGTCACCCCCATGGTGGATGTGATGCTGGTGCTGCTCATCATCTTCATGGTCATCACGCCCATGTTGCAGAAGGGGCAAAGCGTCGACATGGCGAAGGTGAATAACCCCACGCCGATGCCCGACGCGGATAAGGACGATGCCCTGCTGGTGGTGGTGATGCGCGACGGCCAGATTTTCTTCGGCACCGATCGCATCAAGATGGATGAGCTCACCAACAAGGTGAAGGACCGCCTGGCCAATCGCGTGGACAAGCGGATCTTCATTCGCGCCGACATGCGCGCCAAGTACGGCTACGTGGTCGACGTGGTGGACAATGTCCGGGCCGCGGGTGTGGACGACGTAGGCTTGTTGACCGAGCAGAAACACGCGGGTCCTGCCAGTACCAAGCCGCCAACTGGCGGTGGCACTGCGGGCGCGGGTTCAGAGTGAGGAGTTGAACTATGGCAATGACAGCCGGAGGAGGGCCCAGCGGACTCTCGGCCGACCCCAACGTAACCCCGCTGATTGACGTGTTGCTGGTGCTGCTGATCATCTTCATGGTGATCACGCCGCTGACCCCGAAAGGTCTGGACGCGCTGGTTCCTCAGCCGCCCAAGGACAAGCAGCAACAGCAGCAGAACAACGATCGCACCATTGTGGTGCAGATCCTTAAAGGGCCCGGCGACCGGCCGGCGCTCAAGATCAACCAGGACGACGTGACCTGGGAGAACCTTGAGGGACGCCTCAACGACATCTTCAAGACCCGGGCGGAGAAGGTGATGTTCGTGAAGGCGGACACGGACCTGCCGTTTGACAATGTGGCGCAGGTCATCGACATCGCGCACTCTGCCGGTGTCGACAAAGTCGGGCTGATCACCGCCAAGATTGAAGCCGGCGGGTAGAAGGACCTAGGAACGTAGTTCGGGCACACCTCCTGGCGAAGGCGCGGGACGACGCGAATCGTCCCGCCTTCGTGCACCGAACCACGTGAGGGAGAGTGATACTGAACATGAACAAGAGCGGACGGGTACTGACGTTACTGGCAGTCCTCCTCGCGCTGTTCTCGGCGGTAGGTTGCAACAAGCTGCGAGCGCGCGATCAACTCAACAAGGGCGTCCAGGCTTATAAGAACGCAAAATACGAAGACGCAATCGAACATTTTAAGGACGCGGTCCAACTTGATCCCAGCTTGACCAATGCCCGCCTTTATCTGGCGACCGCGTACATGGGACAGTACATACCTGGCGCCGATGCTCCCGACAACAATCGCTATGCGGAGGAAGCCATCGACACCTTTAAGCAGGTCCTCGATCAGCATCCTCCGAAGGAGCAGCAGATCCACAGTCTGAAGGGCATCGCCTCGATGTACTTTCAGGAGAAGAAATTTCCTGAGGCCCAGGAGTATTACAAGAAGATCGCGGAGCTCGATCCCAACGATCCTGAGACCTACTACTCGCTGGCCGTGATCGACTGGATGGAGGCCTACCAGCCCGACCAGAAAGCCCGTGCCGAGCTGGGCCTGAAGCCGACGGACGACCTCAAGGACAAGAAGGCGTGTGAGCAGCTCAAGGAGGAGAACACGCAGCGGGTACAAGACGGCATTCAGGACCTCGACAAGGCGCTGCAGCTTCGTCCCGACTATGACGACGCGATGGCGTACTTGAACTTGCTCTATCGCCAGCGCGCCGAGTATGAGTGCGAGGACGCCGAGGCCCGCAAAGCCGATTTGAAGACCGCCGACGACTGGGTCGACAAGACCATGGCGACCAAGAAAGCCAAGGCCGAAAAGGCCGGCCCGACGGGCATTGTGACGACCGAGACCGCGCAATAGCCGGCTCGGTTCACGGAATGAAATGCGCCCCTCCCTTTTAAGGAGGGGCGTCGTTCTTGCGGACGATTTTGCAGTCACAAACACCTGTGCACTGCGCAGACGCGATGAATGCAGTAGAATCCCTTTTTCGCCTGCTGGCCTTATCTCCAGCGCGACAAGCTGATGTTCAAACGAATCCTGATCGCCAACCGCGGCGAGATTGCCGTGCGCATCATTCGCGCCTGCCGCGAGATGGGCATCGAATCGGTCGTCGTCTTCTCCGACGTTGACCGCAAGGCGCTGCATGTACGCAAAGCCGATTACGCCTACCCCATCGGCCCGGCGACGGCGAGCGAGTCTTACCTCAACGTGGACAAGATCCTCGATGTGGCCCGCCGCAGCGGAGCGGAGGCGATCCATCCCGGCTACGGCTTTCTTTCCGAGAACGCGAATTTCGCCCGCGCCTGCCGCGATGCGGGGGTGAAGTTCATCGGTCCATCCCCTGAGTCGATGGAGATGATGGGATCGAAGACGCGCGCGCGCCAGAACATGAAGCGCGCGGGCGTGCCGTTCGTTCCCGGCTCCGAGCGTGGTCTCGACCTCGACGCCATGGGACGGCTGGCCGAGCAGATCGGCTATCCCGTGATGCTGAAGGCGGCGGCGGGCGGCGGCGGCAAGGGCATGCGCCTGGTCACCTCGCCCGGCGAACTGCATTCCGCTTACGAGAACGCCCGCAGCGAGGCGCAGCGCGCCTTCGGCGACAATGAAGTCTATCTCGAGAAGTTCATTGCCAATCCGCGGCACGTCGAGATGCAGATCTTCGGCGACGAGCACGGCAATGTCGTTTACCTAGGCGAACGGGAGTGTTCGGTGCAGCGCCGTCATCAGAAGGTGCTGGAGGAATCGCCCTCGCCCATTGTCGACGACGACATGCGGCACCGCATGGGCGCGATCGCGGTGCGGGTCGGCAAGGCCGCGAATTACTGCAATGCGGGCACGGTCGAGTTCCTAGTCGACCAGGATCGCAACTTCTATTTTCTCGAGATGAACACGCGCCTGCAGGTGGAGCATCCCGTGACTGAGTTCGTGACCGGGCTCGATCTCGTGCACCTGCAGTTTCATATTGCGGCGGGCGAGCCGCTGCCGTTCCAGCAGCCAGACATTCGCCTGCGCGGCCACGCCATCGAGTGCCGCATCTACGCCGAAGATCCCGACAACAACTACTTCCCCTCGCCGGGTCAGATCACGCGGCTGATCTCGCCGTCAGGGCCGGGCATTCGCCGCGACAGTGGCATGTACGAAGGCTGGACCGTGCCGATCGAATACGATCCGCTGTTGGCCAAGCTGGTCGGCTATGGCGAGAGCCGCGATCAGACAATCCACCGGCTGCTGCGCGCGCTGTATGAGTATTTTGTAGGCGGAATCAAGACGAATATTTCGCTGTTCCGTCGCATCCTGAAAGACCCGGATTTTCAGGCCGGGAATATTGATACCGGCTTCCTGGATCGGCTGCTGACCAAGCCGAGCAATGAGACCGACCCCAGGCGTCCGATCATTGCGGCCATCGGTGCGGCAATCTTCGCCAGCACCGAGGCGCAGGTTACGCTGTCGGGACCAACCGCGTCACCCTCATCGAACGGCAAATCCGCGCCGCCGCCGGCAATCTCAGGTTGGAAGCGGTCGGCCCGTGAAGAGGCCGTGCGGGAAAGATGACGACCGACTGCCCCGCCCTAGAACGGGGCACCCGAGGCCTCTGAAAGCTGATTGGGGACCGCCGATTATGACGTACGACATCATCGTTGACGGCAAGACCCATCGGGTCGAAGTGACGCGCGCCGAGAAGCTGTGGCTGTGCAAGGTGGACGGCCAGGATATGGAAGTCGATGCCGCGCTCACCGCGCGCGATGTGCTCTCGGTCCTGGTGAGAGACAAAGCTTACGAGATCAAGCGCGAGCGCTCGCTGCAAGGCGAACTTCACATGGTGATAGGCAGCGCCCGCTACGCGGTCGATGTGCAGGATCCGCGATCGCTGCGCACCCGCCGCGCGGTCGCCGGCGCCGAGGCCGGTCCACAGAAGATCAAGGCCGCCATGCCCGGCAAGATCGTTCGCATCATGGTCGGCGAGGGCGACGAGGTCAAGGCTGGCCAGGGAATCATCGTCATGGAAGCCATGAAGATGCAGAACGAAATGAAGTCGCCGAAGGACGGTCGCGTGCACAAGCTTCTTACTGCCGAGGGCTCGACCGCCAATGCCGGGGACACGCTGGCCATCATCGAATAACGCGACTCCCGCCGACAACACTTTTTGTCACCGCAGACGACACGGAGCGCACGGGGAAACGAGATCGAGAATTCTCCGTGAGTTCTGTGTGCTCCGTGGTGAACTGGCCCTGCGAAGCGAGTCGGCTCCGCTGTCTTATTGGAAGAGGACTACGAGCCCGAGCCGTCGTTGCGCTTCAGGGTGGGGCGGTCGTCGCCCTGGCTCCCCGAGCCGCTGCCGCTGTCCGGCGAAGGATTGTCCGCAGTCGCACGCCGCAGCGTCGGCCGGTCGCCATTATCTTTATCGTTCTGCAGCTTATGGCGATTTTCCAACGATGCCAGCCGCGCTTTCACATTCTCGAACTCGGAGGTGTCCACAATGTACTCGGGACGCGGCGGCAGCACGGTCCGCATCTCGTTTTGCGCGGTAGCAACGCGGTCCGGTGTCGGGGGGTGCGACTCGAAAGCCTTGGCGATCGTCCCAGGCTTCTTCTTCTCCTGCGCCTCGATCTTCTCGAAGAAAGAGATGAACGACTGCGGATCGTAACCGGCTTTGTACATGTACTCCATGCCCAGGAAGTCGGCCTGGGCCTCGAAGCTGCGCGAGAACTTCATGAAGGCCAGCGGTACCCCGACACCCATTGCCGCCTGCTCGGCCTCGTATAGCCCCCAGCCTCCGGGCACGAAGATCAGGGCGATACTCGCCAGATTCGCCATATTACTGCGGGTCATTTCCCGCGCCACATGGCAGGCGGCAACGTGGCCGATCTCATGTGCCATCACGCCTGCCAATTCGGCTTCATTGTCCGCCGCCAGGATCAGGCCGGAATTCACGTAGAAAAAGCCGCCGGGAAGCGCAAACGCGTTGATCTCATCGGTGTCGATGACCTTGATGGTGAAGGGGACCTTGGCGTCGGAGTTGCGCACCAGATTTTGGCCGAGACGGTTGATGTACTCGGTGACCACAGGATCGTTCACCAGCTTGGCGCTCTTCTCCACCATCTGCGAGTACTGACGTCCCATCGCCACTTGCTTATCCAGCGAGTACCAGTTGCCCAACCCCTTGTCGCAGCCGACATTGCGGTTGCCGATGGCGTCGATGTTCTTCATCGCCTCCGGCGAGGGCGCGTTCTTTTCCGGCTTGTCCGGGGCATACTGGTCGGGCGAAGACGAGCTTGATGAGGAAGAGCTCTGCGCAGAAGTCTGCGAAGACGAGCTTTGGCCGGATGAGTTTTGCGGTGACGAGCTCTGGCTCTGGGCGGCGCCCAGCGAAGCCAGCAGGAGCACGAGCGCGCCGGCGGAGAAAATGCGAGTTATAGAACGCATAATGTACACCTTTTCGCCGGATACACACTCCGGCCCAAGCCTGTCCTCTGATGTTAAACCCGAAGCGGCGGCAATTGTTCACGGCCGCTGGTCTTATTGTCGTCTCCTTGCGGGGGGAAGTCCACTCCTGTGTGGACGGCCCATGTAGTCAGATGTCACACCGCCATTAAGGTTTCCAAATCGACGCACCCGGGGTTCCGAATGTTAGAGAACGTCCGGGCGTAACATTTTCAGAGTTCGCTAATCTTTCGCCCCGTGTGCCCCTTGCCTGGGGAAGGCGTCCAAGCTGTACCAATCTGCTCTAGATGGCGCATTTGCGGCAGTTAGCCCACCGTCGGCTCATAGTTGCCAGCACTGGCCCGCCACATGCCTGAAGAAATCGGGAGTAGATGCCGATGGAAATGGAGCCGCAGTCTGCACGGCTGCCCACAATGAATCAAGGAGCGCGCGATGGACGATAGCCGGCCCGACGCACTGTCCAACCCGATGGACGGAATGGATGAGGTAATTAAGGAATTCCTGGTCGAGAGCAACGAGGGGCTGGACCGCTTCGACCGCGATCTGCTGAAGCTGGAGAAAGACCGCTCCTCACGCGAGTTGCTGGACAGCGTGTTTCGCGCCATTCACACCATTAAGGGCACCGGCGGCGTGCTGGGCTACGAAAAGCTGGTGGCGATTTCGCACGCCGGCGAAAGTGTTCTCAGCCGCATGCGCGACGGCAGCCTGTTGCTGTCCCCGGAGATCGCGACCGCGCTGCTCAACATGGCCGACGCACTGCGCCGGATTGTGGAGCAGATCGCCGACAGCGGCAGGGAGGGCGACACCGACTGCGCGGGCGTATTGGAAAAGCTGAACGCGGTGTTGAACGGGACGAAGCCGGAACCCGCGCCCAACCCTGTCCGACCCTCCGTCGAGCCGAAGGTACCGCCCCGCCTGGGCGACATCCTCGTTACTTCGAATGCCTGCAAGCCGGATGAGGTTGAGGCCGCTGCCAAACTCCAGCAGGAAGGCGACCCCCGTCTGATCGGGGAAGTTCTGGTCGCCCGTGGCGCCGCCCGTCCGGAGGCGGTGGCCGAAAGTCTGAAGCTGCAAAGCGATCATCGCGACGTCGTCAGTAATACCATCCGGGTGGATGTGGCGCTGCTGGATAAAGTCATGAACCTGGTGGGCGAGCTGGTGCTGGCTCGCAACCAGGTGCTGCAATTTACCGCCAACCAGGAGGACAGCGGCTTTCTCAGCACGGCGCAACGGCTGAACCTCATCACCACCGAACTGCAGGAGGGGGTGATGAAGACGCGAATGCAGCCCATTGGCAACGTCTGGAACAAGCTGCCGCGCATTGTGCGCGATATGTCAGTCGGCTGCGGCAAGCGGGTGGAAGTCGAGATGGAGGGCGCCGACACCGAACTGGACAAAACCATTATCGAGGCCATCAAGGATCCGCTCACCCATATCATCCGCAACGCGGTGGACCACGGCATCGAGATGCCCGAGGTGCGCGCTGCTGCCGGCAAATCGCGCGCAGGGCATCTCGTGCTGCGTGCGTTTCATGAAGGCGGGCAGGTCAACATCGAGATCTCCGACGACGGCGCGGGAATCGCCACCGAGAAGCTGAAAGCCAGGGCCATCGCCAAAGGCCTGATCATCGCCGACCATGCGGAGCGCATGTCGGAGCGCGAGCTACTGAATCTGGCCTTTGCGCCTGGCCTCTCCACCGCCGAGCAGGTCAGCAACATCTCCGGCCGCGGCGTGGGTATGGATGTGGTCAAGACCAACATCGAGAAGATCGGCGGCACCGTTGACCTGCAGAGCACGCGCGGCAAAGGCACGCTGCTGAAGATCAAGATTCCTCTTACCCTGGCGATCATTCCCGCCCTTATCGTCACCAGCGGCGGCGAGCGCTTTGCCATTCCCCAAGTCAGCCTCATCGAGCTGGTGCGCTGCGAGAGGGAACAGGCGGCCATTGAGAACATCCACGGCGCGCCGGTCTACCGGCTGCGCGGCAATCTGCTGCCCCTGGTCGCTTGCAACCGCGAACTGCACCTGGACTCGCAACGTTGCTCCGAGTCGGTGAACATCGTGGTGCTGCAGGCGGGAGACCGGCAATTCGGGTTGGTGGTGGACGAAATCAACGATACGGAAGAGATCGTGGTCAAGCCGCTTTCCAAGCAGTTGAAATCGGTGGCCTGTTTTGCCGGGGCGACCATCATGGGCGACGGACAGGTGGCGCTGATCCTGGATGTGCTGGGCCTGGCGCAGATGGCGCGCGTGCTGTGCGAATTGCGCGAGCAGGCCTTGACCGAACGCGCCACGGCGGCCAGCGAAAACACGGGCGAGCGCGAGTCCTGGCTGCTGTTCCGCATCGGCAAGGAGGGACGCATGGCGATTCCGCTGTCGCTGGTCTCGCGCCTGGAAGAGTTTTCCGCGGCTAAGGTCGAGCGCTACGCCGGCCGCGAGGTCATGCAGTATCGCGACCGGATCATGCCCTTGGTACGGCTGGCGGAGGCGCAGGGTTATGCCGGCGCGGCCGAAAGCGAGTTGTTGCAGGTGGTGGTGTACTCCGCCGGCGGGCGCAGCGTGGGCCTGGTGGTGGACGAAATCCTGGATATCACCGATGAGGCGGCGCAGGTCGAGCAAATCCAGCAGGTGCAAACCATCCAGGGAGCGGCCGTGATTCAGCAGCGGGTGACCGAACTTCTGGACGTTCCCGCGCTGCTGGCAGCACAAAACCTGAGCGGCGTGGAAGGAGCGCGGGCATGAACCGGCGTCGGCAACTGTGTACTTTCTTTCTCCAGGACCTCTACTTCGGCGTGGAAGTGGAAAAAGTGCAGGAGGTCATCCGCTATCAGGAGATGACCCGGATTCCGCTGGCGCCGGAGGTCATTGCCGGGCTCATCAATCTGCGCGGGCAGATCGTGACCGCCATCGACCTGCGCCGGCAACTGGAACTGGCCGCGAGGCCGGCCGGCCAGCTTCCCATGAACGTCGTCGTGCGCCGCGACGACGGGCCCATCAGCCTGCTGGTGGACGAGATTGGCGACGTCGTCGAAGTGGAAGAAGAGTCGTTCGAAAATCCCCCGGACACGCTGGAGGCGCGGCGGCGCGACTTCATCCGTGGCGTTTACAAGCTGAAAGACAAGCTGCTGCTCCTGCTCGAAACCGAGAAGGCGGTCTCGGTGGCGGGCGCGCATGCCGCTTAGCCATCACCAGATCCACAACAAGGGAGCACACATGATTCACGCGCAGACAAAAGGAAACGGAGTTCACAAGCAGCGCACCAACGGCGAGGACACGCTGGTGAGTAGCGTCCTGCTACAGCCGGATCTTGCGGCCGAGGTGCATCGGGTCATGAGCGCGGTGCAACGCGGCCAGGTGCACGAACGGGCACGGCTGGACGACTTCACGGCGGAGGAGCGTCGCGTGCTGGAAGGGTTCAATGACGGTCTCGACAGCCTGACTACGCCGCTGGCGTACGTTCTCGAGTACCTCGGCAGCCTGGGCAGGGGCGAAATACCGGAAAAGATCACAGTCGATTTTCCGGGAGAGCTGAACCCCCTCAAGGAGCAGCTCAATCAGTGCGCCGGATTACTGGGCGGGCTACGGGAAGCGAGTGAAGTCCTGGCCAAGGTCGTTGTCAACGATTACAGCAGCGAAGTTTCGGGCAGCTATCCCGGCATCTTTGGACAGCTTGTACAAACCGTGAATGGTGCGCTGGACCGGCAGAAGAACGCGGTGCGCATTCTGCAGAACCTGGCGGCGGGCGACTTTATGCAAGACCTGGAGGAGCTGAAACGGATCGGCAAGCGCTCGCAGAACGATAGCCTGATGCCGGCATATGTGGAAGTAATGCACACGCTCGCGTCACTCACGGACGAGATGCGCCACATGGCCACGGAGCATGATCGTGGTGACATCGACGTCGCCATCGATGCGGGCAAGTTTCAGGGCATCTACCGTGATGTCGCCACGGGGATCAACGACATGGTGGCCGGCCATATCAGCGTCAAGAAGAAGGCGATGGCCTGCATTGCCGAGTTTGGCAAAGGCAACTACGAGGCGCCGCTGGAGCAATTCCCCGGCAAGAAGGCCTTCATCAACGACAACATCGAGCGGCTACGCGCCAACGTGAAGGCGTTTATTGCCGAGATGGAACGTATGTCGTCGGCGCACAACGCAGGCGATATCGATGCGGCGATCCCGCTCGACAAATTCGAAGGCGCGTATCGCACCATGGCCGAGGGCGTGAATGACATGGTCGCGGGCCACATCAGTGTCAAGAAGAAGGCGATGGCCTGCATTGCCGAGTTTGGCCGCGGCAACTTCGACGCTCCCCTGGAGAGGTTCCCGGGCAAGAAGGCGTTCATCAACGACACCATCGAGCAGGTGCGGGAGCATCTGAAGGCGCTGATCACGGACACCAACCTGCTGGTGCAAGCGGCGCTCGAAGGCAAACTCTCCACCCGCGCCGACGCGCAGAAGCATGGCGGCGACTTCCGCAAGATTGTGGAGGGCGTAAATGCCGCGCTGGATGCCGTGATCGGGCCCTTGCAGGACGTAGGTCAGGCGCTGGACAAGCTGGCGGGCGGCGACTTGACAGCACAAATTACTAACCAGTATGCGGGCGATTTTGACAAGCTGCGGAACTCGGTGAACACGCTGGCGGCGCAGGTGCGTTCCGCCATCCAGCAGATCGGCGTCAACGCCGCCGCGCTGGTGCAGGCCGCCGAAGAGCTCAACAAAGTCAGCCAGCAGATGAGCGCCAGCGCCGATGAAACCGCGACCCAGGCGAACGTCGTCTCCGCCGCTTCGGAGCAGGTCGCGGGCAATGTCCAGACCGTGGCCACCGGGGCCGACGAGATGGGCGCCAGCATCAAGGAGATCGCCAAGAACACGGCGGACGCTACGCGCGTGGCCACCACGGCGGTGAAGTCGGCCGAAGCGACCAATGAAACCATCAGCAAGCTGGGACAGAGCAGCGCGGAGATAGGCCAGGTGATCAAAGTCATCACTTCGATTGCGCAGCAGACCAACCTGCTGGCTTTGAACGCCACCATCGAAGCCGCGCGCGCCGGTGAGGCGGGCAAGGGCTTCGCGGTGGTCGCCAACGAGGTGAAGGAATTGGCCAAAGAGACGGCCAAGGCCACGGAGGACATCAGCCGCAAAATCGAGGCGATTCAATCCGACACCAAGGGCGCGGTGGCCGCGATCGGGCAAATCGGCAGCGTGATCGTGCAGATCAACGATATCCAGAACACGATCGCCAGCGCTGTCGAAGAGCAGAGCGCGACCACTAACGAGATCAGCCGCAACCTGGCGGAGGCGGCGCACGGCAGTTCCGAGATAACCAAGAACATTTCGGGAGTGGCCGAGGCCGCCCGCAGCACCACCGCCGGGGCCAACGAGACCCAGAAGTCGGCGCAGGCGCTGGAGCGCATGGCGGCCGAGCTGCAAGGGCTGATTGCGCAATTCAAGTACTAGCTGTCTTGCGGTGGACGACGGTAAGGCACCGTCGTCCACCGCGTGCTTACGAAAGGAAGTGGCATGCGTGCCCTGGTGGTGGATGATTCTTCGGCGATGCGGGCGCTGCTGCGCATGGCGCTAAAAAAACAGGGATTCGAGGTAAGCGAGGCGAAGCACGGGCTGGATGCGCTCTCGGTGCTGGCCGCGCCCGGCGAGTTTGACCTTATCCTGATTGACTGGAACATGCCTGAGATGGATGGCTTCGAGCTGCTGCGGCGCATTCGCGCCGAGCCCCGGCATGACCGCACCCAGATCATGATGGTGACTACGGAAACCGGCATGGACCAGATGTCGGAGGCACTCGCAGCGGGCGCCAACGACTACATCATGAAGCCGTTTACCTTCGACGTGGTGGCCGACAAGTTGCGGCTCGTAGGGCTATGAGCGGCGGGGCGCGAAAAATCCGGGTGCTGGTGGTGGACGACTCGGTCGTAATGCGGCGCGTGTTGTCGGAGGTGATCGCCGCCGACGCGGAGTTGGAGGTGGCCGGCTACGCCGCCAACGGGCAGATCGCATTGGGCCTGCTGGAGCAGGTCTCTCCCGATGTGGTTACCCTGGATATTGAGATGCCGGTGATGGACGGGCTCGCCACGCTGAAGGCCATGCGGGCCCGGCGCTCGAATGTTCCGGTCATCATGTTCAGCACGCTGACGGAGCGCGGGGCGGAGGCGACCATCGACTCTCTGGCCCTGGGGGCGAGCGACTATGTCGCCAAGCCGACGGAACTGGGAAGCTATTTCGCCGCCCGGGAACGGATTCGCGAAGCCCTGGTTCCCAAAATCAAGGCGTTGTGCCACAAGAGCAGAAGCAGTGTGGTGCCGGCTGCCAAGCCTTCGTTGGCACGGCACAAACTGCTAGGTCGCATTGACGTGGTCGCCATCGGGTGCTCGACCGGTGGGCCAAACGCGCTGGCGCAAGTGCTGCCCGCCCTCCCGCGCGAATTTGCCGTTCCCATTCTGATCGTGCAGCACATGCCGCCGGCGTTTACGCGTTTCCTGGCGCAACGCTTGAGCAGCCTCTGCGCATTGCCGGTCGAGGAAGCGGTGGGGGGCGACATCCTGACGGCGGGAAAAATCTGGGTGGCTCCCGGAGGCTTTCATCTTTCGGTGAAGCGCGACGGCGCCACGCAGAAGCTGGAGGTCACGCAAGCGCCGCCCGAGAACTCCTGCCGCCCTTCCGTAGACGTGCTGTTCCGTTCCGTGGCGCAGGTATTTGCCAATCGCGTTCTGGCCGTGGTCCTTACCGGCATGGGCCAGGATGGCCTACGTGGCTGTGAGCTGCTGGCCGATACCGGCGCTCACATTCTGGTGCAGGACGAAGCCACATCCGTGGTTTGGGGTATGCCGGGCTTTGTGGCCAAAGCCGGACTCGCCGATGCCATCTTGGCGCTCTCCGATATTGGGCCGCGAATTGTCGAGCACGTGGCCTCATACCGAGCCCTCAACCTATCCAGCGCGGCCGGCTGCGGAGCAGCAAGGGTGCCGGCATGAGCCTCGCGCCGTTGGACTTCGAATATCTGCGCAGCCTGGTAAAGGACCACACGGCCATTGTCATTGACTCCGGCAAGGAGTATCTGGCGGAGACGCGTCTGGCGCAACTGGTGAGCGAACAAGGATGCGCTTCCTTACAGGATTTCGTGGGGCTGCTTCGGCGCGAGTCCTTTAGCGGCCTGCATCGCAAAGTGCTGGACGCGATGACCAACAACGAGACCTGGTTCTTTCGCGACAGTCATCCTTTCGCGGCGCTCACTGAGGTCGTGATTCCTCAACTGATGGAGCGGCGCAGCGCCCAGCGCCAGATCGCAATCTGGTGTGCCGCTTGCTCCAGCGGCCAGGAGCCTTACAGCATCGCCATGGGCGTGAGGGAGAAGTTCAATTTGCCGGACTGGAGATTCTCGATCCGGGCGACAGATTTCTCCAACACGGTATTACAGCGAGCGAAAAGCGGAGTTTACCGGCAAATGGAAGTCAACCGCGGGCTTCCGGCGAAGCTGTTGACCCGCTACTTCGTGCAACAGGGCCTGAACTGGCAGCTAAAGCCGGAGGTGCGCAATATGGTGAGCTTCGGTTTCCTCAATCTGGCCGAACCATGGGGCAACCTCGTGCCGCCCGCGGATGTTGTGTTCCTGCGCAATGTGCTCATTTATTTCGATGTGGAGACACGCAAGGCCATCCTTGGGCGAGTGCGCCGGGTGCTTGCGCCGGATGGTTTTCTCTTTCTGGGATGCGCCGAAACCACGCTGAACCTGGACAGCGAATTCGAGCGTGTCCAAACCGGAAACTATGTTGGTTACAAAATCAAGGACCGGTGAAATGCATGCTGGTGGAAATTAGCGATACGGACCTGACGGCGATTGTGGACGAGATCTTCGGTGCAATGGCTGGCATGCAGCTCCTGTCTTGCAGTAAGGTGGTCGCCTTCGATGGGCCGAATGCCCACGTGGTCTCGGCGGTGCAGATTGTGGGCGAGTGGCAGGGAGCGGTGCGCCTCGACATCGACCTGGAACTGGCGCGCCGGGTATGCGCCAATTTTACCGGTGTTGATGCGAGCGAGCTTTCGCCGCAGGACGTGCGCGACGCCGCCGGTGAGCTGGCCAACATGGTGGGTGGCGGGGTGAAGGCGCTGTGCGCCCACAGCTCGCGTTTGTCGCTGCCGACGGTCGCGATTGGGCGCGACTTCGAATTCAGCCACTGCCAGGGAACGGTGATTCAGGCCCGATCGTTCTCGCATCCCATCGGCGTATTGACGGTGAGCGTGATCGAGAGGCAGGAGTAGCGGTTGCGGGTGCCCCGCACCAGCCGAAGGGCCAGAACGGAGCACCCCAATTGGCTACGGGTATGCGGCTGCAAATAAGATAAGTGAAACTAGCCCGGATTTCTCACCAGTAGTAAAC
>Ga0335077_10002373_pt1 | contig 22443 bp, 26 predicted proteins | sample Lox_Sample_31_FD_207151 | JGI IMG/M metagenome (GOLD analysis project Ga0335077, IMG submission 207151) | Soil microbial communities from Loxahatchee National Wildlife Refuge, Florida, United States - Lox_Sample_3.1 | ecosystem: Environmental > Terrestrial > Soil > Wetlands | place: USA...
GGCCATGCTCATGAGGATGCCCCGCAGGTACACCGGAGCCGGCAGCTTGTCGTAACGCTCCATCTCGATGTTGTCGATGTGGTGGCGAGTGATCTTGGTGCGGTCCGCGATCTGCGTCACCGTGAAGCCCCGGCCCTCACGGGCCCGGCGCAGGAGCTCGCCGGTCCAGGGGGCGCCGTCCGGCGGTCCCTGCGGGGGAGCGGCCTCGGCCGCCGCGCTTGCCGGCGCCGCCTCGCCCTGCGCTGGCACCGGGGCCGCCGGCGCGACGGGAGCCGGGGGCGGCGCCGATTCGACCGGGGTCTCGGCCGGGGGCGGCGCCGCCCGGACCGGGCGCGGCTCCGCCGCCTCAGGCGGGAGCCGGGAGTCGTAACTTGCCCGGGCCTCTGGCTCGAGGAGGATGGTCCGCGCCTCCTCGATCCGCCGGGAGAGGATCTCCGCGTCGTCGGGAGCGAGGAGCGTGTAGGCGACGAGCGATCCGGCGCCGTACAGGGCCTTGGCCCGCTCGTAGGCGCGCTCCACCTCGGCCGGGGATGCCGACCGGTTGATTTCCAAGAGCTCGTAGTAGGTCTGATCGACGAGGCGCTTCACCGGGGCGCCTCCGCTGCGGCGGCGTCCAGGCTCAAGAGCTGATCCACGATGCGTCCGAGCGCCCTCGCCGCCTGCGACCCCGGGTACTCGAGGAGCAGGGGCCGCCGAGCCCGCACCGTGCGCCAGACGTCGTCCTCGTAGCCGATGGCCCCGACGTAGTCCATGTGGAGCCCGAAGTGGCGCTCGAAGGCCGCGACCACCGCGTTGCCGACCTCCACGTCCTGCTCGGTCCGCGCCTGGTTCACCACCAGCCGGGGACGGAAGGTCTGCATCTGCTGCCGGAGCTGATCCCCCATCTCCGGGTCCCGATCGGCAATGGCTTGGACGATCTCGAGCGGGCTCCTGAAGGTGCCCCCCTCGATGAGCTGGCGGAGGAGCGGCTCCGAGCCAAAGACCGTGGCCACGTTGCGCAGGCGGCGCCAGAAGGCTGCCTTCACGAAGCGGTAGGCGTTCTCCACGGCCGTCGGCTCCGGGACGAGCACGAGGAGCCCGTGGTCGGAGATGAGGAAGAAGTCGAGCGTGTTGAGGTGGGTGCCGGCACCGAGGTCGAGGATGGCGTAGTCCACGTCCATCGACTGCACCTGGCGCAAAAGCCGCATCTTCTGGGCGTAGCGCGGATTCGCCACGTCCAGGTGGTCCATGGCGCCGGACACGAGCGAGAGGTTGGGGATGCCCGTGGGAGTCGCCGCCTCCTCGATGTTCTCGAGCCGGCGCTCGATGAACTCCGAGAGCGTGCGTCGCGGCTGACCGATGCCGAGGCAGGTGTGCAGGTTCGCTCCGCCCAGGTCGGCGTCGACGAGGACCACCCGGCGGCCGCGGCGGGCGAGCTCGATTCCGAGGTTCGCCGCGATCATGCTCTTGCCGATGCCGCCCTTGCCTCCGCCGACGGCGAGGACGCGCCGCGCGCGGGTCCCCATGCGCAAGGCCGGCCGCGCTTTCTGGCGCGGGTCCGCGGTGAGCATCCCGGGAATCAGTTTCAGCGTGGCGGACTCGCCCATCTGTTCCCGATGATAGTGCACCGGAGCGCTCCCACCAAGACGAGCGCGGAGGCCCGCTGCGAGTAGGAAATCGCGCACAGCAGGTCCTCCTGTCGGGGGATGCGCTCTCAGTCTTCCAGTTCGACGTTCCAGTACGCCGCGTCCACCTGGCCCAAGAACGGCATCCACTGCCGATAGAAGGCGCGGCGGGCCGCCGTCCGGAACACGGCGCTCCAGCGGGGGCGATAGGGGCTCCGCATGAGCTTCATTCCCGCCTCGTCCGGCGTCCGCCCGCCCTTCCGCAGGTTGCAGGCCACGCAGGAGCAGACGACGTTCTCCCAGGACGTCGTCCCGCCCCGGGACCTCGGTACCACGTGGTCCAGGTTCAGGTCGGAGCGGGGTAGCCGCCTCCCGCAGTACTGGCAAGTGCTGTCGTCCCGCGCGTAGACGTTGAATCGGGAGAAGCGAACCCGGGAGCGCGGCAGGTGGGCGTAGGCGACGAGAACGATGACCCGGGGCACCCGGATGCGCCGGCTGGGGGTCTGGATGGCCTCCTGGTGCGCCGCGGCTGCCACCGCGGCCCAGCTCTCGAAATCGAACAGCTGAAACTGCTCGTCGAGCGCCCGAGCCACCCCCTGGTAGAGGAGGGAGATGGCCCGTCGAACCGAGGTCACGTGTACTGGCTGGTAGACCCGATTCAGCACCAAGACTGAAGTGTCGAGCATCACGCGGGAATCTATCACGGTACCGGCGCGCGCGCAGCGTCGGTCCGCCGCGTCCCGAGATCGTCACCGAGCGCGAGAGTCGGCGTGCAAGGGCTCCGCGGGCGGCGAAGGAAGGCGCTGGGGGAGGCGCACCGGCTCCTCCCCTGCCCGGCCGTAGAGCATCCGGTAGGCGGCGTAGGTCCTGAGGACCCGCTTCACGTACCCGCGCGTCTCCTGGATGGGGATCTCCTCCACGAACTCGTCCACGGGGAGAGCGCCGCGAGACCGCCACCAGCCCCTCGCCGCGGTCTCGCCGGCGTTGTAAGCCGCGATGGCGAGCGTCGCCGAGCCGCCGAAGCGGCGCAGGAGATCGCCGACGTGGATCGCCCCCAGGCGGATGTTCAGGCTCGGGTCCCCGAGCTCGGCCCTCGTCGGCGCGGGGAGCCCGATGCGCCGGGCCGCACGCTCGGCCGTCGGCAGCATGAGCTGCGTGAGCCCCACGGCGCCCGCCGGGGAGACCACCGAGGGGTCGAGTGCGCTCTCCTCGCGCACGATCGCCTGGACGAGGTCGGGCGGCACGGAGGCCGCCTTGGAGGAGCGGAGCACGTCCTCGCGCCAGGCGGGGGGGTAGGCGACCTGCCACACTCGCAACCCGAGGCCGGCCGGCGGTTGCCGGAGGACCTGGCGCCCCTGTGACCGGAGGAGGCCGTGGGCGGACCGCGGGTCTCCGGCGCGGTCGAGGAGCTCGGCGAGGAGGAGGAGCGGCTCGGCGCCGTCCGGTCCGCCCGGGCCGATCGTCCGCCGGTCGACGGCGTTGAGCTCGTCGGCGGCCTCCCTCGGCATCCCTAGTCGGAGGAGGAGGAGCCCGGCGCGGAAGTGGCGATCGTCGGCCATGGGGCCGGGTCGGTAGCGAAACCCCTCCCCGCCCGGGGCCGCCGCCACGCGGTACTCGGCCTGCGGGTCGCCGCGCTCGTCGAGGCGCGCCCGGGCGAGGAGGCCGTAGTAGTCCGCCGGGTAGCGCGCCACGAGGTCGGACCAGATCGCCCGCGCCCCCTTCCGCCCCCCGCGGGCGTCGAGCCACCGGCCCCGCCAGTACGCGGCGCGGGCGTGCTCGTAGGGATCGACGTCGCGGTACTCCTCCTCGATCCGCTTGAGCCCGGCGATGGCGGCCTCGACCTGCCCCTGGCGGCGGGCGAGCCAGGCGGACCGGAAGAGCGCCTCCGGGCGGGACTCCCAGTGGGGATAGCGCGCCAGGAGGTCGGCGAGCGAGCGGCGCGCCCCGGCGAGGTTCCCCTCCCGGGCGAGCAGGTCGGCGGCGAAGAAGAGCGCGTCCCCCGCCTGCGGCTGGTCCGGGAACTCCCGCGCGAAGTGCAGGTAGGTGGCGATTCCCTCCTTCGAGTCCAGGTTCGCCCGAGCCACGGCGAGGAGGTACAGGCTCTTCGCCTGGAGGCCGCGCTCCGAGCAGTGTTCTTCCACCCGGACGAGGACGTCGGCGGAACGCGCGTACTGGCGGAGCTTCCGGAGCGCCTTGCCGCGGACGAACTCGGCCCGGCAGGCCTGGGGGGTACCTGGCGCGAGGCGGGCGGCGAGGCGCTCCGCCTCCGCGAGCGCCATCTCGTTGCGATTCCATTCCAGCAGGGCCTCCGCGCGACGGAGCGCTTCCTCGTCCCCGGGCGGTCCGCGCTCGGGAGCCGGCAGCGCCTCCAGGCCCTCGCGGCACTGGCGCGCCTCGGGCGCGAGCGGATGCCGGCTGAAGCACTCGACGAGGAAGCGACGCGCGGCCGCCGGATCGGCGCCCGCAACGGCGCTCGCCGCGAGCAGGAGCGCTCGGGACCCGGGGTCGGGCCGAGAGAGGTCCGACGGCGCCGCTTGCTCGAGCAGGCGCTTCAGGGAGGCGACGGCCTCCTCCGGGCGACGCGCGGCAATCTCCAGGCGCGCGAGCGAGAGACGGGCCTCGGGCCACAGGACCGAGTCCTCCGGGATGCGGGTCCACGCGGCCTCGGCGTCGGCGGGGCGCCCGGAGAGCTCGGCCGCCTGGGCCGCCAGGGCATTGACACGGTCGGCCACGTCGGGGAACGCGGCCGCGACCCCGGCGAGGAGCGCCTCCGCCTCCGGTCCCCGGCCCAGCTGGACGAGGGCCCGGGACCGGAGAAAGCGCGCCTCGGGCTCGGCTCGCCCCTCGAGCGCGCTCGCCACCTCCGGGGGCCGGCCGGAGCGGATGGCCGCGGCTGCCGGGGAGAGCGGACCGCTCTCGAAGACGGGGCGCACGTCGGCCTCGCTGACGGCGCCGGCCGGGGAGCCGGCGAGGAGCGCCAGGGCGAGCAGCGGGGCGACCATGGCGGACAGGATTGCGGCACCCCCACCCCAGGGTCAAGCGCTGGGCCTCGGGCCCCGTCTGGCTTAGGATTCCCCGCGGTGGACATCCCCAGCCAGGCCGCGCTCCTCGCCGCCATCGTCACCCTGGCCCTGGCCGGAGCCGCGCTTCTCCGAGGGAACCGCCCTCGCGTCTTCACGCTGTTCGCGCTATTCGCGCTCGACCTCTCCGTCTTCTCCACCGCCGGGTTCCTCTACGGCTGGCCGCGCGCGGCCTTCGCGCATGAATTCTGGGAGCGGACGGAGGTGTTCTCCGCGGCCCTGCTCCCCGCCGCCTCGTTCGGATTCTTCCTCGAGTTCCTAGGAGTGAAACGAAGGCCGGCGCGCCGCGCCCGAGACCTCATGCTGGCGGGGGCGCTCTCCGGACTGGGGGTGGCCGCCTCGCCGCTCGTCCGCTCGAGCCTGGCGAAGCTCCTCGTGTCCGGGTACGTGCTCCTCGGACTCACCGCGGTCCTGTCCGTCCTCTGGGGAAGGATGCTCGCCGCCCCGACCCGGGTCGACCGGGCCCGTCTCGCCTACCTCGTGGTGGGCGCGGTCGGCGCGGTCCTCTTCGCGTCCCTCGACCTCCTGCCGCGCCTCGGCGTCGCCTGGCCCCTGCAAGGTCTCGGGTACATCGCCCTTACCCTCTACATGTTCTTCCTCTCGCAGGCCCTGCTGCGCCACCGCCTGCTCGACCTGCACGAGCTCCTCGGGAAGATCCTGGTGGTGAGCCTGCTCGGGGTCGTCCTCGCCTCCATCTACGGAGGACTGGTGTCCTGGGTCGGGGATCGGCCCGGCCTTTTCTACTTCAACACCGTGGTGGCCTCCCTCGTCATCCTCTCCCTCTTCGAGCCCATCCGCACCAAGGTGGAGGAGTGGGTGGTGGTGACGCTCTTCCGGGAGCGCTACGTGCTCGTGCGTCAGCTCGAGGCCCTGCGCGATCGGATAGCCACTGTCATCGACCCCCTCGAGCTCGGCCGGGTGGTCCTCGACGGCCTCACCGAGACCCGCCGGGTGACGCACGCCTCCCTCTGGCTGGTCTCGGAGGACCGCCCCGGGTACCGTCTCCTCGCCTGCCGCGGCCCGGAGCCGGCCCCGTTCCTCGAGCCCGGGACTGCGCGCGCCGTCCTCCGGGCCGCGGGGGAGGGGCAGAAGGCCGTACTCCTCGAGAACCTGGACCGGCGCATCGCCGACCTGCACGCGCTCTTGCCCCGCGGTCCGGCCGAGGGGGCCGGCAACAGCGTCCGTCCCTCGAGAGCGAACCCGACCGCGGCGAGGGACCTCGAGCGGCTGGAGGACGCCCGGGGCGCCATGACCACCATGAAGGCGGGGATCTGCATGCCGCTCTTCGCCGGGGGACGGGTCGCGGGGTTCCTCGCCTGCTGGGACGAGCGCGTGCAGGAGAGCTTCGCCTCCGACGAGATCGCGGCGCTCATCGAGGTGGCGGACCGCTGCGCGCTCGTCATCGACAACTCCAAGCTCTACCAGCAGATGAAGGAGCGCGACCGTCTCGCCGCTCTCGGCGAGATGGCCGCCGGCCTGGCGCACGAGATCCGCAACCCGCTCGCCGCCATCAAGGGTGCAACCCAGTACCTCGACCCCCGGCGGCTTCCCGGCGACGACCGGGAGTTCTTGGAGATCATCGTCGAGGAGGTGAACCGGCTGAACGGGGTAGTGACCCAGTTCCTCGACTACTCCCGCCCCCTGAAGAGCTCCATGACGCCGGGGGACGTCGGCGAGATCCTGCAGCGAACATTCAAGCTCCTCGCCCCGGAGATCCCCGAGTACATCCGGCTCACCCTGGACCTGGCGCCGGAGCTGCCGGCAGTGAGCTGCGACGCCGAGCAGCTGAAGCAGGTCTTCCTGAACCTGGCGCTGAACGCCTTCCAGGCGATGCCGAGTGGAGGATCCCTCACCGCCTCGACGCGGCTCGCCCGAGACGACCTCGCCCCCTGGCGCGAGTCGCACGCCCGCGACCGGGTCGAGGTCCGGTTCCGGGACACCGGGCCCGGGATCCCTCCGGAGGCCCGCGAGAACGTCTTCGTCCCCTTCTTCACCACCAAGGAGAAGGGGACCGGCCTAGGGCTCGCCATCAGCCAGCGCATCGTCAAGGCGCACCAGGGGACGATCGCGGTCCTCTCCTCCCCTGGGGGAGGGGCCGAGTTCGTGATCTCCCTGCCCGGGCTTCCCGAGGAGGCTCCGGCCCTTCCCGTCGCCCCTCCGGACGAGGAGCCGCGCCGGAGGAGGCGCCGCCGCAAGCGCGTCTGAGAGGGCCTCGGCGCCTGCTCCCCTTCCCTCCTCACTCGTGCTAACACGCTCTCCGTGGCGCACCTCCTCATCGTCGACGACGAGGTCAACATTCGAAGGGTCCTCACCGCGATGCTGAAGCGGGAGGGCTACGAGGTAGCCGCTGCCGCCGACGGCGAGCAGGCGCTCACCGCGCTCCACAAGAGCCCCATCGACGTCGTCATCACCGACCTCGTCATGCCGAAGCTCGGCGGCCTCGAGCTCCTCCGCCGGGTGGCCACCGAGTTCCCGGACGTCCCCGTCATCATGATCACGGCCCACGGGACGGTGGACACGGCCGTGGAGGCCATGAAGGCCGGGGCCTTCGACTACATCACCAAGCCCTTCGACCAGGAGGAGCTCAAGAAGGTCATCCTGAAGGCCACCCGCGCCCGCGACCTGGAGCGCCAGCACCTGCACACCGCGGCGGGCGACTCCGAGCGGCCGCCGCTCGTGGGGCAATCCGCGCCGATGCGGGCCATTTACGAGATCGTGGCCAAGGTCGCCGACTCCCCCTCCACCGTCCTCATCACCGGCGAGAGCGGGACCGGGAAGGAGCTCGTGGCCCAGGCCCTCCACCGGGGGAGCTCCCGGCGCGACCAGCCCCTCATCAAGGTGAACTGCGCCGCCATCCCCAAGGACCTCGTGGAGAGCGAGCTCTTCGGGTACGAGAAGGGCGCCTTCACCGGGGCGGTGGGCTCGAAGCCAGGCCGCTTCGAGCTCGCCGATGGGGGCACCCTCTTCCTCGACGAGATCGGGGAGGTCCCGGTGGAGATGCAGGTGAAGTTGCTGCGGGCCCTGCAGGAGTCGGAATTCGAGCGGGTGGGCGGGATCCGGACCATCCACGTGAACGTGCGCCTCATCACCGCCACCAACCGGGACCTCATGGCCCTCATCGACGAGGGGCGCTTCCGGGAGGACCTCTACTACCGCCTGAACGTCGTCCCCGTAGCGCTCCCCCCGCTTCGGGACCGCAAGGAGGACATCCCCGCCCTCGCCCAGCACTTCGTGGAGAGGTACAACCGGCGGCTCGGCAAACGAGTGGAGCGGGTCGACGACGAGGCGCTCGAGGTCCTGCTCGGCTATTCCTGGCCAGGCAACATCCGCGAGCTCGAGAACCTGATGGAGCGGTCCGTGCTCTTCGCGGATGGCACCGTGATCACTGCGGCCCAGCTCCCGGAAGCTTTGCGGGAAAAGGCGCCCGGGCCCCCCACGCCCATCGCCGCGGTGGGCCCCATCGGCGCCATCGCCGCGCCGAGCGGCGCCTCGATGAAGGAGATCGTCCGCCAGGCGCAGGCCGAGCTCGAACGCGAGCTCATCTCTCGGGCGCTCGACGAGACCTCCGGCAACGTGACCCGGGCCGCGAAGCGCCTCCAGATCAGCCGCAAGTCCCTCCAGGTGAAGATGAAGGAACTCGGGTTCCGCGGCACGGACGAATAGGGGCGCCCCCGCTACCCGGGGCCGCCCCGCACCGCCAGGACGAGGTCGTAGGCCTGCCGGCGGGGGATCCCCCGCGCGCGGGCCACCGCCCGCGCCACCTCCACCGGCGGGTCGCCCGAAGCCAGGCGGCGCCGGATCTCGGCCTCCACGTCCTCGGCCGCCAGGGGCTCGGGCTCCCCGCTCGCCCCACCGACCACGAGCGTGACCTCGCCCCGCACCTCGCCCGAGAAGCGGTCGGCGAGCGAGGAGAGCGTCCCGCGTGCGATCTCCTCGTGAAGCTTGGTGAGCTCCCGCGCCACGGCGGCCGGGCGGTCGCCGAACGCCCCGAGGAGGTCGCGGAGCGTCTCCCCCGCCCGGTTCCCGGCCTCGAAGAGCACCAGGGTCTCCCGGACGGCCGCCAGCCGCGAGAGCTCCTTCGCACGGGAGCCTCCCTTGCGCGGAAGGAACCCGGCGAAGAGGAATCGGTCGGCAGGGAGCCCCGACGCCGACAGGGCGGCGAGCGCCGCCGACGGGCCTGGAAGGGGCACCACGCGCGCTCCCGCGTCCCAGGCCGCTGCCACGAGCCGCGTCCCCGGGTCGGAGACGCCCGGGGTACCGGCATCGGTCACGAAGGCCACCTCGCTCCCCTCCGCCAGGCGGCGGAGCACCCTCGCGAGGCGGCCCTGCTCGTCGAAGGCCGGGAGTGAGAGGAGCTCGAGCGGCCGGGCACCGAGGTGCGAGAGCAGGGTCTTCGTGCGCCGGGTGTCCTCCGCCACCACCACCGGCACCGAGGAGAGCACCTTCGCAGCGCGCGCCGAGAGGTCGGAGAGGTTTCCGATGGGGGTCGCGACCACGAAGAGCGTCCCCCGCCCTTCCCGACCGCCCGTCGACGGAGGCGAGCTCAAGGGTCCCCCGCCCGCCCGCAGGCTTCCCCCCGCCTCGCTCCCGGGCGAGAGGCTCCCGGGAAGAACTCGGGCGCCCGACGTCTCATGCGCAGTGGTCCGCCGCCTCACGGAAGAGCGGATCGGCGGTGGCGTGGAGCACCTGGCCGGCCCTTCCCAGCTGCTTCAACAGGCGGGCCAGGCTCCTCCGCACCTGCTCGCCGAAGCCGGAGAGGGCGTCGTCGATGACGGCCACGCACCGGCCGGAGCTCAAGGCGTGCTCCATGAAGCCGATCTTGAGCGCGACGAAGCACAGGTCCCGATCGGCCGGCGCCACCGCCGCCCAAGGGAGGGTCTTGCCGCCGCCCTGGACGAGGAGGTTCCCGCGTTCGTCCACGAGGAGCGCAGTGAAGCGCTGCGCGGAGAGGGCTGGCAAGAGCTGGAGGACCCGCGGCTGGACGGCGCGCAGGGCGGCGCCCGTCGACCCGCGAAGCTCCGTGGCCGCACGCTCCAGGAGCGACTTCATCGGGTCGCCGGCGGGGGCGGACGGCGCGGACGCCTGCGGCGGCTCCGGCGGAGACTCGAGCTCCGCCTCCAGGCGCTCGATCTCCCCCTCCACCGCGCGCGTGTCGCGAACGTATCCGCCCGCCTCCTCGGTGAGCTTTCCCTCGATGTCGCCGATCTGGTCCTGCAGGGAGTCCTTCTCGGCCGCCGCGTTCCGCACCTCCGGACGCCCCTCCCACTCCTCGAGCCGCTGGCGCCCTTCCTGAGCGGTCCTCCTCGCCTGCTCGAGCCGCGCCAGGGCGTCCCGGAGGTCGTTCAGGCTCTCCGTTCCGAGCGCCTTCAGGACCGCCCGGACGTCCGCGGTCTCCCGGTCGTAGCTCTCCCGCGCCTTTCGCTCCCGCTCCTCCACGAGCCGCGCCCGGCGGAGAGACCGCTGCGCCTCCTCCGCCTCCGAGGTCCATCGCAGCCCGAGGAAGGCCGAGTACCCTGCGGCCGGTATGGCGAGGAGCGAGAGGACTCGGAAATCGGTGACAACCGCCAGGGCCATGGCGACCGCCGCGCCCCCCAGGCCCAGGAAGAAGTTGCGCTCCGTCCAGAAGGGCGGCGGGCTCCCGCGGGCCTCCACCTCTGCGAGCGCCTCGCGCTCGGCGGCGAGGCGCGCCAAGGCCTCGTCCCGTCGCGCCGCCGCCTTCTCGACCGCCGCCATGCGGGCCTCGGGGTCGCCGAGCGACCTCGTCGCCTCCTCCACGGCGGCGAGCGCGGAGAGCGCGTCCTCAGCGGCGCGCACCCGCTCGCGCACCTGCTCCCCCGCCTTGAGGAGCTCCTCCACCTTGAAGAGGCGGGTCTGGAGGCCGTCGAGCTGGTACTGGAACTTCTCGGCCGCCTGCGCCTTCGCTAGCTCGTCCTGGAGCGACGCGAGCTTCCGGCGCGCCTCGTCGGGAGCGAGGTGCCGGCGGGCTGGGACCAGGTTCGGGCCAAGCGCCCCGGCCGCCTGGTGGGACGGGAGGTCGGCCGCGGAGAGGGCGAGGAGGGCGGCGAGCCGCTCCTGGGATGGAACCCCGGTTCCCTGCCGCAGGAGGCTCGCGATGTGGGTGGGATCCTGCGACACGGGCAGGAACGCCCGCCGCTCGGCGTCGAAGCGCTGGAGCTGCGTTCCCCCGTTCAGGTCCCGGAGGACGCGGAGGGTGACGCCGTCGTTCCCCACCACGGTGAGCCCGGCGCGGGCGGCCGGACCTCCGGGCCCAGGGCCCGTGCGCGGGAGGTGGTCCGCCGGGGTCTCCGGGTAGAGGAGCGCCTCGAGCAGCCGGCGGAGGAGTGGCCCGTCCACGGCGGCCACGTTGTAGCCGCCGCGCAGGGCGATGCGCCCGCCGGCCGGGGCCAGTCCGCGTACGCCCTGGGCTGCGATCTCGAGGAGGACCACTGCGGGTAGAGACTACCGTCGCAGACCGCCCGAGGAAAGCCTTTGGCGCTACGCCTTGGCGGGCTCGAGCTGCGGCGCGACGGCTCCCGCCGGCCCCTCCTCCTGCTGGACGCGGGCGGCCTTCCCCTGCAGTCCCCGGAGGTAGAAGAGGCGGGAGCGGCGCACGTCGCCGTGGCTCGTGACCTCGATCTTGTCGATGCGGGGGCTGTGGGTCGGGAAGATGCGCTCCACCCCGACCCCGTAGCTCACCTTCCGGACCGTGAACATGGCGCGGGCGTTTCCGCGGTGCGAGGCGATGACCACCCCCTCGAAGATCTGGACGCGCTCCTTGTCGCCCTCCTTGATCTTCGTGTGCACGCGTACGCTGTCGCCGGCACGGAAGTCCGGCACGTCCTTGCGGAGGTACTTCGCCTCGACGTCTGCAATTGCTTTGCGCAACATGGCTCGGCTCTCCTTATAGCTCATCGTCGCTGGCTTCGAGGAGCCAGCGGTCTTCGTCGTTCAGTTCGAGGTGGGCGAACAGGTCGGGGCGCCTCTCCCGGGTGACCCGGAGCGACTCGCGCCGACGCCACCGCTCCACGCGCCGGTGGTCCCCGGAGGCCAGCACTTCGGGGACCGACTGCCCACGGTACACCGGCGGGCGGGTGAAATGGGGGTGTTCGAGCAGGCCACCGGAAAAGCTGTCCCGCCCCGCCGAGCTCTCGTTGCCGAGGACGCCGGGCACGAGGCGAGCGGCGGCGTCGACGACGCAGAGCGCCGCGAGCTCCCCGCCGGTGAGCACGAAGTCTCCCAGCGAAACCTCCATGTCCACCACTCGCATCACCCGTTCGTCCACTCCCTCGTAGCGCCCGCAGGCGATGATGAGCCTCCCGTGGGCGGCCAGCGCCTCGACCTCTCTCTGCCGCAGGGCCACGCCCCGCGGGCTGGTGAGGAGCACCTTGGCCCCAGGGAGGCGCAGCCGCGCGTCCTCGATGGCCTCGGTGAGGGGCTCCGGCTTCATCACCATACCCCCGCCGCCTCCGTACGGGGCGTCGTCGGTGACCCGGTGGCGTCCCGAGGCGTGCTCCCGGATGTCGGTCACCCGGGCCACGAGGAGCCCGCTCTCCCGCGCCTTCCCGAGAATGCTCTCGGAGAGGTATCCCTCGCACATGCGAGGGAAGAGAGTCAGGATTTCCACCTCGAGCCGCTTCACGCCCCTTCTCCTCTTCCCTTCGAACCTCCGTCCTCCAAGTCGAGAAGCCCTGGGGGTGCGTCGACTACCACCCTGCCGGCCTCCCGGTCCAGATTCACGTACGGCGCGAGGGGCACGAGCCTCTCGCCCCCCGGACCCCGGACCACGAGCACGTCCACGCCCCCGGTCACGTACAGCTCTTCCACCCGTCCCAGGTCCTCCCCTGCTGCGGTGACCACGGGCAGGCCTTCCAGGTCGGCCCAGTAGTGGTACCCGTCGCCCGCCTCCCCCAGCTCCTCCCGCCGCGCCCACACCTCGCTGCCCACGAGCGCCTCGGCGGCGTTCCGGTCCGACACGCCCTCCAGCCAGAGCGCCCAGAGTCGGCCCTGGGGGCGGGCCGAGATCACCCGCCACTTCTCGACCGAGGGCGCGCCCGGCGCGAGGAGCATCACGGTCTCGAGGCGCGCCAGCGCCCCTTCCGTCCCCGCCACGCCCAACCGCCCGTCGAGGCCGAGGGCCCGGACCACCTTGCCGAGCCGGACCCGGGCCATCAGTCGAGGATGTCCAGGACCGCCTTGCGCCCCTCGCGGCGCGCCGCGGCGTCCAGGACGGCCCGGAGCGCCTTGGCGGTCTTCCCGCCGCGGCCGATCACCCGTCCCAGGTCGGCCGGGTCCACGATGAGCTCGAAGACGGTGGCCCGGTCGCGCTCGATGGCGTCGACCTTCACCGCCTCCTTGTTGTCCACGAGCTCCCGGGCGAGCCAGAGGACGAGATCGCGCATGACCGCCTCGAGGCCTAGAGCCTACGCCTTGGCGGGCGCGGCCTTCTTCGCCTTCTTGATGAGCATGGCCACGGTTGGGCTCGGCCTCGCCCCCGCCTTTAGCCAATGTTCGACCCGCTCCGCCTTGAGCTCGAGGCGCACGGGGGTCATCGTCGGGTCGTACAGGCCCACGTCCTCGAGGTAACGCCCGTCGCGCGGCTTGCGCGAGTCGGTCGCCACCACGTGGTAAAACGGCGCCTTGTGCGTGCCCGCCCTGGAAAGGCGTAGGACTACGGCCATCTTGAACTCCTCCTTCCGGGCGAATCCGCCCTAGGCGGCCTACTTGGCCTTGGCCTTCGCCGCCGATTTCTCGGTGGCGGAGGCCTTTTTCTCCGTCTTCTTCTCGGTCTTCGCCCCCTCGTCCTCGCCGCCCTTCCCCTCGGCGGCCGGGGCGCGGTCCACGAGCTCGATGACCGCCATCTCCGCGTTGTCGCCGCGGCGCCGGCCGATGCGGATGATCCGGGTGTAACCACCGGCCCGAGCCGCGTACCGCTCCTTCAGGGGGCCGAAGAGCTTCTCCAGCACTTCGGCGTCCCGGACGTCGCGGTAGGCGATGCGGCGGGCGTTCGGCGAGCCTCGCTTGGCGAGGGTCACGATCTTGTCCGCGATCCGCTTGAGCTCCTTCGCCTTGGGGGCCGTGGTGGTGATGCGCTCGTGGCGCAAGAGCGAGGTCACCATGTTTCGGAACATGGCCGTCCGATGCTCGGTGGTCCGATCCAGGCGGCGGCCGACGACGCGGTGCTTCATTTCGACATCTCCCTCGGGCGGCGGTTCGTTTTGGGGTCCTAGGCCTTCGGGGCCTGGGGCGCGGTCTTGGGGGGCCAGTTCTCGAGCTTCATGCCCAGGGAGAGCCCCATCTCGGCGAGGATCTCCTTGATCTCCTTCAGCGACTTTCGGCCGAAGTTCTTGGTCTTCAGCATCTCGGCTTCGCTCTTCTGGACGAGGTCGCCGATGGTCTTGATGTTGGCGTTCTGCAGGCAGTTGGCGCTGCGGACCGAGAGCTCGAGCTCGTCCACCGAGCGGAACAGGTTCTCGTTCAGGACCTGTTCGGGCACCGCGAGCGGCTCGCTCGCCGGCTCCTCGGTCTCGTCGAAGTTGATGAAGATGGAGAGCTGCTCCTTCATGATCTTCGCCGCGAAGGCCACGGCGTCGGCCGGGGCCACCGATCCGTCCGTCCACACTTCCAGGGTGAGCTTGTCGAAGTCGGTCTGCTGCCCGACGCGGGCGTTCGTGACTTGGTAGTTCACCTTGCGGATGGGGCTGAAGAGCGCGTCGATGGGAATGGTCCCGATGGGCTGGCCCGGGACTTTGTTGCGCTCCGCGGGGACGTAGCCCCTGCCTCGCCGGGCCGTCATCTCCACCCGCACCCGTCCGCCCTCGCTGAGGGTGAGGACGTGGTGTCCGGGGTTCAGGATCTCCACCTGCCCGTCGGCGACCATGTCGCCCGCCTTCACCTCGCGCGGCCCCTCGGCCTCGATGCGGAGGGTCTTCGGCTCGTTCGAGTGGATCTGGAGGAGCACTTCCTTCAGGTTGAGGATGATGTCGGTGACGTCCTCGGCGACCTCGGGCACGGCCATGAACTCGTGTTCCACCCCTTCGATCTTGGCGGAGGTGATGGCGGCGCCTTGGAGGCTGGAGAGCAGCACGCGCCGCAGCGAGTTGCCAAGCGTGATCCCGAAGCCGCGCTCGAGCGGCTCGGCCACGAACTTCCCGTAGGTGTTGGTCAGCGACTCGGGGTCGACGACCAGCCCGCGGGGCTTGATGAGGTCGCGCCAGTTCCGGGTGATGAGTGCGTCCGCCATGGGCCCTCTCCTTTGCCGCCGCCCCCTCCCCTCGTTCCGCAGCCCGGCGGAGTCGGGGCACCGTGGGACGCGCGGCGCGATTGTCCGAGAAACCTAAGAATGCCGGAGCGACCCTCGGGCCGCCCCCTCCGTCTACTTGGAGTAGAGCTCGACGATGAGCTGCTCCTGGATCGGCATAGTGACGTCCTCGCGCGCCGGCGCCGTCTTCACCGTGCCCTTGAAGGCCGCCTTGTCGAGGTCCAGCCACGCAGGAACGCCGCGGCGATCCACTGCCTCGAGGGCCTCGCTGATGCGAACCACCTTCTTGCTGCGCTCGCGCACCTCGATGACGTCTCCGGGGCGGAGCTTGAAGGAGGGGATGGTGACCTTGCGGCCGTTCACCCGGAAGTGGCCGTGGCGGACAAGCTGGCGCGCCTCGTTGCGGGTGTCGGCGAAGCCCAGCCGGAAGACGGCGTTGTCGAGCCGGAGCTCGAGCCCCTGCAGGAGGTTCTCGCCCGTCTTCCCCTTGGCGGCGGCGGCGTTCTTGTAGGCGTGGCGGAAGCCGGCCTCCAGCAGGCCGTACATTCGCTTCACCTTCTGCTTCTCGCGGAGCTGCACGCCGTACTCGGAGAACTTCACGCGCCCCTGCCCGTGCTGGCCCGGCGGGTAGGGACGCCGCTCGATGGCGCACTTGTCCGTGTAGCAGCGGTCGCCCTTGAGGTACATCTTCAGGTTCTCGCGGCGGCAGAGCCGGCACACGCTTTCAGTGTAACGAGCCACTATCGTTTCCTCGATTTCTCAGACGCGGCGGCGCTTGGGAGGCCGGCAGCCGTTGTGCGGGATGGGGGTGGCGTCCTTGATGAGCGTGATCTTGAGGCCGGCGGCGGAGATGGCCCGGAGCGCGGACTCTCGCCCCGCGCCGGGGCCCTTCACCATCACCACCACGGTCTTGAGGCCGTGCTCCATGGCCTTCGCCGCCGCGTCCCCCGCCGCCACCTGGGCGGCGAAGGGGGTCGATTTCCGGGACCCCTTGAAGCCGCGGGCGCCGGCCGACGACCAGGCGAGGACGTTCCCCACCGGGTCGGTGATGGTGATCATCGTGTTGTTGAACGTAGAGTTGATGTGCACCACGCCGCTCGCCACGTTCTTCTTCACCCGCTTCTTCCCCTTCTTCGGGGTCACGGGGGACGCGGTGACCGGCTCGAGGCCGCCCAGGTTGGGGACGGAGGGAGTGCTCTCCTCCACCTTGGGTTGAACCTCGGCCTTCTCGGTCTTCTCGGGCTTCTTCGCCGGCTTTTCGGCCTTGTCGGCCGCCTGCTTCTCTTCAGCCACGCTCAATCTCCGTTTTCAAGAGTACGGTCGCCACCGCGCTAGGCCTTGGGGGCCGGAGCCGCCGCCGCCGGCTTGCGGATGAGGCCGCGCTTCGGGCCCTTGCGGGTCCGGGCGTTCGTGTGGGTGCGCTGGCCCCGGACCGGGAGGCCCTTGCGGTGCCTGAGTCCCCGGTAGCAGCCGAGGTCCATGAGGCGCTTGATGTTCATCGAGATGTCGCGCCTGAGGTCGCCTTCGACCTGCAGGTTCGCCTCGATGGTCTCGCGGATGCGGCGAACCTCTTCGTCGGAGAGGTCCTTCGTCCTCTTCGTGGGGTCGACCGCCGACTTGTCGCAGATGGCCTTCGCGGTGGTCTTGCCGATTCCGTAGATGTACTGCAGCGAGATCTCGATGCGCTTCTCTGCAGGAAGATCGACGCCGGCGATACGAGCCATTCCTCAGTCTCCGGTTCTTTGGGGTTGCCCGTCCGGGCTAGCCCTGGCGCTGCTTGTGTCGCGGGTTCGCGGCGCAGATGATCCGCACCACGCCCTTGCGCTTCACGACCTTGCACTTGTCGCAAATCTTCTTCACCGACGCGCGGACCTTCATGACCTTTTCACCTGACCCGTAGTTCTTTGGCGCGAGACAAAAAGCCCCGCCGTTCCTTCCGGCGGGACGTTCGAAGGCCGCGTCATGGCCCCCGTGCCCTTCTCGTACCTCGATGCGCAACCGCTCACGGTCGCCCAGGCAGTTGCGAAGCGCCGCGTATAACACAGGAAAATTCCGTGTGCAAGCGCACCTTGCGCCCGGCCCGCACGCTCCCCGGCGGCCCCGTCCCCGACGCTCCGCTAGCCCCCCGGAAGAGTCAGGAGAACGGGCCCGTCCTCGGTCACCGCCACGGTGTGCTCGAAGTGGGCGGAAAGGCGACCGTCTGCGGTCACCGCAGTCCAGCCGTCGTCAAGGATGCGGACTCCCGCTTCCCCCTCGTTCACCATGGGCTCGATGGCGAGGACCAGGCCGGCCTGGAGCCTCGCGCCGGAGCCCCGGCGCCCGAAGTTCGGCACCTGCGGGGGCTCGTGCAGGCGGCGCCCGATGCCGTGTCCCACGAAGTCCCGCACCACCGAGAACCCGAGCGGCTCCACGTGGCCCTGGACCGCCGCCCCGATATCGCCGAGGTGCCCTCCCGCCAGAGCTGCGGCCACCGCCCGGGAGAGCGCCTCCTGCGTCGCGCGGACGAGGCGCACGGCCGGCGCCGAAGCCCGGCCCACCGGGACCGACACCGCCGCGTCGGCGAAGAAGCCGCGGAGCTCCGCCCCGAAGTCGAGGCTGACGATGTCCCCGTCGCGCAGGATGCGGTCCCCCGGGATGCCGTGGACCACCTCCTCGTTCACGGAGATGCAAAGGCTTGCCGGGTAGCCCAGGTAGCCCTTGAAGGCCGGGTGGGCCCCGCGCCCGCGGGCGCCGGCGTCGGCGAGGCGATCGAGCTCGCGCGTCGTCACCCCCGGCCGGGCGGCCGCGGACACCTCCGCGAGGACGTCGGCCACGACACGCCCTGCCTCGCCGATGCGGGCGATCTCGTCTGCTGTCTTCGCCTGCACGCTCTTCGAGACCGCCTCCACGGCGGCCTCCTTCCGGGAGGCGCCTTAAGGGACGCCCAGGACCTTCTTCGTCCGGGCGAGGATCTCATCCGGCGTCCCCACGCCCTCCACGGAGGCGAGGTTCCCGCGCTCCGCGTAGTAGTGCTTCAAGGGCTCGGTCTTCGCCTCGTACTCGTGGAGCCGGCGCTTCACCGTCTCCGGCTTGTCGTCGTCCCGGAGCACGAGCGCCGTCCCGTCCCGGTCGCAGACGCCAGGCCGCTTCGGGGGATGCGCGCTGACGTGGTAGACCGTCCCGCACTGGGAGCAGCTCCGCCGGCCGCTCATCCGGTCCACCAGCAAGGCCTCGGGGACCTCGTAGGAGAGCACCCGGCCGATGCCGAGCCCGAGCGAGCGGAGAAGCCCGTCGAGGAAGTCCGCCTGCGCAGCGGTGCGCGGGTACCCGTCGAGGATGAACCCCTTCGAGGCATCCGGCCGGCTCAGCCGGTCCCTCACGAGCGCGTTCGTCACCTCGTCCGGCACGAGCGCCCCGGCCTTCATGATGGCGTCCACCGTCTTGCCGAGCTCGGTGCCCCGAGCCTTGTGGTCGCGGAACATGTCGCCGGTCGAGATGTGGGGGATGGCGAGGTCCCGGGAGAGCAGCTTCGCCTGGGTGCCCTTTCCCGCGCCGGGCGGGCCGAGGAGGATGAGGATCATGTTCTTGCCGTCTCCGGCGCGCGGGGAGACACCCCGCCCGCGAGGACCCTAGGCACTGACCGTCGTGCGGCCGCGGATGCGGGGCCCGCGGGGCCCGCCGAACCCCTCGTAGTGCCGGGTGATGAGGTGCCCCTCGATCTGCTGCACGGTATCGAGCGCCACGCCCACCACGATGAGGAGGCCCGTGCCGCCGAAGTAGAAGGGGACCCCGAACTGGTTGATGAGGATGGTGGGGAGGATGCTCACCGCCGCGAGGTAGAGCGCGCCGCCGAAGGTGATGCGGGAGAGCACGAAGTCGATGTACTCGGCGGTCTTCTTGCCGGGGCGGATCCCTGGGATGTAGCCGCCGTACTTCTTCAGGTTGTCGGCGACGTCCACCGGGTTGAAGGTCACAGCCGTGTAGAAGTAGGCGAAGAAGATAATGAGCACCACGTACATGGTGTTGTAGACCCAGCCACCTGGGCGCAGCTCGTCGGAAATGCGCGCCAGGAAGGGGAACCAGGAGGCGAGCGTCGCCGGGAAGAGGAGCACCGAGCTCGCGAAGATGGGAGGGATGACACCGGAGGTGTTCACCTTGAGCGGCAGGTGCGTGCTTTGCCCTCCGAAGGTCCGCCGCCCCACCACCCGCTTCGCGTACTGGATGGGGATGCGCCTCTGGGCGAGCTCCACGAAGACGATGCAGGCGATCACGGCGACCATGAAGGCGGCGAGGAGGACCACGCGGAGCTCGTCCAGACCGGAGCCCGGGGCCTTGTAGGAGGCGTAGAGCTGGAAGCTCGCGTCCGGCAGGCGGGCCACGATGCCCGCGAAGATAATGAGGGAGATCCCGTTCCCGATGCCGCGCTCGGTGATCTGCTCGCCCATCCACATGATGAAGGAGGTGCCGGCGGCCAGCGTGATGACGGTGAGGATGCGGAAGGCCCAGCCGGTGTGCGTCACCACCGGCACGCCGGAGGGGTCGCGCAGCGACTCGAGGTAGCTGGCGATGCCGAAGCCTTGGATGGCGGCAAGGATCACTGTGCCGTAGCGGGTGTATTGGGTGATCTTGCGGCGGCCTACCTCCCCTTCCTTCTGCATCTTCTCGAGCGAAGGGATGACCACGGTGAGGAGCTGCAGGATGATGGAGGCCGACACGTAGGGCATGATGCCGAGCGCGAAGATGGACAGCTGCTCGAGCGCGCCGCCGGAGAACAGGTTGAAGAGCCCGAGCAGGCCGCCCTGCGAGGCGACCACCTTGCGCATGGCCAGGCGGTCCACGCCCGGCGCGCTCACGAAGACGCCGAGCCGGTAGACGGCGAGCATCCCGACCGTGAAGAGGAGCCGCTTGCGCAGCTCCGCCACCCGGAAGACGTTGGCGAGGCTGGTGGTGAGCATCCGCGTCCCCTTATCCGGCCCGACCCTAGGCCTTGGCCTTCGCCTTGCCCTGCTTCGCCGCCTGCTTCTCCGCCTTCTGCTTGTCGTGCAGGGTCTTCGGCTTGGGCACGATCTCCACCGTGCCACCGGCCTTCTCGATGGCCGCGCGGGCGCCGGCCGTGACCCGGTTCGCCCGGACCGTGTAGGAGCCGGAGAGCTCCCCCTTCCCGAGGACCACGAACCCGTCTCCCGCTCCGCGGGTGAGGCCGGCCTTCTCGAGAGCCGCCTCGTCCACCACGCTTCCGGCCGGAAGCGCGGCGAGATCCACCACTTGGACCTCCTCGTATTCGCGGCGGAAGAAGTTCTTGAACCCGAACTTCGGCAGGCGCCGCTGGAGCGGCATCTGGCCGCCCTCGAAGCCCTCGAAGTGCATGTTGCCGGAGCGGGCCTTCTGGCCCTTGCCGCCGCGGCCGGCGGTCTTGCCGAGGCCGGAGGCCTGGCCCCGGCCGACGCGCTTGCGGACGCGGTGGGCGCCGCGGGGCGCCTTGAGCTGGTGCAGCGACATGGCGTTCCTTTCTACTCTCGTTCGGGGGCGGGTCGCCAGCCTAGGCGGCCTTCTCGCCCTTGCCCTTTCGCGACGCCCGGCCCTTGGGGGGCGCCGCATCCACGCGCTCCCAAGCGACGAGGTAGTCCACTTTGCGGATCATTCCCAGCGTCGCTTGCGTGTCGGGCAAAAGCTTTTGCGACTCGCGCTTCTTCAGTCCCATTCCCGCCACGATCACCCGGTGGCTCTCCGGGCAACCGGCGAGACCCCGCTTCAGCGTCACCTTGATGGCAGCCATTTCTCGCTCCCCCTGACCCTATCCCTGGATCTCGGCGATGTCCCGGCCGCGCATCTGCGCCACCCGCTCCGGGTTCCGGAGCCGCTTCAGCCCGGCCACCGTGGCCTTGAGCACGTTGTGCGGATTGCGTGATCCCTGGCTCTTCGTGAGCACGTTGCGGACGCCAGCGGCCTCCAGGACCGCGCGGACGGCGCCGCCGGCGATGACCCCGGTGCCCTCCCCGGCCGGTTTGAGAAGGACCTGGCCGGCCCCGAAGTGACCCACGACCTCGTGGGGGATCGTGGTCCCGGCGAGGGGCACGACGAAGATGTTCTTCTTCGCCTGCTCGCCGCCCTTGCGGATGGCCTCCGGCACCTCGTTGGCCTTGCCGAGGCCGACCCCGACGTGGCCCTGCCCGTCGCCGACCACCACGAGCGCGGAGAAGCTGAAGCGCCGGCCGCCCTTCACCACCTTGGCGACGCGGTTGATGTGGACCACGCGATCTTGCAGGTCGAGATCGTTCACGTTGATGAGAGAGGCCATTCGTTCCTCGGTGCGAACCAACTTAGAACTTGAGGCCGCCCTCTCGGGCAGCCTCCGCCACGGCCGCGACGCGGCCGTGGTACTCGAAGCCATTGCGGTCGAACACGACCTGGGAGACGCCCTTGGCGAGCGCCGCCTTGGCGATGGCGGCGCCAACCTTCTTCGCGGCCTCGGTCTTCTTTTCCTTGGCCGCGGCCTTGAGCTCCTTCGAGGTCGATGCGACCGAGGCGAGGGTCTTCCCGTTCACGTCGTCCACCACCTGGGCGTAGATGTGGTTCAGGCTCCGGTAGACAGTGAGGCGCGGGCGCTCCGGGGTGCCGGTGAGCTTTCTGCGGATGCGCGCCTTTCGCTTCTCGCGCGGGGTGGTCTTCATCGCCATCTTCGTTCTCCTTGCGCCCGCGAGAGCTCAGCGGGCGCATGAGCGGGCCGCGGCCTCTAGGCCGCGCCGGTCTTGCCTTCCTTGCGGCGGATCACTTCTTCTAAGTACTTGATGCCCTTGCCCTTGTACGGCTCCGGCGGCCGGAGCCGCCGAATCTGCGCGGCGGTGAGGCCGAGGAGGTGCTTGTCCGCGCCCCGCACCGTCACCTTGGTCTGCTTCGCGTCCACCTCGGCGCTGATGCCCTCGGGGAGCTTGAAGACCACGGGGTGGGAGAAGCCGATGGAGAAGTGCACCTCCTTCCCCTTCGACTCCGCCTTGAAGCCGACGCCCACGATCTCGAGCGTTTGCTCGTAACCCTTGGTGACGCCTTCCACGGCGTTCTTCACCAGCGTCCGGGTGAGGCCGTGCAGGCCCCTCGAGATGCGGCTCTCGTCCGGGCGCGAGACCTTCACCTCGCCCTTGCCGACCTCGACCTTCATCCGAGGATTGAAGAGGAAAGCGGTCTTTCCCTTCGGACCCTCCACCTTCACGGTGCGGCCATCCACGGTGACTTTCACCTTCTCGGGAATCTTCACCGGCATTCTGCCGACGCGGGACATGACGTTCTCCTACCAGACGGTGCAGATGAGCTCGCCGCCCACCTTCTGCTTGCGGGCTTCGCGGTCCACCATCACTCCCCGCGATGTGGAGAGGATGGCGATGCCGAGGCCGTTCAGGACGCGGGGGATGTCGTCGGTGGCCACGTAGCGCCGCAGCCCCGGCTTCGAGACCCGCTTGATGTCGCTGATAGCCGGCTCCCGATCGGGTCCGTACTTCAGGAAGATGGTGAGCGCGCCCTGCTTCGC
>Ga0335077_10002374_pt1 | contig 22431 bp, 18 predicted proteins | sample Lox_Sample_31_FD_207151 | JGI IMG/M metagenome (GOLD analysis project Ga0335077, IMG submission 207151) | Soil microbial communities from Loxahatchee National Wildlife Refuge, Florida, United States - Lox_Sample_3.1 | ecosystem: Environmental > Terrestrial > Soil > Wetlands | place: USA...
GACCCCCGGGCGATGAGCTCGCGGTAGGTCTCGGAGGAGTCCCTCAGGAAGCTGAGGTAGTACTTCGGGCTCAGCTTGTAGACGCGGAGGTGCGTCCCCTCCGAGGAGAAGTCGCAGACTATCTTGAACCCCTTCTTCCTCAGACGGTAGCAGTATTCGCCGTCCTCGTGGACCCGGAGCTTCTCGTTGAAGCCGCCGACCTTGGCGAAGGCCGCCATCGAGACTATGTTGCACCCGTTGCCCACCTTGAACGCATAGTGGGGGCCAGGAGGGGCGGCGAAGGCGTCGTAGAGGAGGCCTGCGCGCCTCCTTGAGTTCCTGTTGTCCCAGGGGAGCGACGCGATGGCGACGGCGGGATCCCGTCGGAAGCTTGCCAGGAGCCTGTTTATCGTGTCGGGCGGGCACAGGATGTCGGAGTCGAGGAAGAAGACGTAGTCCGTCCCTACCGCCTCCCTGAAGGCGATGTTCCTGGCCTCCGAGATGTTGGTCTGGGCGACCTTGACCACCACTCCCTCGTACTCGTCCCCGTGCTCAGCCCTGAAGGACTCTATCATCTGCATGGTCTTGTCCTTCGAGCAGCTGTCCACGAAGCAGATGCGGAGGCGCTTCCTGTCATAGTCGAGCCGGTACATCGACTCGAGCACCTTCGGGAGGCTCCACTCTCGGTTGTACGTCGGCATGCCGATGGTGACCAAGGGCGGCTCGGTCGCCGGCTTCGCTTGCAATGGTCCAGAATCCTCCCCGGCGTCCCCCGAGGTCTAATTAAGGATGGAGTCCTTCGCGCCGCAGGTAGGAGGCACGGCTGCTCTCCCTGGCGGAGCTAGGCCAGGCTCTTGCGCCTGAGGAGCAGGAGCGCGGGCGCCATCAGGGCGGCCATGATCGCCACGGGCTGGCTGAACTCGGGGACCGAGAACCCGGCGTTCGTCTTCAGCACGATGAACTTGCCCAGGGCGGCCGCGTCGCCGTCGACGTAGGCGCCGGAGACCGTGTAGTTCCCGGAGACGTCTGTCCCGGTGTTGCCTCCCGGACCGTTCGTCCGGACCCAGCCCCCTCCCGGGAAGCTGAACTGGACGCTCGAGCTGACCGAGAACCCTGCGTGGGTGAAGACGTTTCCGAGGGGGTCTGTCACCTGGAGGGAGGTGAAGACGTCCGGTGCAGGGCCGACGACCTGGGTGACCGTTATAGTCACCGTGCCGCCGGCGGGGACGCTCCCCGGAGACACGCTGACGGTGGAGATCGCGTGGACCGGGACAGCGAAGGACGCGGAGAAGAGCATGGCGAAGGCTAGACCAAGCACCTTCCAGGCCTTCATGTTAGAGAAAAAGGGAGACGGCGGCCATATAAGGGGCATGAAGTCCAAGCGGATGAGGCTGGAGCCGGAATCCATCCAACTATTGCACCTTCCTGAGGGATTGGCGCCGGCCTGGCCCGACCCGCGGCGCGGCCTGCCTTCTTACTTGTGGGACCTCAGGGCCTGGGAGACCTTGGCGACGGCCGGCGAGGACGGGTGGGCCTGGACCCACGCGGCGACCTTGGGCGAGGCGGCAGCCATCTCGACCAGGTGGGCGATCGGGTGGCCGCTTGGGGGTTGGCCTGCCGGGGGCGCGCTCTGGGAGACAAGGGCCCCCGCGGAGACGGAAGAGACCGAGGCTGGCGGGACGGAGGCCCCGGTGGCTGTCGCGAAGAGGGCCGCGAAGGCGACCGCCAGGAGCAGGCCCGCTCCGACGAAGAGAAGGGCCTGAGGTACGGCCTGTCTGGCCAAGATATCAGGGCGTTACGCCGCGGCTGGCCGATAAAACCCCGCCGAATCTCTGCTATGAACCAGAAATCCACCCCCGGAACCCCGTCTGGTGCGTTCCGGGGTCGGCGGGCCGGGCGTGTTGGGCCGAGCGACGTGTGAAGCGTTTAAGAACCTCGAGGAGGCCGCTCCGAACCCCTTGCGCGGAAGAGACGCGAGAGGCTCGGGCGAGGGCCAGAGCGAATGATAATCCTGATCGCGAACTCCCTGGCCTACTTCGACGGCACCAGGAGGTACGACCTGGGAGGCCTCAGCCCCGACCAGGTCTACCCCCGCATCCTCGAGAGGTCGCTCGGGACGAAGGTCGTCTCCTATGCGGAGCCCTGGAGAACGATCAAGGACGCTCGAGGGCTGGCCAAGAAGATACCGGCCGAGAAGGCCTCGGTCTTCATACTCAACGTCGGGATGGCCGAGTCGCTCCCCAAGGTCTATCCCTTCCGGATCAGGATGCTCGTCGACAGGGTCCCGTGGCGGGCGCTCAGGCGCAGGCTGAACAGGTTCGAGTCCATACTGCTGCGCGTCACCAACAAGCGGGAGGGATGGATCGGTCCGAAGGACTTTAGGAGGTACCTCAGGGAGACGGTGGAGATCGCTCGGGCAAGGTTCAAGCCCGACATGGTGATAATCGTGAACATCTTCCACGTCCCAGAGTCACTCGAAGCGAAGAAGAGGGGCACCATCGACAACGCGGCTGTCCTCAACCAGGTGATGAAGGAGAGCGCCAGGGACCTGGGGACGGGGCTCCTGGACGCCTATTCGATATTCGACGCATCCTACTTCCTCCCCGACCTCGTCCATCTCAACGCCCGGGGGCACGTCAAGATGGCCTCCGAGCTGCAGAAGATAATCGAGAAGAGGGAGGAGATAGAGGTCGGTTCGACGGGCTAGCGTCGGGCGCGCCCCGGCCCCGGCGGGGACAGAATTGCTAAAATGGTGGCCCTGAGGGCGGTGGGAGCAGAAGAAGTCTTGCAAGAGCCCGCCAGTCTTCCTCCGGAGTACAGGTCGAGGTTTCCGGGCGACCTGGAGATAAGGATCTTCAGGGACCCGATCACCACTTTCTCGCGGATAGCCCACGATTGCGGGGACTTCGTCCACTTCAAGGTGAGCGGCAAGGACATGTTCCTCATCACCAACCCGGACTACATCAAGGACGTGGTCATCAACCACCACCAGGAGGTCATAAAGAGCGAGAGCCTCAAGATAGCGAAGCCCCTCCTCGGAGAGGGGCTCCTCACTAGCGAGGGCGAGTTCCATCACAGGCAGAAGAGGCTCGTCCAGCCTGCGTTCCACCAAGAGAGGATAGTCGGCTACGCGAAGGTCATGGTCGAGAGGACCCTGGAGGCCTGCGAGGCGTGGAAGGACGGCGAGACCCTGGACGTGCACGACGAGATGATGCGCCTCACCCTCGCCATCGTCGCGAAGACCCTCTTCGGAGCGGACATGAGGGAGGGGGAGGCGGCCACCGTGAGCGAGGCGCTCACGACGGCCCTGGAGAGCCTCCACAAGATGAAGACCCCCGGGTCCAGGGTGCTCAGGAGGTTCTCGAACCCGGGCGACCAGCAGATCCAGCGGTCGAAGGAGACGCTCGACTCCATCATGTACAGGATAATACAGGAGAGGCAGAAGAGCGGCGAGGACAGAGGAGACCTCCTCTCGATGCTGCTCCAGGCCCGCGACAAGGAGGGGGACGGCTCCGGGATGACCGACCTCCAGGTCAGGGACGAGGCCATGACGCTCTTCTTGGCGGGTCACGAGACCACGGCGAAGGCCCTTACGTGGAGCTGGTACCTGATCTCGGAGAACCCCGAGGCGGAGTCGAAGCTCCACGCAGAGGTCGACTCGGTGCTTGCGGGGAGGCCGCCGACGGCCCAGGACTTCCCAAAGCTGGAGTACACCAACAAGATAATGGCAGAGGCCCTGAGGATGTACCCCCCGTCCTGGACTCTGGGGGTCAAGGCGATCAAGCCCTTCTCGGTCGCCGGCTACCAGATCCCCGTCGGGGCGACGATGGTCATGAGCCAGTACATCGTCCACCACGACCCCCACTTCTATCCCGAGCCCGAGAGGTTCAGGCCCGAGAGGTGGACGCCGGAGTTCAAGAGCTCCCTCCCGAGGTTCGCCTACTTCCCCTTCGGGGGCGGCCCGAGGGGGTGCGTCGGAGAGCCCTTCGCCTGGATGGAGGGCGTCCTGGTGATAGCGACCATCGCCCAGAGGTGGCGCCTGACCCACGTCCGGGGCCACAAGGTAGAGATGCTGCCGAGGCTGACCCTCCGCCCCAAGTACGGGATGAAGATGGTGGCGGAGAGACGAAGCGCCGCCTAGAGTCCTAGCCGACCGTTCCTGGAGGGAGCGCTCAGGTCGAGCGTGTGCCGACGTACCGGCGCACCAAGAAGTAAGCGACGACCACGATTATCACAGCCCCGACGCCGAAGCCGACGTTCTTGAAGCTCAGGAGGTTGGTGGTCGAGTAGACCGTCATCTCGAGCGGGAGCGTGAAGTTGTAGGGGACGTTGTTCTGGTCGGTGTAGGTGACGAGTATCTTGACGAGGTAGTTCCCTGCCTGGACGCCCGACTTTACGTTGATGCCCGTGACCGCCGTCTGGGAGGTCGACCCGTCGATCGTCCCCAGGCCGAAGAGGGCCGACGTGAATATCCCGTCCCCGTTCTGTACGGAGACGGTGGTGTTGTAGGCCGGGCTCGAGCCGTCGTTCCTCAGGTACATTGTGAAGGTCCCCTGCGAGCCGGGGGTGAGGACGGCGGGGCTGAGGAGGGTGTTGGTGATGCTCACCTGCGGGGTGGCGTAGGGGGCGATGGTGACTGTGTACGGCGAGGTGATCTTGTAGGAGGCGCCGGACGAGTCCCCGTAGGTCACCGTCGCGTTGAAGTTGTACTCGCCTAGCCTGGCGTCGCTCGGGATGCTCAGGAAGGCCGTGGCGTTCCCGGTCACTCCGCCCTGGATCGACCCCAGGTAAATCGTTATGTTCGAGAGGAACGGCGGGCCTCCCGAGAAAGTGACCTTGACGCCCAGCGCGCTCGCCCCGCCCGAGTTGAAGAGCTGGGCGTTGAGGAAGGTCTGGAGTCCTGGGATGAGCGGGTTCTTCCCGAACTGCAGCGAGTTGAACACGATGCTGGGCTGGCCGACTATGTTGACCACCATCACCTGCTGGGTTGTGTACACGGCCCCGAGGTTGTCGACGTACGACAGGGTCAGGGTCAGGGGATAGGACCCTGGCTTTGTGGAATCGGGCGAGGTGAAGGCCACCGTCTGCGTGGTCGTGCCGTTGGGCCCGACGTTGCCGAACCTGTAGTTGCCGACCGACCCAACGGTCGATATCGGGCTGCTGGCGTTGACAGAGAGTACGGCCTGCTCGGCGGGCGCGAACCCCGTGTTCTCGACCTTCATCTGGATGGCGAAGTTGTCACCCGGGTGGACTACGGGGGGGACGAACGAGGCCGAGGTCAGGATGAGGTCGGGGTGGACAGAGTTGCCCGAGACGGGGACGAAGAGGTTCCCGACAGTGGAGAGCTTGTTGAAGAAGTAGTCGGTGAAGGCGAGCGAGTAGGGTATAGTATACCCGGTCGGTACGGTCGAGCTCGAGACGCTCAGCGTGAGGTTGAGCACGTCCGCCGATCCCGGTGCGAGGACGCCGATCGGGATGGTCGAGCCTGTGTTGAGGATGGAGAACTGGGAGGGAGGGTTGAGCGCGAGGACAGCGTTGTATGCCGTGGAGTTGCTCACGTTGACCACGTCGGCGCTCAACGAGAACGATATCCCGGGCTGGACTATGGCGGGACTAAGGACCACGTTCCGGAGCACGAGGGAGGGAGGGAGCGGGCTGGGCAGGGAGATCGTGCCCGGCACGGTGTAGGACGTACCAGAGTAGTCGTCGTAGGTGAGCGAGTAGGCCGCGGTGTACCCGGTGGTCGAGGGCGCCGCCGTGCTGGAGACGCTGAGGGTCAGGTTGAGGGTCTTCGACCCGCCTGGCCCTACCACCCCTATGGCGATGGTCGAGCCTGTGTTGAGGATGGAGAACTGGGAGGGAGGGGTGAGGGTCAACACGGCGTCGTAGGCCGTGGAGTTGCTCACGTTGACCACGTCGGCGGTAAGAGAGAAGGAGGAGATCGACCCCTCGCTGCTCGGAGTGAGAGACACGTTCTGGATCGCGAGGATCGCGGTCGGGCGGTTGGGGATGACGAAGGTGAGGATCTGGTCCCCGCCGTCGGTGGTCACCGTCTGGTTGGCCGACCCGCCAAGAGGCGGGTAGACCTGCACGTTGAAGCTGGCGTAGGCGGTCACGTTGACCGCGAGGAAGCGCCCGTTGTTGGTGGTCCCGCTGGCGACGAGGGTGTAGGCGGGAGGGCTCACGTCGGCCTGCTGCTGGAAGACATCCACGAGAGCGCCGTTGATCCACAGGCCGTTCTGGTCGACCACGTGGATGTCGAGCGAGACCACGGGCCCGGCTATGGAGGTGACAGTCACGGTGCTGACTGAGGTGGTCGTGACAGTCACGGTGGGCACGATGACGGTTGCGTTCGGGCTGATGCCCGACGCGGGTCCCGAGCCGGCGTTGGGCATGGCGGCCGAGCTGTAGAACGAGGAGGCGCCGAGGCTGCCGACCAGCAAGGCCAGCGCGACGAAAGAGGTGAAAAGCCGGCGGGCCAATTTCCCGCGCCCCGCCGACCCGGCTGTTATTAATCATGACGTCGGAATCGTCGCTCCGCCAGGACATCTCGCTGCCGCGGCGGTCGATACGTCGATTGTCTAGCGGGCTGAGAATGGGGAGCCCGGTTAAATACCCGAGGAACCGAACTGCCGGGAGTTTGAACCGACACCAGCGCGTTGTAGCGGGTCTGTTTGTGATGGCGACCCTCTTCGTCTTTCCCTCTGTTGCTCCGGTCTTCGCGGCGACGGCGCACCAAGACCCGATGGACCTGGTCTGGCAGAGGAACGGCTCCGTCAAAAGCACCAACTGGGGGGGATACGCCGTGACCGGCCCTGTCGGCTCGGTGACGTACGCGGTCGCGTCCTGGACGGTGCCAACCGTCACCTGCGCCGCGAAGGAGACATCCTACGCCGCGTTCTGGGTGGGGATCGACGGCTTCACTTCGAAGACGGTCGAGCAGACCGGCACCGACTCCGACTGCAGCAACGGGACGCCCCACTACTACGCTTGGTACGAGTTCTACCCCAAGGGATCGAAGGACATCGGGTCGGTGGTCGTCCACCCAGGCGATTCGATCCTTGCCTCGATCACCTTCAACGGAGGGGCCTTCACGGACTCGATAACTGACAGCACCACAGGGACGTCGTTCCAGGTGACCTCCACCGTCCCGAAGGCCCAGGAGACCTCCGCCGAGTTCATCATAGAGGCGCCGACGGTGTGCAAGCTCCTAAAGTGCAAGCTGGCACCGCTCGCCGACTTTGGGACGGTCGGGTTCGGGCAGGACAACACGGGCGTGACCACGACGCTCAACTGCGCCGCAACCGTCAGCGGCGTGACCGGCCCGATAGGTTCGTTCGGGTCCGCAGTCCAGCAGATAACGATGATAGGGCAGGCGGCCTCCCAGCCAATAAAGGCCCAGGCGTCAGCGCTCTCGAGCGACGGGACGAGCTTCACCGACCAGTGGCTGCTCAGGGGCCCGTAGCTCCCCCAAGCCGTTTCCACTCGAAAGGGTAAAGAGCGGGAGAGTCCGCCTCGCAAGAGTTGGAACCAAGGCGCAGGGAGCTCGTCCTCGCGGCCCTGCAAGGGCTGTGGATCTACCTCCTGATTCTCTGGGGGTACATTGTCGCCGACTCGTGGCTGTTCCCGCAGTACCAGTACATGGCCATCTCCGTGTACGTCCCGCTACGGCAGAACATGCTGGCCGACATCGCGTTCCCATTGTCCTTGGTATGCTTCGTACTCTGGAGGTACCTGGGAAGCCAGCCGGCCTCCCCGGGGCAGGACCGCCCAGGCACGTCCCTGCATAAGACCACAGAGATGAAATAGGCCGTTTCGAGACCCCTTTTTTCCCTTGAGCGGGTCTTCTAGGAAGAGAGTGCTCGTCATCGGGGTCGACTCTGTCCCCCTGGACCTGATCCTACCCTGGGCGACAAGCGGCCACCTGCCCAACTTTGCGAAGATATTCTCCAGGGGAGCATACGGCGACCTCTACTCCAGGATCCCCGTCACGCCGGTCGCATGGTCTTCGATCTACACGGGCAAGAACCCGGGCAAGCACGGGATAATCGGGTTCAGGAACCACAAGCCCAACACCTACGAGGAGGTGGGAGTCAACTCCACTGTTCGAGACGCCAGGGACGTGTGGGAGATAGCGGGGTCTCACGGCAAGAAGGTCATCGTAGTCAACACGCCCCTCACCTACCCGGCCAGGCCGGTCAACGGCTACCTGGTGTGCGGCTTCATGGCGCCGGGGGTGGACTACCAGTTCACCTACCCCGAGTCTTTGGGGGCGGAGATCAAGCGGGCGGTCCCCGACTATAGGATCGGCACCGCGCCGTCGTACATAAAGGGCCTCTACCTCAAGGAGCTCCACAAGACAGTCCAGATGGTGGGCGAGGCGGCGGTTCACCTGATGAGGAAGACGGACTGGGACCTGGCCTTCGTGGTCTTCAAGGAGACGGACGAGGTCCAGCACTCGTTCTACGACAGGCTCGGGTCGGTGCTGGGCCTCTACCGCAGGGTCGACAAGTTCGTCGGCGAGTTCATGAAGGAGGCGGGGGACGATGCATACGTCTTCGTCGTGTCCGACCACGGCGGCGAGCCGATAGACAAGAGGTTCAACGTGGCCGAGTTCCTGAGGAGGACGGGTCTCATTAGGCTCCGGAGCGGAGGGCAGAAGCGCTCGTCGTCGGCCCTCCAGATAGTCGCGAGCGTTGTGTTCAACGGCAACATGCAGTGGATGCTCGACATCCCCGGTACCAGGAGGATGATGGGCGCCGTCATGAAGGCGCGCTACCGCAGCAAGAGCAAGGCGGGAGGGGGCGACGAGGGGTTCTACGCCGGTCAGGTCGACTGGGAGAAGACGACAGCCTTCATCTCATCGGGGATAGGGCTCAGGATCAACGTCAAGGGGAGGGAGCCCAACGGCCTGGTGGACCAGTCCGACTACGAGAGCGTCCGGGCCAGGGTCGCTAAGGAGTTCGGCGACCTGGAGGACCCTGAGAACGGACACAAGGTCTTCAGGTACGCTGAGCCGAAGGAGAAGGTCCTTTCTGGCCGCCACATCGACATCGCTCCCGACGTCCTCTGCCTGCCGAACACCGGCTACCTCCCGACCGAGGCGCTGGCCAGCTTCGACCCCCTCGCGGTGGCAGCGGCCCACAGGTCCCTCTTCAGCAGGAGCACGCTCTGGTGCGGTACCCACTCCCCCTACGGCATCCTTGCGATGGCCGGACCCGGAATAGTAAGGACGAAGATCACAGGAGCCACCCTGGACGACGTGGCTCCGAACATCCTCTATGCGCTCGGCCTTCCAGTCCCCGACGACATGGACGGCAAGGTGCTGAAGGAGGCGTTCGACCAGAGCCACCTGGCCGCGAACCCCGTGGCCACCGAGGCGGCTGAGAAGGTGAAGGACGTCCGCACCAGGGAGCTGTCGAAGGAGGAGGAGGAGATAGTCGAGGAGAGGCTAAAGGCGCTGGGGTACCTTTCTTGAGGCCGGCGAGAAAAACCCTTTTCTCTATGACGAAATGGGCCAGGGTCAGAAGCGAGCAGAATTGAGCGAGAACCAAGTCTATGACATAGTGGTTGTTGGAGCCTCCTTTTCTGGCCTGATGACGGCGATCACGGCATCAAAGTCCAGCAAGGTCCTTCTGGTGGAGAAGAGGAAGAGCCCCGGCCACCCCCACAACTCCACGGGGGCGGTCCCGATCGAGTGGCTGCAGAACATGGGGGTGTACCCCTCCGAGGACTGCATAGCCGGCCCGATGTCGGGGATCGAGCTGATCTCCCCCAACGACGACAGCGTCCAGATCAGGAACCCCACCCCGGACGGGATGGTCCTCTACCCGGACAGGTACGTCGGCTGGCTTGCTGACAGGGCCCGCGACAAGGGCTGCACGATCGTCACGGAGACGATGTTCAGGGGCCTCTCCAACCTCAGGGGGGGCAAGGGGAACGGGCCCATCGGGGTCGAGACGAGCAACGGCACCTTCAAGGCGAGGTACGTGGTCGGAGCCGACGGGGCGGCCTCTCTCGTCGGTCAGGCGTCGGGGGTCGGGGAGCTCCCAAAGGCGGAGGACCTTCACATCGGGCTGGAGTATCACGTCGAGAACAAGGGGATCCAGGACCCTCTGATCTACAGGCTCTACCTGGGCCACGAGCTGGCCCCGTTGGGGTACGCGTGGAGCTTCCCCGAGGGCAAGGACAGGCTCAAGATAGGCGTCGGGATACCCAAGAGCCTGTCCATCACGCCGAAGAGCCTGATGGACAAGTTCCTGAAAAAGTACCCACAGTACAACACGCACATCCACATGTACAACGGCGGGATCATCCCCACGGCGCCTCCGCTCAAGACGGCCGTCAAGGGGAACGTCCTCCTCGTGGGCGACGCGGCGCACTTCTGCAGCCCGCTCCATGGGGGCGGAATATGGTTCGGGATGCAGTCGGGACAGCTCGCAGGGGAGGCCCTGATGAAGGACGACCCGCAGCAGTACGACCTCGCGTGGAAGGAGGAGCTGGGCGGCGTCCTATCCAGGCACTACAAGCTCAAGAGGGTCATCTACAGCATGAGCGACAAGAACTTCGACGACCTGATAGCGGTCCTGAAGACCTACATCGCGAAGCGCGGGTCAGGGCACGGGAAGGTGAGGATGGCCTCGGACATATTCTTCGCCGACCCCGGCTTCATGCTCGAGATGATGGTGAAGTGGACGAGGAAGGGACTGGCCATAGACGTCGTCAAGCGCCTCCTCCTCCCGGACTTCAAGATCGCCTAGAGCCGGCGCCACCCCGGGGGCGCCCGCCTGGTCTTTCGTGAAGTCATAAATGGACGCCGAGGGTGATGGAGGAGCGTTGACCGAGCTCAGGAAGAAGAACCGGGCGGTCCTCAGGCTCGAGTTCGCGAAGTGGTGGATGCTGCTGGGCCTGAGGCGGATGGGCTTCAAGTTCGCCGACAGGGTCATCAAGCTCACCGAGATCACCGAGCCGTCGTTCTTCCGTGACACCATAGCCTCGTTCGAAGGCACGTTCGTCGACGTCGGGGCGAGCAACGGCCACTACATCCTGCTGGCCAAGAACGCCAGGCACGTGGTGGCGTTCGAGCCGGACCCCAGGTTCTGGGGCACCCTGGCGCCGCTCGGCGAGTCAGGCAGGTGCGAGATCCGCCACGAAGCCGTCTCCGACAAGGTCGGGCAGGTGGAGTTCAACCTCTCGGCCGGGCTCTTCGGCAGCCGCATGGGCAAGCGGGTGATAGGGCGGACCTACGAGCGCGTGGCGAGGCCCGCGACCACCCTCGACTCGCTGAGCATCCCCGAGGGGCCCGTGCTGGTGAAGATGGACACCGAAGGCGCGGAGCACCTCATCCTGATGGGAGGAAGGGAGTTCATAGAGAAGTACCACCCCACCCTTCTGATAGAGTACCACAGGAACCTCCGTGCCGTCCTGCGCGAGCTCTCCGTGCACCACTACGGGTATACCGGGAACACCCAACGGCGCATGGGCTGGATAAAGGCCGAGCCCGCGAGGCCGGCCTGAGCCAATCGCGCTCCCCGCTAGCCGCCCTCGCGCCCAGTCAACCTTTTAACGGGTCGGGGTGGCTCTCGGCAAAAGCTTGGAAAGGAAGAAGGTTCTCCTCGTCGGCCTCGACGGAGCGCCCTACGACCTGGTCAGGAGGTGGACCGAGAGCGGCGACCTCCCGAACCTAAGGGAACTGGTCAGGGGGGGCGCGTTCGGCGTCCTGAGGTCGGAGATCGATGAGACGCCCCCCGCCTGGTCCTCGATCTACACGGGAAAGAACCCGGGGAAGCACGGGGTGTTCGATTTCGAGTTCCAAAGGCCCGGGGCCCACGAGTTCACGCCGATCAACGCGACCCAGAGGGACGGCAAGGACATCTGGGAGGTGCTGAGCGAGCAGGGGCTGAGGGTGGGCGTGCTCAACGCGCCGATAGCCTACCCGCCGAGGAAGGTCAACGGCGTGCTCGTGGCGGGGTTCCTGACCCCCGGCGAGCAGGTCGCGTACACCTTTCCGGAGGGCCTCCAGGCGGAGCTCAAGGCGGCGGTCCCCGGCTTCAGGCACAGTTCCGCCGACGAGATGCAGCTCAACCTCCAGAAGGAGAAGTACGTCCAGGCGATCTATGACAAGGTCGAGAACCTGGGCAAGGCGGCCAGCTACCTCATCGGGCGGGACAGCTTCGACTTCTTCTCGCTGATACTCAGCGAGACCGACCACGTCCAGCACTGGTTCTGGGACAAGATGGAGGACAGGGAGGGGGAGTACGCGGACGTGGTCTTCAAGACCTATCAGGCTGCGGACAGGGTCCTGGGCGACGTCATGGAGGCCTACTCCAAGGACGCGCATGTCATGGTGGTCTCCGACCACGGCGCGACGCGCCTGAGGAGGCTCTTCCACATCAACTACTTCCTCTATTCCATCGGGATGCTGAAGTTCAAGCCGAGCCTGCCCACCAGGGCCAAGCGGTGGTCATACTCCTTGGGGGTCACGGAGGCCCTTTTCCGGCTCGTCGCCCTGACGAGGGTCTACCCCCTCAGGATACTGCTCAGGCCCCTCTCGCTCACCCTGAAGGACGTCGACTGGAAGACGACCCGGGCGTACTCCTTCGGGTACGGCCAGATCTACCTCAACAGGGAGAGGGAAGAGGGGAGGGCGTCGGAGGCCCCCGGGGAGGAGGTCAGGACGGCGATAGTCAGGGCGCTGCTGGAGGTCGTTGACAAGGAGACCGGCGCGAAGCCAGTGGTCAGGGCGGCGAGGAGGGAGGAGCTCTTCTCCGGGCCGCACACCGGGGAGGCGCCGGACATCCGGGTGTTCATGGCGGAGGGGTACGAGGCGTTTCCTTGGGCTTCGATCTCCGACAGGGTCTTCTCGCCGAACACCAGCCGCTCGGGGACGCACAACTCGAGGGGCGTGCTGATCCTGAAGGGCGAGGGCGTGAGGGAGGGTCCTGTCGAAGGGGCGGCCGTCACGGACGTCGCGCCAACCATCCTGTACCTGATGGGGCTACCGGTCCCGTCCGAGATGGACGGCCACGTCCTGGAGCAGGCCTTCACCGAGGGGCACCTCCGCTCGAACCCTCCGAGGGTGGGAGAGCCCGAGGGGCGGGCGGACCAGCAGGCGAAGAAGGAGTACTCTCTCTCCGCCGACGAAGAAGCGGTCATCGAGAAGAACCTCCGGTCCCTGGGATACCTGTAGGCGGGAGGCTCCGCCGTCGCCCGAGGGGCGCCAACGCCTATCTAGCCATCCGCAGGACCTCTCCCTCGTCGCATGCTCTGTTCGAAGGCCCTAGGGATGCGGCGGACGGCCTGACCCGATGGGCGCGAAGGGGACGCTCGCCTCCGTGGTCGGGCTGCGGGCCTGGAAGCTCGCCCTGGCCGGCCCTTCCGTGTACTGGTACTTGCCAATATTCTACGTCCTCCTGTCGACCCAGCCCCACGTCGACCCAGTCGGGCTCGCCGCCCTCTTCATGGTCATGATGCTCAGCGCCAGCTGGGGGTTCCTCCTCAACGACCTGGCTGACCGGGAGGCCGACGCGAAGAGCGGGAGGGCAGACCTGCTCCACGGCCACGGCCTGAGCAGGGCGGCCATGTGGACCCTGATAATACTCTGCGCGGCCGTGAGCTGGCTGGTCGTCTTCCTCATCGGCGGGGGGTACGTCTTCAAGGCCGTCCTGGCGGTGGACTACCTGATCGCGACCCTGTATTCGGTCAGGCCAGCGAAGCTGAAGGTGAGGAAGTTCTGGGGGTTCCTGGCCAACTCCCTGATGGAGAGGCCGCTCCCTATCCTCGTCTTCCTGACCTACATGGACTACTACACTCCCGCCACGATCCTCTTCCCCGTGCTGATGGAGCTGTCATGGAGCGTCTTCAAGCACCAGGCGGCCGACATCAAGGAGGACCTGGCGGCCCACGTCATGACCTTCGCGGCCTCCCTCGGGGAGAGGCTCTCCTACAGGATCGTCAAGTGGTTCTTGAACCCGCTCAGCGTGCTGTCTCTGCTCTTCCTGGTCGGCCTCTCCTGGCTGTCGATACCGGGGTTGAGGGCTCCCCTGGCGCTCACCTTTGTGGTGATGGCGGGGGCGGTGGCCCTTGCGTTCGCCGGGGAGGCGACGGGGAAGGTCAAGGTCTACATCACGCCCACGGACCCTCCTTACATCATAGCTCTCAACCTGACATACAGGTACGTCCTCCTGGTGGTGATGGCATACGGGACGATAGCGATGAGGCCGGGCTATTACCTGATGGACGTCCTGTTCGCCATCACCCTCTGCTACCAGACCGTCGCCTACTATGGAATCTTGAGGAAGAGAAAGCGCTAGCGCTTGCGAGCCCTCAGGTAGAACACAGCCCCCACCGCGACGATGGCGATGACGGCTATGCCTGCGATGAGCAGGGTGGTCTTGGTTCCAGAGCCGTGCCCCTCGGTGGTTGTGGTTGCGGTGGTGCTCTGTCCTATCGTCGTCGCCGACGACTGGTTCACCGAGACCAGGCCGCCGGCGGAGGAGGTGGTCGCGGTCTCGCCGGACTTGGTCGATGAGACGGTCGCCGGCGTGGTGGAGGAGGTCGTCGCTGTGACGGAAGCGCTGCTTGAGGCGGCGCTCGACGAGGAGCTCGAGGAGGCAGGGGTGCCCCCGCCGGATGCGATCACCTTCTGGAACTCATAGAAGACGGGCGTCCTCTGCTGGTAGAGGGACACTATCTGCGAGGGCGTGGTTGGGGAGGTGCCCGAGAGGCTGTAGGAGGCGAGGAGGTCCGTGTAGAACGGGATGACCATCGAGGCGCCTATGTGCTGCGCGAAGTAGTACAGCACCTGCATCCACTCCGTGTCGAGCTGGGCCCTTGAGGCGTCGTAGGCGACCGTGGCGTCTCCGCTCCAGGCCTCGGCTATCCAGATGGCCTTGCCCCCGCTGCCGTTTGCCGAGAGGTAGTTCTGAGTCGCGACGAAGCCGCTCTCGGTGTATATGTCGAAGCCTATGACGCTCAGGTCTGGGATTTGCTGGAGGCCGTTGAGGAACGAGACGTAGCCCTGGGCGTTGACCCCGTTGAGGCTGTCGGCGGCGATGGAGACGCCGACCTTCGTGTCGGGCGAGACAGACTGGACGCTCGATATCAGCGTGCGGGTCAGACTGAGCCACGTCGAGAGGTTCTGGAAGTTGGTGTTTGTCGCAGCGTCAGAGATGAGCGGGACGTACCAACCGGGCTCTTTGATCACGAGGTAGTAGTCCGGCTTGTAGAGGGAGGCCAGAGTCGAGACCCTCTGCGGCCAGGCCGACTCGAACTGTGACCAAGTCAGCTGCCCCGCGCCGCGGTAGGTCTCGGAGGCGGCGTCGGCGATGATGAGGCACTTCCCGGCCGCCCTGATCTGCTGGACGAGGCTCGTCATCTCGTTGATGGCGGTCTGGTTGTTCTGCAGCCAGGGGCCGTAGCCGATGTCAATCCTTACGCACTGCACGTTGGTCGAGAGGAGCATGGTCAGGTCAGCCTGCTCGACGGCGAGGTTGTTGTAGCTCGTGACAAGGTTGCCGTAGCTCGCGCGCGGGTAGACCACCCCCATGGGCACCGAGACGTTCTGGGTCGGCTTCAACGATGCCAGCTCCTGGTTCAGCCACTGCTGGGTGACAGGGGTGGTCGACCCGGAAGACTGCCCGTCGCTCTTCTGGATGATGTTCATCCCGAGGCCCCCCAATGTGAGCGAGAGGACGATCGCGACAGCCAGGAGGACCGTCGACCGCCTGACCCGCCTGCCCGACGACATGGCGTTTGCCGCCGTGATGGGATTGTGTATATGTCTTTGGTATGAAAGACCCAAGTCTTAAAAGAGAACCGGCAGCCGGGGACCAACTGCCTTCCGGAATGGAAATGATTGTTGCCGAGGGGCTGACGAAGTACTACGGCAAGTCCCCTGCCGTCGACCACGTGTCGTTCAAGGTCGAAGAAGGCGAGGTCTTCGGCTTCTTGGGGCCGAACGGGGCGGGCAAGACCACCACCATAAAGATGCTGAACACCCTCGCCAAGATCGGAGGAGGGAGCGCGAAGGTCGCGGGCTACGACGTCGCGACCCAGGGGGACCAGGTGAGGAGGGTGATAGGGCTGGTCCCGCAGGAGATGGCCCTCGACCGCGACATGACCGGCAGGAGGAACCTCCAGATACAGGCGACGCTGTACGACGTCCCGCAGGAGGCGGCGGCCCAGAGGATCGACAGCCTGCTCCGCCTGGTCGACCTGGAGGGCGTCGCCGACAGGCCGGTCGGGACCTACTCCTGGGGGATGCAGAGGAGGCTCGAGATAGCGCTGGGGCTCGTCCACACGCCTCGGGTCCTGTTCTTGGACGAGCCGACGCTGGGGCTCGACGCGCAGAGCAGGCTGCTGATCTGGGAGCACATCAGGAAACTGAACACCGACCTCCAGGTCACCATCTTCCTGACGACGCACTATCTCGAGGAGGCCGACGACCTTTGCGACAGGATAGCCATCATAAACGCGGGCAAGATAAGCGCGGAGGGGAGCCCGGAACAGCTCAAGAGGGAGCTTGGGTCTGACCTTGTGATAATCCGCCTGGGGGCGGGCGCGGAGGGAGCCGACGTCCAGGGGGTGCTGCGCGGCGTCGAGGGGGTGCAGGGGATATCGCAGGAGGGCGACTCGGTCGTCGTGGAGACGGCAAACGGGGAGGAAGCTGTCCCGAGGCTGGTGACGGCGCTGGCGCAGAGGAAGATCGAGCTGAGGAGCGTCGACATCCAGAAGAAGACCCTCAACGATGTCTTCGCGAAGCACGTGGGGAAGAGCCTCTCCGCCGACGCCCAGGAGGACCAGGCCCGCCTTGTGGTCCGAGAGAGGCTGCTAAGGGAGACAAGGATCTGACCCAGGCGGGATCCGGGCGGACGAAGGCCTTGTCCAATGGACGCAGGGCGGGTCAGGCGGAGCCATGGAGGCGCCGCCTGTCTGGAGGCTTTGCGGCCCTCTGCGTCGTCCTCATCGTCGTGTTCCAGGCGCTGGCCCCTCCGCCTGCCGCGGGGGCGCCTTCGAGCACGACGACGACCACCACGTCTTCGGCCGGCTTGCAGGGGATATTGACGATCGACGGGGCGTCGTTCTTCAGCAGCGTCCCCTCTTCGGCTACCCTCGGCCAGAACTACACGCTGAGGGTCCTGATAGAGAGCTCCTCCAACCTGACCCTCCCCATCATCGTCCGGGTGCTTGCCCCGGTCGAGACGATACTAATCCACCCGCTCGTCCTCAGGACCGACCTGGCGCCGATGGGCTCGCTTGTAGCGAACTTCTCCATTGTCCCGTTCGTCTCGTGGAACAAGGCCCCCATCAATGTGACCGCGGCGGCGTGGGTGTGGTTCATCAACCAGATGAGCACGCCCCGCCTTGTCGCCCAGACGACGGCCTACATCTACACCATAGGCGGCGGCTCCCCGTCCTACCTCAACGTCTTGGTCTTCGCCGCGGTGGTGGCGGTCGTCCTGGCGGTTGTCGCGGTGGCATATCGGTACTCCCATCGCAGGGGAGCGACTGCCTAGACCGGGACAGAGTGTCCGCCCGAAGGGTTTCCTCGTCACTGTAGTTCTTGTGACGGGACGTAGGCGAAGAGCCCGAGCCCAGTGGGGGACGACCCTCCGTTGTCAAAGTCGCCGACCAGGACGTGGCCTTCCGCAATCGTCACGCCTCCTTCGACTGAATAGGGAAGCTTGGTCTGCCAAAGGGCCTTCCCGTTGGAGGTCGACAGGGCGTAGACGTTCCCGAACGCGTCACCGAAGATGACCAACCCCGGCGCGAGGGCGACCGAGCCTAGCATGTTTCCCGGGGTCAGGAACTTCCAGGCGATTGTGCTGGTCGAGGGGACGAGAGCCTCGACCACGCCCTGGTAGTTGCGGTTCGTGAGCTTGTGGTTGTAAGCCGAGGGGATGAAGACCTCCGGATTGTTCTGAGAGAGGTAGAAGAAGCCCGCGAGCCCTATCACCCCGCCCAGGGAGGTCCCCACGGAGTAGGTCCTGAGCACCTGGCCGTTGGTCCTGTCGAGGACGTAGTAGTCCCCGTTCTTGTTCCCGAGGCCCAGGGCCTGGTAGGTCTGGCCGTTGATCGTCACGCTGAACAGGTTGCCGCTCGAGCCGAAGTCGTTGTCGCGACCGGTGAGGAGGTTCTTGTAGAACTGGTGGGCCCAGTTAAGGGACCCCGTCATCGCGTTGAGAGAAACGATTGAGTAGGCGTTGCCGCTGGTCCCGCGGTTGCTGAAGGTGTTGCCCGTCCCTATGTATATCGAGCCGAGGGCTGGGTCGACAACCGGGGAGCCCCAGATCCCCGCTCCTCCGGCGGTACCACCGGCCACGAACCTCCACACCACCTGCCCCGTCGAAGCGCTCACTGCGTCTATCTCTCCAGCCTGAGTCCTGTTGTTCTCTGATATCCCGTTTGAGGCGAGCCCTATGTAGATCAGGCCGTTGTACTCTATGGGGGAGGTCCAGCTCGAGGGCATCGTGCCGTGGATCGCGGTGCTCCACACGACCGCCCCGCTGACCTGGGAGAGGGCGAAGACCTCCGCCTCAGTGGGGCCCGCCTCTGCATAGACCATCCCGTCGCTGATCAGGAGGGTGGACGATATCGGAGCTCCCAGGTTGCTCTCCCAATCCAGCGAGCCGTCGGCTACGTTGACCGCGTACACGTTCCCTCCCCAGTCTGCGAAGTAGACCACGCCGTCCGAGACCGTCGGCGTCGAGGAGATCGAGAACTGCGTCTGGAAGGTCCACGCCTGCTCCAGCGACGCCGCGTTGGCCGCCGTGACTGTGGAGGCGTCCTGGTACCTGGAGTTGCCGTTGTCGTAGGTGAGGGAGGTCCAGTCTCCGCCCTGGGGTTCGGCGCTCACCAAGCTGTTCGTCGCGAGGAGGAGAAGCAAGGCGCAGGCTGTGGCGAGCCCGACGCTGCGTGACAGTCCGGCCGCGCCGCTAGCAGTCAAAGACCCCGAAACGAGCGTGGCGAGGATATAAGGCGCGTGGACTCTGGCCACAACGACCTGAATTTCAAACACATGTAGGAGGTTCAGGGGCGGCCTCGTCAGACCGAGAGGCTCGGGAGGTCAGCCCGGCCCGCTAGACAACTTTGCAGAAGGCGGAGTAGGCCGGTGTCCTTCCCTGGTAGAAGGCCACTAGGCCGTCGGCGGTCGTCGGAACCGAGTACCCAGAGAAGAGGTTCGTGTAGAACGGGACCAGCATCTTGGCGTGTATCGACAGCCCGAACTGGTAGACGGTGTTGATCCAGGTCGCATCGGACTGGGCCTGGGCGGAGGTCGTGTAGCCCGGAGCGCTCCAGGTCTCGGCTATCCACAACGGGAGCTTGACCGGGTGGTGCGAGAGGTAGGTCTTGGTCGCCGTGATGGCCGTCTGGCCGTAGACGTCGACGCCGAGGAACGACAAACCTGGCACGGACTGGACGGCGACGACATACCCGTCGTAGAAGGCAGACTTGTTGCCCGCGAATCCTGACCCCGGCACCGAGACCCCGACCTGGGTAGTCGGGGAGACGGAGAGGACCGCCTGTGTCAGGTTGCGCGTGAGGCCGACCCAGTCGCTGTAGTTGTAGAAGAGAGGGTTGGACGTCGCGTCGCTGACGAACGGGACGTACCAACCTGGCTCCTTGATCACGATGTAATAGTCTGGGTGGTAGCGAGCCGCGAGGGTGGAGACCCTCTGGACCCACTGCGCCTTGAACTCGCTCCACGTGACGGCGCCTCCGTTCCTGTAGGTCTCCGAAGCTGCGTCGGCGATTATCAGGCACTTTCCGTCCGCGCGTATCGAGCCGACGACCGAGTCCACGAGCGAGATGGACGGCTGGTAGTTCGAGAGCCAGGGGCCGTACCCGATGTCGACCCTGATGCACTGTGCCCCGGTCGAGACGAGCATCGCGAGGTCGGCTTGCTGGACAGCGGCGGTCTCGTTGGGCGATATCCCGTAGCTGGCAGACTGGTCGAGGACCCCGAAGGCCATCGGCCCGGAGCCGCTCGTCGAGGTCGTCGTGGAGCTCGCGCGAGAAGACACCGGCGGAGGGAACGGGAAGAGGAGCACAAGGGCGAAGACGAGGGCACAAGAAACGGCCGCGGCCGGCTTCCCCTTCAGCACGCCGCGTGTCCCGATGCGCGGCGATATTACTGGGATGAAGGCCGGATATGAAGGCAGAATAGAGAACGGCCGCAGGAGCGTGAATCTTCGGGAAACGTGACCCGCTTTCGCAAAAAATCGGAGGACCTTGTGGAAACGGACCGAAGGCCCTTGATTTGTGCCTCATAGTCGGGAACGGTTATAAGCGGTGCAAAATCGCGACGCTCGTTTGACCCAGGACAAGGGCGGCCCCACGGACCGTGCGACCTCAGATTTCAAGGTCCTGGTAGTGGGGATTGACGCCTGCGACCCGAGGGTGGTCGCAAAGCTGGTCGGTGAAGGCAAGCTGCCCAACTTCGCCAGGATGATTCGGAACGGCGCGTCGGGAGACCTGCTCGCCAAGATCCCCGTGACCGCGCCCTCTTGGTCGACCATATACACGGGGAAGAACTCGGGGAAGCACGGCATCTACAGCCCCCTGTACCAGAGGCCGGGCACCTACGACGTCGGGATCATCCACTCTGGCCTAAGAAGGTCCCAGGACATGTGGGAGATAGCCGGGAACTACGGGGTCAAGTCGTGCGTCGTCAACACCCCCGCCACGTACCCGCCCAGACCGTTCAAAGGGAACCTGGTGGTCGGGCACTACGCGCCGGAGGGTACCCAGAACTACACCTATCCCCCCGAGCTCGCCGAGGCGGTCAACAAGGTGATAGGGGAGTTCAGGGTGTATCCCGCACAGAGGTACAGCGAGGCGGCCAAGCTGGTCGAGTTCAGGGACGCGTTGGCGCGGACGATGGCGCTGACCGAATACATGATCGACCACTACGACTGGCGGCTCACCTTCGCCGTCTTCAGGGAGGTAGACGAGGCCCAGCACATCTTCGTCGGAGACCCGGAGACCCTCGCGCTGGTCTACGGGTGGATGGACAACATCCTCGGGAGGCTCCTCGCCAAGGTCGACGACAGGACGTTCGTGATGGTGGTCTCCGACCACGGGGCGTGCGAGATACGCCAGAGGGTCGACATCGTGACGCCGCTCGTGAGGAGCGGGCTCCTCTCGCTGGTCAAGGTGAAACAGTCGCGCCGGGTCAAGATGATACGTGCTGGCCTGGTGGCCTTGGCCAAGCTCCGAATCACCAAGCTCTTCGACTTCCCGCCGCTCAGGAAGCTCACGAACATGGCGAAGCGCCGCATCGTTGGGCTCCACGTCTCGACCGCGAGGTCCGTCTCCAGCCTGGTGGACTGGGAGCACACCCAGGCATACCCCTACCTCACCATGGGCTACAGGGTAAACCTCAAGGGGAGGGAGCCCAAGGGGACGGTCGACCCAGCGGACTACGACAAGGTGGTCGCCAAGCTCATAGACATTTTGAAGGCGATGAAGGACAAGGAGACGGGGGGTCCCATCCACCACTGGATCCTGCCCAAGGAGAAGATATTCAGCGGTCCTTTCCTGGACGACGCCCCGGACGTCTACAGCCTCCCCAAGGACGGCTACTGGCCATACGTCTGGCAGTCGACGGTCGAGACGCTGATGACCTCCACACTGACCTGGAAGGGCGCCCACGCCTCCAACGGGATATTCATCCTCAACGGTCCGGGGGTCGTGAAGGGCAAGCTGGTGGAGGGGGCTACCAACGAGGACGTGGCCCCCACCTCGCTCTACCTGCTGGGCGTCCCGGTCCCGGAGGACATGGACGGCAAGGCGAGGACAGAGGCACTGGAGCCTGGCCTCGTCGAGCGCCTCCCCCTCGTCACCTCGGGGCAGTCTGCCATCCAGGCCGTGGGCGGCGGCATCACCAAAGAGGAAGAAGACCGGATCGAAGAGAACCTCCGGAAGCTTGGCTACCTGGACTAGTCAGGTCCAGCAGTACAGGCGGCGCCCTAGAGCCACTTCTTGGAGAGGAAGACCAGCAGGGCGGAGGCCGCTATCACGAACGCAGCGAGGGCAACGAACCCGACCACCACGGTGGGCTGGGCTATCGCAGCGTCGCTCCCGAAGAGCATGGTCCTGGAGATCTCGGCGCTGAAGGACACCGGGTTGTATGCCGTGATCCCGGACATCCAGGCGGGGAGCCTTCCGGAGGGATAGAAGGCCTGGCTGAACAGCATTATCGGGAAGTTGAGCGAGGAGATGAGTTGCTGGTCCCCCCAGCGCCTCACCCTGAAGGAGAGCAGCATGAAGACGCACGTATACCCCCATGACAGGAGCACTATGCCCGAGAAGGAGCAGAGGACTGCGAGTGGGGTGAGGTTCGAGAGCCTCAGCCCGAAGGGTATCGCGAGGACGAAAAGGACGACCGCCTGCGAGAGGCCGAAGAGCATGGTGCCGCAGATCTTGGCCATGATGATGGTCGACCTCGAG
>Ga0335077_10002375_pt1 | contig 22430 bp, 19 predicted proteins | sample Lox_Sample_31_FD_207151 | JGI IMG/M metagenome (GOLD analysis project Ga0335077, IMG submission 207151) | Soil microbial communities from Loxahatchee National Wildlife Refuge, Florida, United States - Lox_Sample_3.1 | ecosystem: Environmental > Terrestrial > Soil > Wetlands | place: USA...
TGCTGTCGCGCTTCCTTCTTGTCATCCTGAGCGGAGCGAAGGACCTGCTTTTCCTCTTTCACCGGCACGAGCACTACGCCGAACTGCGCTCCCACCGCCCAGGTTCGCGGGAAGATACGCATCACCTCGTCGGGCGTGGCGTCGGTCGCGACGTCATAATCAGCAGGCTCGCGCTTGAGCAGCACGTCGCGCACACATCCGCCGACCAGATAGGCCTGGTGGCCGCGCTGGCGGAGGGTGCGCACGACCTCTGTGGCTTTAGCCAGAGCCTCAGGCACTTGTTTTGATGCTTGCAAAGAATCTCTCTGCGTCCTGCGCCAGGTCGGCCAATGCGCCGGGTTCGAGGACGATTTGGGTTTCAACCTTCCAGCGCGGGTTAAGGCTCCTTAAGCCTATTCCTACATTTATGTGACCGACGCCATCGTGCTTGAAACTAAGTTGCAGGTCACCCTCAATGGACTTCCAGTCCCTGCTGCCCGCCCAGCCCCTCCAAGCCGACGCAAGCTCTCTGAGCAAACTCTCCAACCCCCCGAACGGAGCGTACGCGTAAACCTGCAAGCTCGCCTCCAGGTTCGCGAGCAGCAGCGTCGCAATGAAATAATCCGGCTGCGGAGCAGGAGACAGTTCGAGTCGCCCGATGTTTCCGGCGTCCCTTAGCGTCATCGGTTTCGTCATGACAAGCACCCTGTGCGCTCAATACTATAGGTTGAAAGGTGCCCGACGCTTATATCCTCGGCATCGAAACTTCCTGCGACGAGACCGCGGCGGCCGTGGTGCGCGCGGGCGAGCAGGTGGTATCGAATGTGGTTGCCTCGCAGATCGCCACACATTGGCCCTATGGCGGCGTAGTGCCGGAGCTGGCGTCGCGCGAGCACCTGCGCGCCATCGTGCCCGTGGTTCGGCGAGCGCTGGAAGAAGCCGGGCAGACCTACGAATCGGTTGATGCCATTGCCGTCACGCAGGGACCGGGGTTGGCAGGGGCGCTGCTGGTGGGGGTCAGCTATGCCAAGGCGCTGGCCTTCGCGCTTGATAAGCCGTTGATCGCCGTCAACCACCTCGAAGGCCACATCCACGCGGTTCTGCTGGAAGAAAAGCAGAAGGGCAACCGCGAGATCGGCTTCCCGGTGCTGGCGCTGGTCGTCTCGGGCGGGCACACGCACCTGTATCTCGCCGAAGAGCAGGAGCGCGGGTGGACGTACGAGAACGTTGGCCAGACTCGTGACGACGCTGCCGGCGAGGCCTTCGACAAAGTCGCCAAACTCCTGGCGCTTGGCTACCCCGGTGGGCCGGTGATCGACCGGCTGGCGCGTGAGGGCAATCCGGGCGTGGTGAAGTTTCCTCCGGCTCACATCAAAGGACGCCCGCGCCCGGGCCGCAGCCGTCGCCGGGCTGGCGCCGATGTGCCCGGCTCGACGTTCGATTTTTCTTACAGCGGAATCAAGACCGCGGTGCTGCGCTACGTCGAGACACACGACATGGCGCCGGCGATCGAGCAGCGCCGCCGCGCACTGGCCGAAATGAAGACAGCCAAGTCTGATGATGTGCTGAGACTCTGTGACCGGCAGACTCTCGACCTGATTGCCTCGTTCCAACGCGCCATGGTCGGCGACCTGGTGAGCAAAACTCTGCATGCCGCCCGCGAACTTGACGTCAGCACGCTCTTCATCACCGGCGGCGTGGCTGCCAACAGTGAACTGCGCTCCACCTTCGAGCGGGAGGCCGCGATGGCCGGCCTGCCGGTATATTTTCCATCGCGTCCGCTTTCGACCGATAACGCCGCCATGATTGCGGCCGCGGCCTATCCCAAGTTTCTGGCCGGCGACTTCGCCGGGCTCGAATTGTCGGCCGAAGCTTCCTTGCCGCTCAAGTAGCCAGCCATCAGAACTCAGCATTCAGCGATCAGCCAAAACTCAGCATTTGGATTCCGCGTTCTCTGCGTTCTCTGCGGGCCGTCAACCGTTTGCTGGAACAGGCTTTGGCTGAATGCTGATTGCTGAGTGCTCCCGTGGCACACCACGACATGTTCAGGGATGCAGCCAAGAATCGGACAGGCTCGACGCTATGCGTCTTCCGTCCCGGTGCGCTCTTCGATGTCCATGTCCTTGAATTCGCTGGATTCAAAGACCAGGGCACATTCCAGGCACTCGACGAATTCGCTGTCTTCGTCGCGCGCCACGACGCGCACACGCGGGTGCGTGCAGGGCTTGTCCATGCTGACTCGCTGGCGTGCTGCTTCGGAGGATGGTAGGGGCTGGAGTGAACTCATATCCGGAAATTGCACCGGAAACGCGGGTATTTTAGCCCGACCCGGTGGCTTGTCAAGAGCTTCCTGGGAACCCTTGGTAATAAGTCCGCCACCGCCGGTCACCCCCAGGTTGGTGACCCGCGTGAGACGCCTGATGGATAAGCGCAGTTGCCCGGATGCGGCCGGGAGGTGTAGCGTGCGCGTTCTGCCATGTCAAACCAACCACCCTCCGGATTGGTGCGCGCCATGGGGCGCTGGACGCTGGTGGCGCTGGTCATCAATTCCATCATCGGCAGCGGCATCTTCGGACTGCCCTCGCTGGTGTGGAAGCAGGTGGGAAGCGCGGCGCCCTGGGCCTATCTGCTGGCAGGAGCGGGGATCGGCGTCATCATGGCCTGCTTTGCCGAGGTGGCTTCCCGCTTTACCGAAGCGGGAGGCCCGTATCTGTATGCGCGCGCCGCGTTTGGACGTTTCGTGGGGATCGAAATGGGGTGGTTGCTGTGGCTGGTAAGGATCAGCGCGGCCGCGGCTGGCGCCAATCTCTTCGTTATCTATTTGGCCGAGTTCTGGGCCGGGGCCAGGGAGCCGGTTGCCCGCGCCGTGGTGCTAACCATCCTGTTAGGTGTGCTGGCAGCGATCAATTATCGCGGCGTCAAGTCGGGCGCGCGTATGTGCAACGTGTTTACCGTGGCCAAGCTGCTTCCGCTGGGCTTGCTCGTGGTCGTGGGTACGGCCTTCATGCTGCTGCGTGCCGGACCGGCGCCTGCGGCCAGCGCCTTCCATCCTGCCGCCGGCGACTGGATCCAAGCCGTGTTGCTACTGGTCTTCGCCTACGGAGGGTTCGAAGCGGCCATGATCCCGCTGGCGGAAGCCAAAGATCCGCGCCGCGATGCTCCCTTCGCGCTGCTGGTCTCGTTGGCCGTGTGTGTGGCGCTGTTCACGCTGCTGCAGATCGTGGTGCAGGCGACGCTGGCGAATCCCGGCCAAGCTGACCGTCCCCTGGCTGAGGCGGCGCGCCGGATCATGGGGACAACGGGCGCACGTTTCATAACCCTGGGTGCGCTCGTTTCTCTCTACGGATACCTGAGCGCCAACCTGCTGAATACGCCGCGGCTGACTTTCGCCTTGGCCGAAAGCGACGACTTTCCCCCGATCTTTTGCGCGGTGCATCCGCGCTTCCGCACTCCCCACGTTTCCATCGTGGTATTCGCAGCGCTGGTGTGGCTGATGGCGATGGCCGGCAACTTTCGTTGGAACGTGGTTCTGTCGGCGGTGGCGCGGCTGTTCGCTTATGGCGCTGTCTGCACTGCAATGCTGGTTTTGCGCCGCAAACAGCCGGGAGAAGCGCGCTTTCCCCTGCCTGCCGGACCGCTATTTGGAATTCTGGGAATCGGCTTCGCGCTGGTGCTGGTGAGCCGCATGGGCCGTTACGAGCTGGCGATCGTCGCCGGTACTATGCTGATCGCTCTGGTCAACTGGCTGTGGGCGCGCCGGCGTAAGCCGACGAGCGCTTCCGTGTTAGCCACGACTGAGCCAGGTTGAAGGCCTTCAGAGTGCCAGCGAGTGCCGGCCATTACCCTTGCCCGGTCCGTGTCCGGCTTCGACCTCTTCGATTCGCTCCGCCAGCCACCGGGCCAGCGCCTTTTTGCTCTCGCTGGGTACGAAGATGAAGCGGATGCCCGCCCTGCCCTTGCCGTCCGACCAGGCGAACTCGCCCTTCACTTCCAGGCTCTCGGCGATGCCGGGCAGTTCGAAGCGCGCCTCCACCACCCAGCCGGGAGTGACTTGCTCTTTGAGCACGACTGCCATGCCACCGTCGCTGATGTTGGTGACGTTGCAGGGCAGTTGCCTGACTACACCGAAGGTCAGGCTGGCCTTGGTTTCCACGGCATGGCGGAAGTAGCGGCGCTGCTCGGTGACCATAAAACCGTGGGCCGCGCGCAGCGATCGTACCGCCCGCTCCAGAGTCACAGGTTTGTCGAGCGCGAAGTGCGCCCCCCTCTCGAAGGCGGCGCGCATGTTGGTGGTGCCATTGATGACAGCAAGGACGATCGCGCGCTTGTTCGAGGGAGACTGCTGAATGCCAGCCAGCACTTCGGCGCCTCTGGCTACGTCGTCGCAATCCACGATGATGTTGTCGAATTTGTTCCGGTCCAGAAGCTCCAGCGCCGATTCCGCTGTCTTCGCCGCCTCCACCGCAATCCCCAGGTCTTCTAGCGCACGCCGGAAGACCCGCAACGTGACTGGATCACTGCACAACAAGAGGGATTGCAGGACCATAGCTTGCATGGTAGTCCGCAACGGTGGGTGTCCCAAGTAACCAAAGTAATCGCAACCGGAAAGCCGCACGCGCGCTGACGCGATCGGGGAAACACGCTGCCCGTGCGGGCGGGCGAACCCTGCGAGCGCTTCCTGAACGGCCGACCCAGAGCCGCAAGCCGTGCCTCTTCTCCGTTACTGCCGTTATCTGCTTCCGACTCGGCCGTTATCTTTGTCCGGGGAATGCGGCAGCCTATGCTTCCCGTGCTGGCACACGCACGCCACGCGGTAAGGAGCCATGGACAACCTGGACAGAGAAATCCGCCGACTGGCCAGTGAGATTCAGGCCGTGGAACGGTTGCTGGTCGAAGCCTGCGGTCTGACTCCCGTCACTGCCGCCGTCGCGGCGGAAGGCGTTTCCACTTGGCCGGGCAGAGTTCGATCCCGGTGCCGGTGCGCCTTTTGGTCGGTGGTTCGATTTGCGGGAAGCGAGCCTATGCCAATGCGGACGCACCAGCCCGATTAAAAGCTGGTCGGGAGTGCCAGGGCCGGGCAAGTGTCTGGTACACTCGCGGCCTGGCCATGCAGGACGTAATCGTAGTCCGGGAGTGGGACGCCGACAGCTTCCACCGGCGGGTCCTGGAGCTCGAGTCCGAAGGTTACGAAGCCCGGCGCGATACCTACCGTATCGACCCGGAAATGGATCCGGAGAGCGGTGTCATTATCCACCTGCATACCATGGAGATGAGCCGCTTGCGTTCTTAACGGGTTGAACCGAACTAGCGGATACTATCCGGCAGCGCCGCCAGTTGCCGAGCGTTATGCGTCAGGGAAAATCTGTGGAGGGCGCCGGTCCCCATTGGTCTGCGCCCAATTTAGACCCGCTTAATTTGCGGCCTAGGTGATATATTTAAGCAGCCGTGCTCTCACCCTACGGTCTGGAAATCATCGAAAGTTGTGTCACCTGCAAACTGCGGGCGGACAAGATTTTCTGCAATCTGGCGCCGCATACGGTGCAGGCGCTAGAAGCCATCAAGTACACCACCGCTTATCCCAAGGGCGCGGTGCTGTTCGTGGAGGGCCAGGCGCCGCGCGGGGTTTTTATCCTCTGCCGCGGCCGGGTGAAGCTCTCGATCTGCTCCAGCGATGGCAAGACCCTGATCCTGAAGATTGCCGAGGCGGGCGAGGTTCTGGGCCTCAGCGCCAGTGTTTCCGGCAAACCCTATGAGCTGACCGCAGAGACGCTGGATCCGTGCCAGGTCAATTTCGTCAAGCGGGAAGACTTCCTGCGCTTTTTGCGCGAGAACAACGACGTCTGCCTGCGGGTCGCCGAGCAACTCAGCGAAAAGTACAACACCGCCTGCCACGAGATCCGCTCGCTCGGCCTGTCGCACTCGGCGGCGGAAAAACTGGCAAAGCTGCTTCTGGAGTGGTCGGTGAAGAATGGCGGCGCCCGCCAGCCGGACCGCTTGAAGCTCACGCTTACGCACGAAGAAATCGCGCAGATGATCGGCACATCGCGCGAGACCGTAACCCGCCTGTTTGCCGACTTCAAGAAGCGGCAACTGATCCAGCTCAAAGGCTCCACGCTGGTCATCCGCAACCGGGCGGCGCTGGAAGGCCTTGTCAGTCCGTAGCTTCCGCCGGTCTGGCCCAATCTGGGCTGCGTTTTTGGCAGGCCATCACCAAAATCCGTGACTCGGGTCACAGCTTTAAACTCTCGCTGGACCTTACAGTTGCACGCATGAACCGGGACCATCATTCGCCGGCAAATGTGCTCGGCGCCGGGCAGGCGTCGGACCGCGTCCTCGCAAGGTTGCCGGCACATGCGCTGCGCCAGCTTTGCGATCACAACAGCATCCACGATTATCCGAGCGGAGCCGTTTTGTTTCAGGAAGGCGAACCCGCAGAGGGGATCTTCCTGGTATGCAGCGGAGCGGTGAAGCTTTCTGTTGGTTCCAGCCACGGTGACAGCCTGCTGCTGCGTTCGGCTGGACCGGGCGAGATTCTGGGGCTGAGCTCCGCCCTGACCGGCCAGGGTTATGAAGTGACGGCGCAGACCACCAGCGCGTCGGAAGTGGCCTTCATCCGGCGCAAAGACTTTCTCCGCTATCTGCGAGAGCACGGCGATGTATGCCTGCACGTGGTTGAGTCGCTGAGCAACGACGTGCAAGCGGCCTACGACCGGGTGCGGACGCTGGGATTGGCCCGCATGCGCCACAGCCACAATTAGTCCGCGGGCCTGAGAATTTCCTTCCAAGACCTTGTCGTGTTAGCGTGACGACGATCACAATAGCCTGTGATTGGGCTCATAGTCTGCGTGGTACGTTTGGTTCACTCTACACGCGGGGAACCTCGCCACCGGAGCGTGCCCCATTTCCGCCGAGGAGGCTGGCCATGGCCAAGGATGAACGCGACGTTCTGGAAGTGCTGAAGTTTGAGTTGGCCTTTCTGGAGCAGGGAGGCTACGGACGCTCCGTGCGCACGCCCTGGAAGCCCACCTCCATCTTTCAAGATTCGATCAGCTGCCTGAACTTCGGCGAAGCCGAGCGCGTGCATCCCTGCGCGGAATGTCTGCTGATCGACTTCGTCCCCCCGGGGGAGCGCACAACTGAGGTTCCCTGCCACCATATCCCGCTAAACCCGGTCGGTGAGACCGTGGACTCTGTGAACCGCTACGACCACCAGCAGGAACTGGAAGAGAAAGTGAAGGAATGGTTGCGGGCCACCATCCAGCGCATCGAGGCGCAGCGCGCCGCGGGGGGACCTCCCAAATAATTCACAGCTCTTTCTTCGCAGGCGGCAAGCCTGCACTAAGCCCTCCCCAACATTGGCCACGCGCGTAGACTGCAATACCCCTCACCCAGCCCTTATTGAGTCTTTTCCCAAAAAGGGAAACCTCGGACCTAAATGCGTGTGGGCGGTTGCACTTTTTTGCACTCTGCGGGTCCGAACTCGGGTATGTTGGCGCCTTCTATAAGGGCCCCCGATATCAATCGATATCTCTGAAAGGAGACAGGCGCGAAGCCTCCCCCTTATGAAAATGCGAACAGCGGCCCTCCTTGCTGCGGTTGCGGCGCTGGCGGTGAGCGCGTATGCAGAGCCACCGTCTTTGGCACGTGCGCTTTCCGGGGCGTTCCTCATGGGTGCTTATCCCGGCGCTGCCGAAGACAAGGCCAAAGCTCCAGCCCCATCCCAGGCAGACGGCGACTATGTGGGCAGCGACACCTGCATAGCGTGCCACGAAGATCAAAACCGTCGCTTCAAGAACACCGTGATGGGCAAGGTGATGGCGCATCCGCGGACTCCCGACGAGGCCCGCGGCTGCGAATCCTGTCACGGTCCGGGAAAGGGCCACGTTGAAGCGGGTGGCGGCAAGGGCACAATTCCTGTGCGCTTCACCAGTGATTCCACCAACACGGTGGCAGAGAAAAACGCTGCCTGTCTGCAGTGCCATGCGCGGGGCAATCGATTGTTCTGGAAGGGAAGCCCGCACGATTCGCGCGCCATGGCTTGCGTGGACTGCCATCAGGTACACCAGGAACTGCATCCGACGCTGTCGTCGGAAGGGCGCTTCAATGCTCCGCTGAGCGAGAACCGGGGAGTCAAGAAGCCGCAGCCGGAGCTGTGCCTGCAGTGCCATCAGATGCGGCGAGCGCAGTTGCAGCGCTCCTCGCACATGCCTTATCGCGAAGGCAAGGTGACCTGCACCAGTTGCCACAACCCGCACGGCTCACCCAATCCCAGCCAGCTCTTGCAGAGCACGGTCAACGAGAATTGCCTGAGCTGTCACACCGAGCGGCGTGGCCCGTTCCTGTGGGAGCATCCGCCGGTGATGGAAAACTGCGCCAACTGCCATGAACCGCATGGCAGCAACAACCCGCAGTTGCTCAAGGTGCGCATGCCGCGGGTGTGCGATTCCTGCCACATCAGCAGCCGTCACCCGACTACCCCAATCCTGCTTAATTCCATCCGCGACTTCAATCGGGGTTGCACCAACTGCCACTCTGCCATCCACGGATCGAACAATCCGTCGGGTAACTTTTTCCTGCGCTGAGAAAGGAGAGCGAAATGAAAGCTAACAGATCAAACCAGCTTGCAAGTTGGGCCATATTCGCGCTCCTGCTGTTCCCGGCGGCGGTTTTCGCCGAGGATCCAGCCCCTGAGCGCGGCAGCGTTGAATTCGGCATCCGATACGTCTGGGGCGATGTTTATGGGCGTCCCGATCTCCAGGTGGGTCCCAGTCTCACCGGCAACCCGGCAACTCAGGTTGGCTGCGTGGGTTGCGGTACTCCGTTCGATCCATTGTTGAGCACCTCGAAGTATGAAGAGTATCGCGATCTGCGCAACGGGTTCTTTATCAAACGCCTGAACGCCAGATTCGATAACGTGCTCAACTCGAAGAATTATTTGAGCGTGCAGTCGCAGAAGACGCTGTATCGCGACCAGGGCTACCTGGTAACTCTCGGCCAGTACGGCAAGTACAAGGTGCAGTTCCGCTACGACGAGATCCCGCACACCTACACCGACACGGCCCGTACGGACTTCAGCGAAACATCGCCGGGAGTGTGGAGCTTCCCGGCGGCGATCCGCTCGACAATACAGGCCAGCACCGCGGCCAATCTTCCTTCACTGCTTGCCGGCACCGGCGCCAACTCCGCCAACGGCGTGGTGACGGATTTCAACTTCCTCACCCCCGCCACGCTGCGTAAGGCGGGGACCCTGCTGGTCTCGTACAACCTGACTCCGGACTTGGCCATCAACGGGCTGTTCCGGCGGGAGAGCGAGAATGGCACGCGGCCCATCGGGCTGATCATGAACTCCAGCCCCAGCGCCAGCGCGACCAGCGGTTTCGGCGTCGAGCTTCCTGAGGCTATCAGCTACTGGACCAACCTGGTGCAGGTGGGTGGCGAGTACGGCAAGCACGACTGGGGCATCCAGGCTGCCTACATCGGATCGTTCTTTGAGAACAACATCGCCAAGATGGTCTGGGACAATCCCTTCCTGCTCACACAACCGGCGGGCGCAGCCGGGATCACCAATCCCATCACCGGCGAAATGACGCTCTATCCCGACAACCGCGCGCAATACTTGAGTTTTGCCGGCGCCACCGACGTGGGGAAATATCTGCGCTTTATGGCCAGCATCAGCCCCGGCTGGCTGAGCCAGGACAAGGCCTTTCTCCCCTATACCAGCAACGTGGCCATCACCGGCTGCGGCGGGGTGGCAGGGGCGTCCTGTACCACCACGGCGTCGCTGCCGGCGCCGAACCTGGCCGGGAGCAAGCAAACCCTGGCCATGAACTATACCCTGGTCACCTTGCCCTGGAAGAGCTTCCAGCTCAAGGCAACGTACCGCTACTACGACTACGACAACAACACTCCGATCCGCAACTTCACGCCGGTCGAGGGTGATTCTGCGGCGCCGAGCACAGACACCAACAAGCCGTTCGGCTACAACCGCAAGACGCTCGATCTGACCGGCAGCTGGTTTTTCGCCAAGCGGAGTTCCATGAAAGCCGGTTACACCGCAGATTGGATGGACCGCTCGTATCGCGACGCGGCCCACTCGCTGGAGAACTCGGTGGGTGGCGCCGTAGATGTGAACTATTGGAAGGATCTGATGTTCAGACTTTCCTACAAGTATTCCAACCGCAAACCGGATTCGTACCAGGACCTGGACGTCACCAATGCTTCCGGCAGCCCGGTCCTGTGTTCCGACACCACCACGACTTTTTTCACCTCCGATCAACGCTGCAGCCGGAGATTCGACGAGGCGGCGCGAGTGCGCAACCGCGGCGACGCGATGGTGCAGTACAGTCCGCTGGCGAGTCTGACCTTCTCCGCTTTCGGCGGAACCATCCAGGACAACTACAACCAGGCCGGCGGCACCAATAGCCCGACGCCGCTGAACTTCCTGACCGGCGCGGCGGCTACCACCGCTCCCTATTACCTTTACGGGATTCTGAAGGACATCTCCTACAACTACGGCGGCAGCGCCGACTACGCTTTTTCACCCCAACTGACCCTGTTCGCCGAATATTCCCACGAACACTACTACCGCAGTATGGTCTCACGCGACCGCACGCCTACTACCGGCGTGCAGACCATCCTGACGTGTACCGGCTGCGATACCCCCAACAACGATTGGTTGAGCACTACACCCCAACTGGTTGATGTCTGGACGGCAGGCGCCGACACCTATATCGGCAAGAAGGCCTACTTCACCACCTACTACTCGCTCTCGGCGGGTAGAGGCAACACTTTCTCCACGTATCTGGGAAATCCCACCATCACCACCGGGGCCAACGCGTTCATCCTGGTCGGCACCAGCGCTGCCACGGACTATCCGGAGACGGTTACCCGCCAGCATGAGGTAGTGGCGATCTTCAAGTACAAGCTCACCAAGAACCTTGTGCCCAAGTTCGAATTCCGCTACCAGCAGTTCGACAACAAGGACTACCAGACCTCGCCCATGAGCCAGTACATGGGTTGCGCGAGCGCGTCGCTGGCTGCCCCGGTCGCCGGTTGTCCGGTGGCGGTGGTGAGCAGCACCACCTCGCCTACTCCGATCCTGAGTCCCAACGGCGCCAGCCCGTTCTATCCGTACTTCCAGGTGGGCGATCCCTCCGCGGCCAGGTACTTGTTCCTGGGAGTGGACCAGCCCTCGTATCGGGCCTACTACGTGTCGGCGACGATGGAGTACCATTTCTAAGCCGTCCTGTGGCAAGTGGGATGGGCCGTTTGGCCCATCCCTCCTTCAGCTTGCCGTCCGCGGCCAGGACCCAAGCGACGGTCTTCGAGGGCTCGCATGGGCAGTGTGACGGCGGTCACAAACAACCGTGTACACGGTCACAGCCGATTGCCCTCCAGATTTGAAATCCTTGGCTTGGATCTAGAGCGGGGAGTTCGTGTCTGGATTTAACGGTTGACAAACCCGAGTTTTGTGGAATTTTTAAACGCTGCATAATCCCCACCCCCAGGAGGAATATCGTGAACCTAGTCTCTGGTAAGAAAGTAGCGGTCGTGGCGCTGGTTCTGGCCATGCTCGCGTTACCGCTGGCTTCCTTCGCCGCAGATGCGGCGGCCGACGTTTACAAGTCCAAGTGTGCAATGTGTCATGGAACTGATGGCAAGAAGATGGCGGGCACCAAGGAGTTCGCTTCCCCCGATGTCCAGAAGATGAGCGATGCCGACCTGGCTGCCGCGATCACCAATGGCAAGCCGCCCAAGATGCCGGCCTTCAAAGGCAAACTGGCCGACGATCAGATCAAGGCTCTGGCCAAGTACGTCCGGACGCTGAAGTAAACAACCCCCGGCGGTCCGCCGGAAAAGGGAATCCATGGACCACGCGGAAACCGTAACCAAACACGAGCCGGCACGCCGCCGCCTGATGCAATTCCTGCTGGGCGGCGGCTTGCTGGCATCCGCGGTAGCGTTCCTTTATCCGGTGCTGCGCTACCTGGTGCCGCCGGCCGCGACTGACCTCGGAGGCGACAGTGTAGTAGCGGCCAAGGTCGGTGATCTCAAGGCGAACAGCGGCAAGATCTTCCGCTTTGGCAGCCGGCCGGGTCTGCTGGTGCGTACCTCCGATGGCGAGTACCGGGCCATGTCCGCGGTCTGTACCCACCTGAACTGCACGGTGCAATATCGCAGCGATGTACGCGAAGTGTGGTGCGCCTGCCACAACGGTTTCTACGACCTCAACGGACGCAACGTAGCCGGGCCGCCGCCCCGTCCGCTGGAATCCTACGCAGTGCACATCAATGGCGACGACGTAGTGGTCAGCCGGCGGCGGGGGGCCTGATGGCCAGCGTGCCGGAAGCCACACCGCCGACCTCCACCCACAGCAACCGGCTGGTGCGTTGGCTTGACGAGCGCTTCGGCTGGGAGCAACTGGTGGCCCCGCTACGCCATAAGACCGTTCCCGTCCACAAGCTGTCGTATTGGTACTTCCTCGGCGGCATGACGCTGTTCCTGTTCATGATCCAGGTGCTGACCGGCATTCTGCTGCTGCTCTACTACCGCCCCAGCGCCAATGAAGCTTTCGAGAGCGTGCAGTACATCATGACCCAGGTGCAATTCGGATGGCTGGTGCGTTCCATCCACTCGTGGTCGGCGAACCTGATGATCTTCACCGCCTTCGCACACATGTTCAGCGTGCTCTTTCTGCGCGCCTACACCAAGCCGCGGGAGCTGACCTGGCTGACCGGCATGGTGCTGCTGTTCCTGGCGCTGGGCTTCGGCTTCAGCGGTTACCTGCTGCCCTGGAACACACTGGCTTTCTTCGCCACCAAGGTGGGCACGGAGATCACCGGCCAGGTGCCGCTGATCGGAAAGCCGCTGCTGATCTTCCTGCGCGGCGGCGAAGAAGTTACCGGCGCCACCCTGACACGATTTTTCGGTTTCCACGTCGCTCTGCTTCCCGGCATCACCACCCTGCTGATTGCCACTCACATACTTCTGATCCAGCGGCTGGGCATGAGCGTGCCGCCCGGCCAGGAAGCAGCATGGAAGGCGCTGCCGCCCAACAAGCGCGAGATGCCGTTCTTTCCCAATTTCTTTGCGCACGAGCTGATGGCCTGGTATGTGGCGCTGGGGGTGCTGGGCGCGCTGGCCGCGCTTTATCCGTGGGAATTGGGGAGCAAGGCCGATCCCTTCGTGGCCGCGCCCGCCGGCATCAGGCCGGAATGGTATTTCATGTTCATGTTCCAGACGCTGAAGCTCATCCCGGCCAAGGTGGGTCCGGTTGACGGCGAGTTGCTGGGCATCATGGGGTTCGGGTTGGCAGGACTGGTCTGGGTGCTGCTGCCTTTTCTGGGTGGCGATCGTTACGGCCGCCGGCAGGTTTTCATCCGTGGCCTGGGCGTGTTCGCTTTGGCTTACATCGTTTGCATGACTGCTTATGGCTATATGGCGGTCCCAAAATGACGAAAGCGGATGCGATGAGGCGAGAAATCACAACAGAGACACACAGAGGAACACTTAGTTTAGAACCTCTGTGCCTCTATGTTTCCGTGGTTGCCCTGGCCTGCCTGCTGCTTCCCGCCTGCTTATTTGCTCAGGCCCAGCCGCAGATCGCCAAGAGCAGTTGCGTTGAGTGCCACTCCGCCTTCCCGGAGCCTACCGGTGTGACGGAAGCGCAGTGGGCGGCGGACATCCACGCGCAGAAGGGCCTGACCTGTGCCAGTTGCCACGGCGGCGATCCCAGTGAGCCATCGCCAGAAGGCGCGATGAGCAAGAAGGCCGGCTTCCGCGGCAAACCCAAGCGCAACGAGATTCCGGCGATGTGCGCCAAGTGCCACGCCGACGGTGCTTACATGCGGCAATACAACCCCTCGCTGCGCACCGATCAGTTCGCGCAATATCAGACCAGCGTGCACGGCAAGCGCCTGGCTCATGGAGACACAAAGGTCGCGGTCTGTATCGATTGCCATAGCGTGCACGGCATCCGGCCTTCGCGGGAACCGCGCTCCACGGTCAACCCGCTGAACGTGGCCAATACCTGCTCACGCTGCCATTCCGACGCCGCCTACATGAAGGACTACAAGATCAAGACTGACCAGTTCGCCGGATACAGCGCCAGCGTCCATCATGAAGCCATGGTGGTCCGCGGCGACCTGAGCGCGCCCACTTGCACGACCTGCCACGGCAACCACGGGGCGGCCCCGCCGGGAGTGGCGTCGGTGGAGAACGTCTGTTCGACTTGCCACGTCTTTCAGGCGCAGTTGTTCGATATCAGCCCGCACAAGGCGGCCTTCGCGGCCATGGGGACGGGCTCCTGCATTACCTGCCACAGCAATCACCGCATCGTCCATCCCACCGACGCGATGGTCGGCACCGGCAACGAAGCGGTGTGCACCAACTGCCACGCCACCGCGGATCCAGGCTTCGTCGCTGCCGGCCAGATTCACGACGACCTCAGCAAGCTTGATGAATCGCTGAAACGTTCCGACGAAGTACTCGACAAGGCGGAGCGCTCCGGCATGGAAGTCAGCCAGGCGCGGATCGATGAGGCGCAGGGACGCGACTCGCTCATCAAGGCGCGCGTAACCGTTCACAGCTTCCAGCCCGGCAAGGTGGAGCAGGACACGCAGGCGGGCATGAAGATCGCGGACAAGACGTACAAGGCCGGGCTGCAAGCTCTGGCCGAGCGCGACTACCGGCGCAAGGGGCTGGGGTTGACGCTCATCACGATTGTTGCAGTCCTGATCGGACTGTGGATGTACATTCGCCAGATTGAATCCCGGAACCAATCGGGGGGAAGTTAGGGCGATGGGAGCCTTAGCATGTCAGCAGGCTATCGAGCAGGAGCAACTTCGTGGCCTGGCATTCGGCGTATCAGCTGGTTGTTTTTATCGGCATTCATAATTTTCTTAAGTCCGGTTTGGGCAACAGATACACCCAGCAACGCCGATTGCCTGGCCTGTCATGACGACAAAAGCCTGACCACCAAACGCGGGGCCAAGACTGTCTCGCTCTACGTGGAAGGGAAGAAGTTCGCGGCGTCGATTCACGGCTCGCTTTCCTGCACCTCCTGCCATGCGTCCCTGGAAGGCAAGGACTTGCCTCATGACACCCCCGTAGCCAAGGTGAACTGCGGCACCTGCCACAGCAGCGAAGCGGAGCTTCACGCCAAGTCGCTGCACGGCAAAGCGGCGGCCCGCGGCGACGTGTTGGCGCCACGCTGCGTGAATTGCCACGGCAACCACGACATCCTTCCTGCCAAAGATCGCCGTTCGCCGGTGGCGCCACTCAATGTTCCCTTGTTGTGCGGCAAATGCCACCGCGAGGGCACGCCGGTGCAGACACAACGGCCCATCGAACAGCACAACATCCTGGAGAACTACTCCGAGAGTATCCACGGTGAGGGCTTGCTCAGGAAAGGGCTGATCGTGGCGCCCAACTGTGCCTCCTGCCACACCCCGCACAGCATCCTGCCGCACACCGACCCGAACTCTTCCATCTCCCGCAAGAACATCGCCGCCACCTGCACCAAGTGCCACGGACTGATCGAGCAGGTGCACCGCAAGACCATCCGCGGCGAACTTTGGGAAAAGGAAGCGAATGTGCTGCCGGCCTGCATCGATTGCCACCAGCCGCACAAGATTCGGAACGTCTTCTATACCCAGGGCATGGCTGACGCCGACTGCCAGCGCTGCCACGCCAGGCCGGACTTGAAGGCGTCTGATGGCCGCATGTTGCAAGTCCACTCCGAAGAACTGGCAGGTTCGCGGCACGTTAAGGTGGCGTGCAGCCAGTGCCACTCCGAGGTGAACGCGTCGCGGGTGCGTCCGTGCGAGACCATTACCAAGAAGGTGGATTGCAGCTCGTGCCACGCGGAGATCGCGCAGCAGTTCCAGCACAGCAAGCACGGGCAGCTCCTGGCCGCCAACGATTCCAATGCTCCCACGTGCAAAGAGTGCCACGGTACGCATGGCGTCCTCGGCCGGCAGAATCCGGCATCGAGGACCTTCCCCACCAACGTGCCTGCGTTGTGCGGAAGTTGCCACCGCGAGGGGCAGAAAGCGGCCCTCCGCTACACCGGGCGCCAGCACGAGATCACCCAGCACTATACCGAGAGCATCCACGGCAAGGGTCTGCTGAAGAGCGGCCTCACCGTGACTGCCACCTGTACCAACTGCCACACCGCCCACGGCGTGCTGCCGCGCACCGACCCGGAGTCGAGCGTCAATCCCAAGAACGTGCCGGCAACCTGCGGCAAGTGCCACCACGGCATCCAGGAGCAGTTCGTGGAGAGCATCCATTCGGTGAACATAACCAAAACTGGCCAGGAATTGCCGGTGTGCAGCGACTGCCACAGCGCTCACTCCATTCGGCGCACCGATGAAGACGGCTTCATGCTCGACATCATGAACAAGTGCGGCCGCTGCCACGCCGAGATCGCCAAGACCTACTTCGACACTTATCACGGCAAGGTCTCACGCCTGGGCTATACCAAGACCGCCAAGTGTTACGACTGCCACGGGGCGCACGACATCCAAAAGGTCACCGATCCGCGGTCGCACTTGAGCCGGGCCAACGTGGTTGCCACCTGCCAGAAGTGCCACAGCGACGCCACCCGGCGCTTTGCCGGATACCTGACCCACGCCACCCACCACGACCCGAAAAAGTATCCGTTCCTGTTCTGGTCGTTCTGGGGGATGACGGCGCTGCTGCTGGGGACGTTCGTCGTGGGCGGGGTACACACTTTGCTATGGCTGCCGCGTGCGGTCGAAATGCGCCGCGAGCTGCGCGCCGAGGAAGCCCGGGAGGCGAAAGGCAACCAGCAGGCGGAGGACAAGAATGCCGGACGGTAACGACGAGTTCGAAAGACCAATGCAGCCTGCACGGGAAGCGATCGCTGCCCTTCCTGCGGCGGCGACGGAGCGCGAGTTCGTCCGCTTCAACCGCCTGCACCGTACCCTGCACGGCTGCATGATCGTCAGTTTCCTGAGTCTTGCCACCACTGGACTCACGCTTAAATTCTCCTACACCAAGTGGGCGGTGGTGCTGTCCCGCTTGTTGGGAGGATTTCAAACCGCCGGGTACATCCACCGTTTCGCGGCGGTGGTCATGTTTGGCACCTTCATCACTCACCTGGCGGACCTGTATCGCAGTAAGCAGCGCGGGCAACTATCCTGGCGCTCCTTGCTGTTCGGGCCGAACACGTTGATCCCCAACCGACAGGACCTCCACGAGTTCATTGCCACCATGAAGTGGTTTCTGCACCTGGGGCCGCGTCCACGCTACGGACGGTGGACCTACTGGGAGAAGTTCGATTACTTCGCCGTATTCTGGGGAATCTTCATCATCGGTTGTACCGGGCTGACGCTCTGGTTCCCGGTCTTTTTCACGCGCTTTCTGCCGGGATCGTTTATCAACGTCGCCACCATCATTCACAGTGACGAAGCCTTGCTGGCGACGGGTTTTATCTTCACGGTGCACTTCTTCAACACCCACTTGCGGCCGGAGAAGTTCCCCATGGACACGACGATTTTTACCGGCCGCATGCAGCTGGCGGAGTTGAAGCGCGACAAGCCGCGCGAGTACGAGGCGCTGGTGGCTCGCGGCGAGCTGGAAGAACACCTGGCGGAGCCGCATCCCGACATCGTCGTTCGTACCATCCGCGTGTTTGCGTGGGCGGCGCTGGCCGTAGGGTTCAGCATCGTGGTCTGGATCATTTATGCCATGTTGTTTGCGTATCGGTAGCAGGAGGTTGGGAATGCCAGCGAGGGAAACAGAACCCGCGGTTGGGGCTCGCAGTCGGCGTGCTTACTGGATGTTATTGTCTGTCTTCATATTCTTCATAGGAGCCGCCTGGGCTGCCAAGAAGCCCACGAACGCCGACTGCCTGGCCTGCCACAGCGATGCCACCCTGACCCACGAAGTGGATGGGAAGCAGGAAAGCCTGGCGGTAGACGAGGCAAAGTTTAATAACTCGATCCACGGCTCCATTCTGGGCTGTGTTGATTGTCACGAGGATGTGAAGTCGGCGCCGCACGAGGTGAAGCCGGCTAAACTGTCGTGCTCGAAGTGCCACGCCGACGCCGACCACGGATATGTCCTTAGCATCCACGCTCAGGCCCGCGCGAAAGGAGACAGCAACGCTCCCACCTGCACCTCGTGCCACGGCAACCAGCACGAGATCCTGCCGCCGAGCGATCCGAAATCCAAAGTCGCTCATGCCAATATCCCGGCTACCTGCGGCTCCTGCCACGGGCAGAAGTTCGTCATGGAGAAGGAGGGCCTGAGTTCGGCCACCTTCATCAACTACGAGGAGAGCGTCCACGGCCGCGCCGTGGCCGCCGGTTCCACCAAGGCCGCGGTCTGCACCGACTGTCACGGCAGCCACGAAATCCGTCCGCCCAACGACCCTAAATCGAGCATCTTTCAGCCCAACGTTCCCGCCACCTGCGCCAAGTGCCACGACAACATCCGGCAGGAGTACGCGCAGAGCATTCACGGGCAGGCGATAGCGCGCGGCAACTTCGAGGCTCCGGTGTGCACTGATTGCCACGGCATCCACACCATCAAGTCGCACCTGGATCCCAAGTCGTCCGTATTCGCCGGCAACGTCGCGCGCGCCACCTGCGCCAACTGTCACGAAAGTATGCGCATGTCGCAGGAGTACGGCTTCTCGGGACGGCGCATGACCACCTACGCGGCCAGCTATCATGGCCTGGCCGCGAAGCTGGGCTCGACCGTGGTCGCCAACTGCGCCAGTTGCCACGGCGCGCACAACATCCTGCCTTCCTCTGACCCGCGCTCCACCATCAACAAAGCCAACCTGGTGAGGACCTGCGGGCAGTGCCATCCCGGCGCGACGGACAAGTTCGTGCAAGGCAAGGTGCACATTGACGTGCCGCTTTCTGCCGACATGTCCAGCATCGCTATCCGCTGGATTCGGCGCTTGTACATTCCGTTGATCATCCTGGTGATCGGCGGCATGGTGCTGCACAATTTGCTGATCTGGTACAAGAAGGCGCTGGCCCGGCGCAAGGCTCAGGAAAGCACCGTGATCCGGCTCACCCTGCAGCAGCGCATCCAGCACTGGTGCCTGCTCTCCAGTTTCATCACTTTGTCGATCACTGGTTTCGCGCTTGCCTACCCGGACAGTTGGCTGGGGATGGCCTTCGGCGAAAGCGTGCGCCGCTGGGGACACCGGGCCGCGGCCGTGTTGCTGCTCGCCGTCGGGCTCTACCATCTTTACTATGCGATTGCGACTCAGGAGGGCCGCCGCGCGGTGAAGGATCTATTGCCGGCTCTCAAGGACGGTTTCGACATCCGCGACAATCTCGGCTATTATCTCGGCCTCGGATCCAAGCGGCCGGCCTTCGCCCGCTTCAACTATGCGGAGAAAGCCGAGTACTGGGCGCTGGTGTGGGGCTACATCATCATGGGCGTCACCGGGCTGATGGCCTGGTTCAAGATCGGCGTCGGCCACTGGTTGCCGCGCTGGTCGGTGGATGTGGCGCTGGCCGTGCACTTCTATGAGGCCGTACTGGCCACGCTGGCGATCGTGGTGTGGCACTTCTACCAGGTCATCTTCGATCCCGATGTGTACCCGCTGAACTGGGCGTTCTGGGACGGCAAGATGTCGGAAGAGTTGTACCACGAAGAGCACCCGCTGGACGCGCTGCGGGCGATGGAAGAACACGGCGTTGGCATGGCCGCTTCAGCTTCCGGCGATGGATCGGGGGCCGCAGACCGCCATCAGCGGGAAACGGAAGAAAAGTGGAAGGGAAACAAGTAAATGGTGGAACAACTCAAACCACGGATTCCCGGGCTCATCCGCAATTATGTCAGCCTGATCGGACTCATCATCATCGCGCTGTGCCTGGCCAACCTGCTGTTCCTGCTGCTGGTGGATGTGATCGCAGGCGGATCGAATCCCTATTTTGGCCTGCTCACCTACATGGTGCTGCCCATGGTCCTGATGATTGGCGTGGTGTTGCTGATCGTGGGCATGCTGCGCGAGCGTGCGCGCCGCCGCAAGATCGCGCCGGACCAGATCCCCTCTTACACCAGGATTGACCTGAACGTTCCGCGGCAGCGGGCGATCTTCACCTTCGTCGGCAGCTTTCTGGTGGTGTTCGTGCTGCTGACGGCAGTGGCCAGCTATCGCGCCTACGAGTTCACCGACTCCACGCAGTTCTGCGGCCAGCTCTGCCACAACGTGATGAATCCGGAGTTCACCGCTTACCAGGCGTCACCGCATGCCCGGGTGCATTGCGTGGAGTGCCACGTCGGCCCCGGCGCGAGCTGGTATGTGCGCTCCAAAATGTCCGGCCTGCGCCAGGTCTATGCGGCCACCTTCAACACTTTCCCCCGTCCGATTCCCAGCCCGGTGGAGAACCTGCGCCCGGCGCAGCAGACCTGCGAGCAGTGCCACTGGCCGGAGAAGTTCTACGGGGCGCAGTTGAAGACCATCAACCATTTCGGCTACGACGAACAGAACACCCCGCGCCAGATCAAGATGCTCATCAAGACTGGCGGTGGCAGCCCCACCACCGGCATGACCACCGGCATCCACTGGCACATGAACATCAATAACGAGGTCTGGTACGTCCCCACCGACAAGCAGCGCCAGAAGATCGCCTACGTCAAAATCAAGGACCACCAGGGCCGCGTGACCGAATACTTCGCCAAAGATTCTCCGCTCAAGCCCGAGGACATCAAGAAGGCCACGCTGCGGCGCATGGACTGCATCGACTGCCACAACCGGCCGACGCATATCTACCAACCGCCGGACAAGGCGGTGGACGACCTGCTCACGGCCGGGCGTATCGATATGTCCCTGCCCTACATCAAGAAGTACGCAGTCGAGGTCCTCACCAAGGAGTACAAGACCACAGACGAAGCTATGGAAGGCATTGCCACCGAGCTGGACTCCGACTATCTGACCAAGCACCCGGACGTGCATGAAAAGAAGCTGCCCGCCATCAAACAGGCGATCACGGAAGTGCAACGCGTGTTTTCGACCAACATTTTTCCGGAGATGAAGCTGGACTGGCGCACTCACCCTAACAACATCGGCCACCTGTACTCGGAAGGCTGTTTCCGCTGCCATGACGGCCAGCACGTCAGCAAGGAAGGCAAGCTCATCGCGCGTGACTGCAATAGCTGCCACACCATCATCGGGCAGGAGAACGGCGGCTCCGCCATGGCCAAGGTGCCAACCACAACTTTCGAACATCCCGGCGGAGAAATGGATTTCGCCGCCGTCAATTGCAACGATTGCCACAGCGGCGGGGTGGGGCCCTAGAATTGAGTCATTGGGCCATTGAGTCATTGGGCCGGAATCCTTCAGTTTCCCTTTCGTCCCGGCCCATACACTACCCGTCCTGGCTTTGCTCCGGTGTGCTCACCATCTTTCAGCACCTGGGTGCCGTCGACCCAGACGTCCACCATTCCCTTCGCATACTGGTGCGGTTTTTCATAGGTTGCGGGCGCTTCGACCTTCGCAGGGTCGAACACGACGACATCGGCGTAATAGCCCTCGCGGAGCAGGCCGCGCCGTTCCAGGCTCAGGTTTTGTGCCGGCAAAGAAGTCAGCCGCCGGATCGCCTCGGTCAGGGAAATAACCTTTTCTTGGCGCACGTAAGTCGCCAGCAGGCGTGCGAAGTTGCCATAAGCTCGGGGATGCGGGTTTGACTTCAGGAACACGCCCTCTGGCGCCTGGGACTCTTCGTCTGCGCCGAAACTGACCCAGGGGAGCGCGATCTCGCGGCGGACATTCTCTTCGCTCATGAGGAAATAAATCGTGCCCACGCGGCTGCCGTCTTCGCTGACAAGATCCATCGCCGTTTCCTCCGGCGATTTGCCGCGCATTTTTGCCACTTCGGCCAGAGTTTTTCCGGTGAGAGGTTTGAGAGCGTCATTCTTGAAGCTCACCAGCAGCACGCGATCCGGCGAACCGGCGGCCAGCAGCAGGTTCTCCCATTGATTAGACGGTGTCCGCATCTCACGGACGACTTTCTCACGCACGGCAGGGTCGCGCAGGCGTGCCGCCCAGGCGTCATAACCGCCCTCCTGCACCCACGGCGGCATCGAGGCATCCAAGCCGGTTGCGGCTGCCGTGTAGGTATACATGTCGGCGGTAATCCGCAGGCCCTGGGCGCGCGCGGCCTGCACTTTATTGATCACGCCGTCGAGCTTGCCCCAGTTTCCTTGCCCCGCGGCTTTGAGGTGATAGATTTCCGCCGGCACCTGCGCCGTGCGCGCAATGGTGATCAACTCATCCACCGCTTCCAGCAGTTGATTGCCTTCACTGCGCATGTGCGAGATGTAAATCCCATGATACTTGCCGGCAGCCTGGGAGAGCGCAATGAGTTCGTCGGTCCTGGCATAAGCTCCGGGAGCGTAGATCAGCGCTGAGGCGACTCCCAGCGCACCTTGGCGCATGGCCTGCTCGGTGATAGCCC
>Ga0335077_10002378_pt1 | contig 22409 bp, 19 predicted proteins | sample Lox_Sample_31_FD_207151 | JGI IMG/M metagenome (GOLD analysis project Ga0335077, IMG submission 207151) | Soil microbial communities from Loxahatchee National Wildlife Refuge, Florida, United States - Lox_Sample_3.1 | ecosystem: Environmental > Terrestrial > Soil > Wetlands | place: USA...
GAGGCGGAGCCGATCAACGAGGCGCGCGAGATCATGCAGCGCCTCAAGGCGGACACGCAGGTCGTGGCGGTGGACGAAGCGCAGTTCCTCGACGAGGGGATCGTGGAAGTGGCCAACGCGCTCGCCGACCGGGGGGTGCGGGTGATCCTCGCCGGCATCGACACCGACTTCCGCGCCGAGCCCTTCGGCGCGATGCCGGCGCTGATGGCCGCGGCGGAGATCGTGGACAAGCTGCACGCCATCTGCGTGGTGTGCGGCGGGCCCGCGACCCGCAACCAGCGGCTGGTGAACGGCCAGCCCGCGCCCTACGACTCGCCGCAGATCATGGTGGGCGGGCACGAGGCCTACGAGGCGCGCTGCCGCCACTGCCACGACGTGCCGCGCAGGGACGAGCTGCAGCGCAAGCTGTTCGAGATCTCGGCGCCCGCCTGATGCTCTCGGTCGCTCTCACCGGCAACGTCGCGGCGGGCAAGAGCACGGTGCTGGCGCACTTCGCGCACTGGGGCGCGGTGGTGGTGGACACCGACCAGCTGGCGCGCGAGGCGGTCGCCCCCGGCCGGCCGGCGCTGGCCGCGATCCTCGCGCGGTTCGGCGACGACCTGGCGCTCGCCGACGGCTCGCTGGACCGCGCGCTGCTGCGGCGCCGGGTGATGGGCGACGACGAGCGCCGGGCGGTGCTCAACGCCATCACCCATCCCGAGGTCATGCGGCTGCACGCCGAGCGGCTCGAGGACGCCCGCAAGGCCGGCGCCGCGATCGTCGTGTCCGACATCCCGCTGCTGTTCGAGGTCCTCGATCCCGACGCGTGGGACGTGGTGGTCCTGGTGGACGCGCCGGAGGAGACGCGACGGCGGCGGCTGGTGGAGCTGCGCGGCTACGCCGACGAGGAAGCCCGGGACGTGATGAGCGCGCAGCTGTCGAGCCGCTTCAAGCGCGCCAAGAGCCACATCGTCATCGACAACGACGGCTCGCTCGAGGCGCTGCAGGCGAACGCGCGAGCCGCGTGGGACGCGCTCACCGCCGAGGTGACCCGCCGCCGCAACGCGCGGCGCTAGAGCCGCGCGCGGCGCCGCGCGGGCGCGCGTTTTTCGCTTGACACCGGCCGGCGCCCCGAATACCCTTTGGGGCCGCCAGGAACCCTCGCTGCACGTGGAGCCCCGATGTCGAAGATCCCGGACGACCTCGCCTACACCGAAGAGCACGAATACGTCCACCAGACTGGCAAGCCGGGGATCGTCGAAGTCGGGATCACGGACTACGCCCAGGGCGAGCTCGGCGACGTGGTGTACGTGGATCTCCCCAAGCCCGGCGCCACGTTCGGCAAGATGGAGCCGTTCGGCACCATCGAGGCGGTGAAGGCGGTCTCGGAGCTGTACTGCCCGGTCGCCGGTGAAGTGGTGGAGGTGAACGCGGCCATCGAGGGCGACCCCTCGGTGATCAACAAGGACCCCTACGGCGGGGGCTGGATGATCCGCCTGCGGGTCACGAACCCCGCGGAGCTCGGCGAGCTGCTCGGCCCCGCGGACTACGCCGCGCACATCGGACAGTAACCACGGCGCCCCGGGCCAATCCCCGGGGCGCTGCACATTCTCCCCTCAGGCTCGATCTCCCATGTCCTACGTACCCCACAGCGACGCCGACGTCCGCGAGATGCTGAAGACGATCGGCATCGCCTCGCTCGACGAGCTGTTCGCGGCGATCCCCGCCGCGCTGCGGTCGGGCCGGCCGCTCGCCGTGCCCGAGGCCTCCCCCGAATGGGACACCGTGCGCGCGGTGAGCGCGCTGGCGGGCGAGGACGCCCCGCTGGTCTGCTTCGCGGGCGCGGGGATGTACGACCACTGGGTGCCCTCGATCGTGGACCACGTGCTGCGGCGCTCCGAGTTCTACACGGCCTACACGCCCTACCAGCCCGAGGTCTCGCAGGGCACGCTGCAGGTCATCTACGAGTTCCAGACCATGATGTGCGAGCTGTCGGGCATGGACGTCGCCAACGCCTCCATGTACGACGGCGCGAGTGCCTGCGCCGAGGCGGCCATCCTGGCCGGCAGCGTGAAGAAGGACCGGCCCCGGGTGGTGATGGCGCACACCGTGCACCCCCACTACCGCCGCGTGACCGAGACCTACATCGGCGCGACGGGACGCACGGTCGCGGTGGCCCCGCGCCGGTCCGACGGGACGCTCGACCTCGCCGCCGCGGGCCCGCTCCTCGCCGGCGCGTCCTGCCTGGTGGTGCAGCAGCCCAACTTCCTCGGCGTGATCGAGGACCTCGGCGCGTGCGCCGCCGCGGCGCACGACGCCGGCGCCCTGCTCGTGGTGGCGTTCAATCCGGTCGCGATGGCGCTGCTCGAGAGCCCCGGCGCCCGCGGTGCCGACGTCGCCGTGGCCGAGGGCCAGCCCCTCGGCATCCCGATGAGCTTCGGCGGCCCGGTGCTCGGCATCTTCGCCGCCAAGCAGGACTACATCCGGCACATGCCCGGCCGCATCGTCGGGGTGGCCCGGGACCACGAGGGCCGGCGCGGCTTCGTGCTGACGCTGCAGACGCGCGAGCAGCACATCCGCCGCGAGAAGGCGACCAGCAACATCTGCACCAACCAGGGGCTGCTGGCGCTCGCCGCCACCGTGTACCTCGCCACGGTGGGCCTCGAGGGCCTCCGGGGCGTCGCCGAGGCGTCGTGCGTCAACGCCCACGCGGTGTACGACGCCGTGACCCGGATCAAGGGGTACGCGCCGCTCTGTCCGGGCGGCCCGTTCTTCCACGAGTTCGCGGTGCGGACGCCCAAGCCCGCGGCCGAGATCGTCCACCGCGCCGCGGAGCTCGGCGTGCTGCCCGGCGTCGCACTCGACCGCTTCGCCTCCCCGATGGAGGACGGCCACGCGCTGCTCATCGCGGCGACCGAGAAGCGCACCACCGCCGACGTGGACCGGCTGGTCGAAGTGCTGAAGAAGATCTGAGCCGACGGCGATGCCCACGCTCACCTTCCACGGCCACGACTGCTTCGTGCTCGAGCACGCCGGCAAGCGGATCGTGTTCGACCCCTTCCTGACGGGTAACCCGCTGGCCGACATCGAGGCCGCCGCGCTGCCCAGGCCGGACGCCATCCTGCTCACCCACGGCCACGGCGACCACCTCGGCGACGCCATTCCGCTCGCCAAGCTGCACAAGGCCACGATCGTGGCACCGTACGAGCTGGCGCTGTTCTGCGCCGAGCAGGGCGCGCCGAACGTGCACCCGATGCACCTCGGCGGCGCGCGCGAGTTCCCGTTCGGGAAGGTGAAGCTGGTGGTGGCGTTCCACGGCGGCGGCGTCGAGGGCGACGACGCGGGACGGTTCACCACGTTCCCCTGCGGCTTCGTGGTCACGGTGGGGGGCCGCAGCGTGTACCACACCGGCGACACCGCCCTCACGCTGGAGATGCAGCTGCTCGAGGGCCGCGTGGACGTGATGCTGCTCCCCATCGGCGACAACTTCACGATGGGGATCGAGGACGCGGTGCGCGCCGTGTCGTTCGTCAAGCCGCGGGTGGCCATCCCGATGCACTGGGGCACCTTCCCGGTGATCGAGGCCGATCCCCAGGCCTTCAAGCAGGCGGTCGGAGCGCTCGCCCAGGTGGTGGTGCTCCAGCCCGGCCAGTCGTACGACTTCTAGAGGACGACCATGCAGCCGTTCCCGCTGAGCCCGATTCCCACGCCCCTCATCTTCGAGCGCTCGCGGAGCGGACGCGGCGGCACGCGGGTGCCCAGGCCGGTCGCCCCGCGCCGCGCGGCCGACCTGCTGCCGGCCGCGGCGCTGCGCCGGGACCCGCCGCGCCTGCCCGAGGTGCCGGAGTTCGAGGTGATGCGGCACTTCGTGGAGCTGTCGCTCAAGAACCACCACGTGGACCGCGCCCTGTACCCGCTGGGGTCGTGCACCATGAAGTACAACCCCAAGGTCAACGAGGACATGGCGCGGCTGCCAGGGTTCGCCGCGCTGCATCCCTTCACGCCCGACTCGGCGTGCCAGGGCGCGCTGCAGCTGATGTTCACGCTGGGCGAGTGGCTCAAGGACGTCAGCGGGATGGACGCGATCACGCTCCAGCCCGCGGCCGGCGCGCAGGGGGAGATGACGGGCATCTTCCTGATCGCCGCCTACCACCGCTCGCGGGGCGACGCGGCGCGCAAGACGGTGATCATCCCCGACAGCGCCCACGGCACCAATCCGGCCACGGCCGCCCTGGCGGGCTTCGTGGTGAAGGCGATCAAGTCCGATGCCCGCGGCCAGATGGACCTCGGGACCCTGAAGGCGGCGCTGGGGCCGGACACCGCAGCGGTAATGCTCACCAACCCCAACACCGTGGGCCGATTCGAGACCGAGGTCGTCGAGATCGCGGCGATGGTGCACCGGGCCGGCGCCCTGCTCTACATGGACGGGGCCAACATGAACGCCCTCATGGGCGTGGTGCGGCCGGGCGAGAGCGGCGTGGACGCGATGCACTTCAACCTCCACAAGACGTTCTCGACGCCGCACGGCGGCGGCGGGCCCGGGGCGGGCCCGGTGGCCGTGAAGCAGCACCTCGAGCCGTTCCTGCCCGTGCCGACGGTCGTCAAGATCGGTGACGCCTACCGCCGCGAGTGGAACCGCCCGCAGACGATCGGGAAGCTGCACGGCTACGCCGGGAACTTCGGGATGATGGTGCGCGCCTACACCTACATCTCCATGCTGGGCCGCGAGGGCATCCGGGAGACGGCGCAGGCCGCGGTGCTGAACGCCAACTACCTCGCCGCGCGGATCGAAGCGAAGTACCCGCTGCCCTTCGGACGGGGGATGCACGAGTGCGTGGCGACCGGCACGCCGTTCAAGGAGAACTACGGCGTCAAGACGCTCGACATCGCCAAGCGGCTGCTCGACTACGGCTTCCATGCCCCGACCGTGTACTTCCCCCTCATCGTGCCCGAAGCGCTGATGATCGAGCCGACCGAGACCGCGACCAGGGACGAGCTGGACCGCTTCGCCGACACGATGCTGCAGATCGCGAAGGAGGCGGAGGAGCAGCCGGAGCTGGTGACCGGCGCGCCCCGCCTGACACCGGTGAGCCGGTTCGACGAGGCGGCGGCGGCGCGGAACCCCGACGTGAGGTACGCGTTCGGCCGGTAAGGACCCGGCCCACCGCCGCGGGCCGGCAGCCAGCGGGAAGGAAACGATGCAGCCCTCGACGCTCCTGTTCATCGGCGCGGTCGCGATCTCGGCCGGCTTCGCCCTCCTCGCCGCCGCCCGCGACGACCGCCCCGGCTTCGCCCTCTTCAAGCCCATCACGACGTTCATCATCCTGCTCGGCGCCGCCTGGCTGATCCGGCCGGGCAGCCAGCCGTACCGCGGCCTCGTGGTGCTCGGGCTCGCGCTCTCGCTCGCGGGCGACGTGCTGCTGCTTCCCCGTCCCGACCGCTTCGCCGCCGGCCTGGCCGCGTTCCTGCTCGCGCACCTGGCCTACCTCGCCGCGTTCACGCTCGGCAACCCCATCGCCCCGGGGCAGCTCCGCCTCCTCGTGCCGTTCCTGGTCGCAGGCGCGGCGGTCACCCGCTACGTGTGGAGCGATCTGGGGGCGCTGCGAGTCCCGGTTCTCGCGTACGTCACCGTCCTGTGCGCGATGGCCTGGCGCGCGGCGGCCCGCGGCCGCGCCCCGGACGTCACCCACGCCTCCTATCTCTGCGCGCTCGCGGGCGCCTCGCTGTTCGTGGCCTCGGACGCGATTCTCGCCGTGCGCCGCTTCCGCCATCCGTCGCGCGAAGCGCACGCGCTCGAGCTGGCCGCGTACTGGGCTGCGCAGACGCTGATCGCGCTGTCGGTGAGAGCCTGACGCCGCGTCGCCGGGTCGCAGCCCCTGTTCGACCGCAACTCCGACGCGCCGGATCGGGCTACCTTCCTGGCCCGCGGTTTGCTAGTCTTCTCGGCGCCTGCAGACCGCCGCCCACCCGAACGTCCGGGGACCTCCCGTGCCTGCTAAGTCCAAGAGCGCCAAGAAGGCAGCCCCGAGCAGGGCTGCCGCCTTCCATCTCACGTACGCCACCATGTTCGAGCCGCCCGAGGCACTGCACGCGAGCTACGACCGGGCGCTCGCCAAGGTGCGCAGCGAGCTCGGCCGCGACTACCCGCTCCTCGTTGGCGGCGAGCCGCGCATCGCCGCCGAGCAGTTCGAGGACAAGAGCCCCATCGACACGGACTGGCTGCTGGGCCGGTTCCAGAAAGGCGGCGTGGACGACGCCCGGGCTGCGATCGACGCGGCGCGCAAGGCGTTCCCCGCCTGGCGTGCGCTCCCCTGGCAGCGGCGGGTGCGGTACCTGCGCGCCGCCGCCGCCCTGATCAACAAGCGCGTCTTCGAGTTCGCCGCGATCGATTCGCTGGAGGTCGGCAAGAACCGGATGGAGGCGCTGGGCGACGTGCAGGAGACGGCGGACCTGATCTCGTACTACTGCGACCAGATGGAGCGGCACGACGGCTACGTGACGCCGATGGGCCGCGATCCACTCCGGGGCTTCACGGCGTCCAACACCAGCCTGCTCAGTCCCTATGGCGTCTGGGTGGTGATCTCGCCGTGGAACTTCCCCGTGGCACTCTCGGGCGGGCCCTCGGGCGCGGCGCTGCTGGCCGGCAACACGGTGGTGGCCAAGCCCGCCACCGACACGCCGTGGGTCGGGTACTTCCTCGCGCGCTGCTTCCTCGACGCGGGCCTGCCCAGGGGCGTCTACAACTTCGTGACCGGGCCGGGAGGAACGCTCGGCGAGGAGCTGATCACCAACCCGCACGTGGACGGCATCACGTTCACCGGCTCGTTCGACGTGGGCATGCACATCTACCGCAGCTTCGCCGGCGGGAAGTGGCCCCGGCCGTGCATCGCCGAGATGGGCGGGAAGAACGCGACGATCGTCTCGCGCCATGCCGACCTCGACCAGGCGGCGCTCGGCTGCTACCGCTCGGCCTTCGGCCTGCAGGGCCAGAAGTGCTCGGCCACGAGTCGCATCTTCGTGGAGCGCCCGGTCAAGGACCAGCTGACGGCCCGCCTGCTCGCGCTGCTCGAGCGCACCAACATCGGCGACCCCACGGTGCGGGAGAACTGGCTCGGCCCGGTGGCCAATGCGGCCGGCGCCCGGAGCTACGAGAGCTACTGCGCGGAGCTGCGCCAGGCGGGGACGATCCTGTTCGGCGGCCGGCGGCTCACCCAGGGAGACCTGGCGAAGGGGTACTTCTGCGCGCCGACGCTGGCGGACAACGTGCCGGCGAGCCACCGGCTGTGGCGCGAAGAGATGTTCCTCCCCATCGCGATGATCGCCGCCGTGGACTCGCTCGACGACGCCATGCGCCGGGCCAACGACGTGGACTACGGCCTGACGGCCGGATTCTACGGGAACCAGCGGGAAGCGCAGTGGTTCTTCGAGCGGATCGAGTCCGGCACCTGCTACGCGAACCGGCCGCAGGGCGCGACCACCGGCGCCTGGCCGGGGCTGCAGCCGTTCGGCGGCTGGAAGGGGTCGGGCTCCACGGGCAAGTCGGCCGGCGGGCTGTACTACCTGCAGCAATTCATGAGAGAGCAGAGCAGGACGCTGATAAGTGAGAAGTGAGAAGTGAGCGGTGAGAGGTTCAAGTGAGAGGTGAGAGGCAAGGACGTGAGAGGAGCGGTGCCGCTTCTCACCACCGCCGCTCACTTCTCACCGAGACTCCTCACCTCGCACTTTCACTTCTCACCCTTCACACCTCACTTCTCAAGGTGTGCGCCGATGAAGAGTGAGAGGTGAGCACCGACTGGCTGGTCCTCGTCGACGAGCCCGCATCCGGCCCCTGGAACATGTCTCTCGACGCCGCGCTGCTTGCGGCGGCCGAGCGCGAGGGCTGCTGCGCGCTGCGGCTCTACGCGTGGGATCCCCCGACCCTCTCGTTCGGACGCAACGAGCCGGCGCTGACGCGCTACGACCGCGCCGCGATCGCCGCGCGCGGCCTCCCGGTGGTGCGCCGCCCGACCGGCGGCCGCGCCGTCTGGCACCACCGCGAGGTCACCTACGCCGTGGCCGCCCCGGCCGCGACGTTCGGATCGCTGCGAGACACGTACCGCGAGATCCACGCCATGCTCGCCGCGGCGCTCGCGGCGCTCGGCGCCGACGTGCGGCTCGCGGCCGACCGGCCGACCGACGGCGTCGGCTCCGGGGCCTGTTTCGCCAGCGCGGCCGGCGGGGAGGTGACGGCGCCGGGAGGCGGCAAGCTCGTCGGCAGCGCCCAGGTGCGCGGCGACGGCGCGTTCCTCCAGCACGGCTCGCTGCTCCTGGCCGCCGAGCAGGACGTGGTCGCCGCCGTCACGGTGGGCGAGGCCAAGGCTCCCGCCGCCACCGGCCTAGCCGAGCTGATCGGCCCCCCGGGGGCCAGCTGGGGCGCGGTGAGCGCGGCCATCCACGCCGCGGCGGCCGTCCGCTGGGGCGTGCCGGCCGGCGCCCGGGCGCTGCCGGCGCCCCTGCGGCGATCGGCCGAGCGGCTCGTGGCCACGTACGCCGACCCCGCCTGGACCTGGCGCCGGTAGCTAACGCCAAGCCGGCCAAAGGGATCGGTGCGCCCGCCCCGCCGGCCTAACGCTCCCGTGACGCGCGCTGCATAGTAAGACCCCGGAAACAACCGCTTCCACTTCGCGGCCGACCTGCCATCCATCGTCACGCCCTCGCTCGGAGGCTTTCATGCGCGTGCTGCCGATCCTGCTTGTTGCGATCGCCGTCCCCCTCGCCGCCCAGCAACCGAAGCCCCGACACCCCGCGCCGCGCCCGTCCCACGCCGCGGCGGCCGTGCCGGCGCCGGTGCGCGGCCCGACGGTCGAGGGCATCACCGAGTACGACCTGGCGAACGGACTCAAGGTGCTGCTGTTCCCCGACTCGTCCAAGCCGACCATCACCGTGAACATCATCTACCTGGTGGGCTCGCGGTACGAGGGGTACGGCGAGACGGGAATGGCCCACCTGCTCGAGCACATGATGTTCAAGGGCACGCCGCATCACCGCAACATCCCGCAGGAGCTGACCGAGCACGGGGCGCAGCCGAACGGCACGACCTGGTTCGACCGCACCAACTACTTCGAGACGTTCGCGGCCACCGACACGAACCTGACCTGGGCGCTCGACCTCGAAGCGGACCGGATGGTCAACAGCTTCGTCGCCAAGCACGACCTCGAGTCCGAGATGACGGTGGTGCGCAACGAGTACGAGTCCGGCGAGAACGACCCGTTCGGGGTGCTGATGGACCGCACGCTCTCGACGGCGTACCTGTGGCACAACTACGGCAAGGCCACGATCGGCGCGAGGAGCGACATCGAGCTGGTGCCGATCGAGCGGCTGCAGTCGTTCTACCACCGCTACTACGAGCCCGACAACGCGGTGCTGGTCGTCGCCGGCAAGTTCGATCCGGCGCACACCCTGCAGCTCGTCACCAGCAGGTTCGGGAGCATCCCGCGGCCGGACCGCAGCGGCGTGCTCAAGATCTACCCGACCTACACGGTCGAGCCCACGCAGGACGGCGAGCGCAGCGTCACGCTGCGGCGGGTGGGCGACGTCCAGGTCGTCGCGGCCGCCTACCACGTCCCGGCGGGCTCGGACTCGGACTACGCCGCCGTGGACGTGCTGAGCGAGGTGCTCGGGAGCGCGCCCTCCGGGCGGCTGTACAAGGCGCTGGTGGACACCAAGAAGGCGGCGGACGTGGGCGCCATCGCGTTCCAGTTCCGCGACCCCAGCATCCTGTACCTCTACGCCCGGGTCCGGCTTGGCGACCCGCTGGACAGCGCGCGGGCGGCGCTCGAGCGCACGGTGGACTCGGTGATCGTCACGGTGCCGACGGCCGAGGAAGTCGAGCGCGGCAAGGCGTCCCTGCTGCGCAACATCGAGCTGAATCTCAACAACTCGTCGCGGGTCGGGCTGCAGCTGTCGGAATGGGCCGCGATGGGCGACTGGCGCCTGCTGTTCCTGTACCGCGACCGCCTGAAGGCCGTGACGCCGGCGGCGGTGCAGCGGGTCGCCAGCCGCTACCTGGTGCCGTCCAACCGGACGCTGGGGCTCTTCATCCCGACCCCGGCCCCGGTGCGCGCCGAGATTCCCCCGGTGCCGGACGTGGCCGCGCTGGTGCGCGACTATCACGGCGACACGGCGCGCGTGGCGGGCGAGGCGTTCGATCCGTCCCCGGCGAACATCGAGCAGCGCACCACGCGCTCGACGCTGGCGAACGGGCTGCAGCTGGCGCTGCTGCCCAAGCGCACCCGCGGTCAGACGGTCAACGCCATGCTGCGGCTGCGCTACGGCAGCGAGACGGCGGTGACCGGCAAGGCGGAGATCGCCGACCTGGCGGCGGACATGCTGTTGCGCGGCTCGCTCCACCACACCCGGCAGCAGATCAAGGACTCGCTCGACAAGCTGCAGGCGCGGGTGAACGTGTTCGGCGGCGCGACCTCGACCTCGGTCATGATCGAGACCACGCGGCCGAGGCTCCCGGCGGTGCTCGGCCTCCTGGGCGAGGTCCTGCGCGAGCCGGCGTTCGACTCGACCGAGTTCCGCGCGCTGGTCCAGGAGAACCTGGCCCAGATCGAGGAGCAGAAGAGCGAGCCCACGGCGATCGCCTTCCGGACCTTCCAGCGCCGCCTCGGCGACTACCCCAAGGGCGATCCCCGCTACGTCGCGACGCTGGACGAGCTGGCGGCCAGCTATGCCGCGGCGACGCTGGAGGGCGTGCGCCGGTTCTACGCCGACTTCTACGGCGCCTCCAACGCCGAGCTGTCGGTGGTGGGCGACTTCGACGCGGCGCAGATCACGCAGCTGGTGACCGCGCGCCTCGGCGACTGGCGCAGCGCGCAGCCGTACGCGCGCGTGCCGCAACCCTACCAGGCCCGTCCCGACACGACCGTCGTGATCGAGACCCCCGACAAGGCGAACGCGATGTTCGTCGCGGGCATGAACCTGCACATCCGCGACGACGATCCCGAGTACCCGGCGCTGATCCTCGGCAACTACATGCTGGGCGGGGGATTCCTCAACTCCCGGCTCGCCGCCCGCATCCGGCAGAAGGAGGGTCTGAGCTACGGCGTCGGCTCGATGCTCAACGCGGGAGCGATGGACTCGAGCGGCACCTTCGCCGCGTACGCGATCTACGCTCCCCAGAACGTCCGCAAGCTCGCGACCGCCTTCCGCGAGGAGATCGACCGGGCGCTCCGCGACGGGTTCACGGCCACCGAGGTCGAGCAGGCCAAGGCGGGGTGGCTGCAGTCGCGCGAGGTCGGACGGGCCCAGGATCAGCAGCTGGCGGGCACGCTGATGTCGTACCTGTTCTACCATCGCACCCTGGCCTATGACGCGGATCTCGAGCGGAAAGTCCAGGCGCTGACGGTGGACCAGATCAACGCGGCGATCCGCCGCTACCTCGACCCGGCGAAGTTCGTCATCGTGGAGGCCGGGGACTTCGCCCACCATCCGGCGGAGTGACCGGATCGGACCATTCGCGGACCACGAGGGGGCGCCACGGCGCCCCCTCGTGACGTCGGGGGCGAATCACCCGGTGCGCCGGATTGGCCGGCTCCGCTAGACGGAGGCGCGCGAAGCAGTAGATTGGGCGCCGTGAGAACCGGCGTTGTGCTCGTGGCGGCCGCGCTGCTCGCCGGGTGCGCGAGACGACCTGCGGCACCGGCCGCCGGCGGCACGATGGTGATCGCCACGACGGGCGACGCCGACGTCCTCCTGCCGCCGGTCACCGCGCTCGAAACCGGCATCAACGTCTCCGACCTCCTGTTCTGCCGCCTAGCGGAGCTGAAGCTCGGCCTCAACACGGTGGACGACTCGGGCTTCCGCCCGGTGCTCGCCCGGAGCTGGGACCACCCCGACTCGCTCACGATCGTCTTCCACCTCGATCCCCGGGCGCACTGGCAGGACGGCACCCCGGTGACGGCGGCGGACGTGGCCTTCACGTTCCGGACCTACCGCGATTCGGCGGTGAACGCGCCGCTGGCGCCGTTTCTCGCGCCCATCGCGTCGGTCGCGGTCCGCGACAGCCTCACCGTGGCCTTCCGGTTCCGGCGCTGGTATCCGGAGCAGCTGTACGACGCGACCTATCACATGCGGATCCTGCCGCGGCATTTGCTCGACACGATCCCGGCGGCGCGGCTCGCGTCGGCCCCGTTCGCGCGCGCGCCGGTCGGCGACGGGCCGTACCGGTTCGTGAGCTGGCGGGCCGGCGCCGAGATCTCGCTCGCGGCCGACACCGCGTTCTTCCTCGGCAGGCCGGGGCTGGACCGGCTGATGTGGCGCGTGTCGCCCGACCTCGCCGGCGCGGTCAGCCAGCTGCTCGCGGGCGAGGCCGACGCCATGGAGGTGATCCCCGCCCGCGGGCAGCTGGAGCGCGTGCAGCAGTCGCGCGACGTGCGGCTCGTTCCGTACCCGTCCCCGTTCTACGCCGCCGTCGTGTTCAACCTGCGGCGGCCGCCGTTCGCGGACCGCGACGTGCGGCGCGCCATCGCGATGGCGGTGGACCGCCAGACCGTCGTGCGCTCGGTGTTCGGCCCGTTCGCCGACCTCGCGGTCGGCGCGGTCAGCCCGATGCAGGCGATCTGGAGCGATTCCATCCGCCAGCTCCCCTACGACACCGCCGCCGCGGCCCGCCTGCTCGACCAGCGCGGCTGGCGGCGTGGCGCGGCCGGCGGGATGCGCGCCCGGGGCGGGACGCCGCTGCAGTTCGACCTGCTGGTGCCGACCTCGAGCCAGTCGCGGCAGCAGGCCGCCGTGATCCTGCAGGACGAGCTCCGCCGCCTCGGCGTGGACGTGCGCATCCGGCCCGTGGAGTTCACGGTCATGGAGCGACGCACCGTGACCGGCGACTTCGATGCCGCGATCGTGTCCCGGACGACCGACCCGAGCCCGGCGTCCCTGCTGCAGTGGTGGAGCCCGGGCGCGGGCGCCAACATCGGCGGCTACGCCGACGGGACGTTCGAGTCGCTGACCGCGGCCGCCCTGCGCGCCCGCACGCGGGCGGACGCCGCGCCGCGCTGGCGGCGTGCGCTGGAGCGTCTCAACGACGAGGCGCCCGCGGTGTTCCTGTTCTCGCCGCGGAACGAGGCGGCCGTCAGCACGCGCATCGCCGACGTCACGATCCGGCCCGACGCCTGGCTCGCCACGGTCACCGGGTGGCACGTGCGCGAGCCGCCGCGCGCCGCGAGCGACCGGGGCGCCCCGGGACCGTAGCCCGTGCTCGGGTTCGTCGCCCGGCGCCTCGGCTTCGCCGTCGTCAGCGTCGCGGCCGTCGTCCTCGTCACCTTCGTCCTCGCGCACGCCGCGCCGGGCGCGCCGATGCTCGGCGCGCCGGAACGGACCTTCGCCTCGCCGGAGACCATCGCCCGCCAGCGGGCGCTGTTCGGGCTCGATCGCCCCCTCCCGGAGCAGCTCCTCCGCTACGCGGCCAACCTCGCCCGCGGCCAGCTCGGCGAGTCGTTCGTCCTGCACCGGCCCGTCGCCGCCGTGCTCGCCGAGGCCGTGCCCAACACGCTGCTGCTCGGCGGCGTCGCGCTGCTGGCCTCGCTGCTCCTGGGCCTGGCGGTCGGCGCCGCGCAGGCCGCCCGTCACCACTCGCGCACCGACACCGCGCTGGGCGTGGCCACGCTGGTGCTGTATTCCGTGCCGGTCTTCTGGCTCGGGCTGGTCCTCCTGCTGGTCTTCGGCGAGCAGCTGCACTGGCTGCCGGTGAGCGGCATGACCAGCGCGCTCCACGACACCCTCTCCCCGGCCGGGCGCGTCCTCGACGTCGCGCGCCACCTCGTGCTGCCGGCCGCGAGCCTGGCCCTGGTCCAGGCCGCCGCGTTCGCGCGCTTCCAGCGCAGCGCCCTGGTGGACACCCTCGGCGCGACCCACATCCGCAGCGCCCGTGCCCGGGGGCTCCCGGAGCGGGCGGTCCTGCTCCGGCACGCGCTTCGGGGCGCGCTGGCGCCCACCATCACGCTGGCCGGCCTGTCGGTGCCCTATTTCCTCTCCGGCTCGGTGCTGGTCGAGAGCATCTTCGGCTGGCCCGGCCTCGGGCGGGTCACGTACGACGCGATCTTCGCCCGCGACTACAACGTGATCACGGCCGTGGCGCTCGTCGCAGGCGTCCTGGTCGCGCTCGGCAACCTGCTCGCCGACGTGGCGGTGGCGGTCGCCGACCCGCGCGTCAGGCTGGACCGGTGAGGTCCAGAACGTCGCCGGTCGAGTGCGGGCGGCGCGAAGACCGCCGCGGGCGTCGGGCCGTGCATGGGGTGGCGCGGTGAGCCCCTGGCGGCTGGCCGCGCGCCGCTTCGCCCGCAACCGCCCCGCGGTGCGGGGCGCCGGCCTGGTGGTCCTGCTGGCGCTCGCCGCGCTGCTGGCGCCGTGGCTGACGGCCGACCCCCTGGCGCAGCCCGACCCCGTGCGGCTGCAGGACCGGCCGCCGTCGCTCGCCCACCCGCTGGGCACGGACCCGTTCAGCCGCGACGTGCTGAGCCGCACGCTGCACGGCGCCCGGGTCTCCCTGGTGGTCGGCACCGGCGCGGCGCTGCTCGCCGTGACGCTCGGCGCCGGCATGGGTTTGGTGGCCGGGCTGGCCGGCCGGCGCACCGACCAGCTGCTGATGCGCGGCGTGGACGTCGCGATGGCGCTGCCCCGCATCCTGCTCCTGCTCGCGGTGTTCGCCGTCTGGGAGGACGCCCCGGCGGCGGCGGTGGTGGTACTCATCGCGGCGACGGGGTGGTTCCAGACGAGCCGCATCGTGCGCGCCGCCGTGCTCAGCCTGCGGGAGGCGGAGTTCGTCGTCGCCGCGCGCGCCCTCGGCGCCCCGGCGCCGGGCATCGTGCGCCGCCACCTCTTGCCTCACGTGGCCGCGCCGGTCATCGTGAGCGCGTCACTCGACGTCGGCAACATCATCCTCCTCGAGGCGGGCCTGTCGTACCTGGGCCTCGGGGTTCGGCCGCCCACTCCCACCTGGGGCAACATGATCATGGACGGCAAGGACGTCCTGCTCACGGCCCCCTGGGTGGCGCTCGCGCCCGGGCTCGCCCTGGTCGTCACCGTGGTGGCCTTCAACCTCGCGGCCGACGGACTGCGCGACGCGCTCGACCCCCGGATGGCGGCGTGAGCGGCGCTCCAGTGCCCGACGCCCCCGCGGCGCCGCGCGCGCCCTTGCTGGAGGTCCGCGACCTCGCCGTGCGCTTCACGGGGCCGGACGGCGTGGCGCGGGCGGTGGACGGCGTCGACCTCACGGTGGGCGAGGGCGAGACCGTCGGCCTGGTCGGCGAGTCGGGCTGCGGCAAGAGCGTCACCGCCCTGGCCGTCCTCCGGCTGGTCGAGCCGCCCGGGCACATCGCGCACGGGAGCAGCGTACGCCTCGAGGGACGCGACCTGCTCGCGCTCGGCCCGAAGGAGATCCGGGCCGTGCGGGGCAACCACGTCGCGCTCGTGTTCCAGGATCCGCTCAGTGCCCTCAACCCGGTCCTCAGGGTCGGCTCCCAGATCGCCGAGGCGATCCGCGCCCACGAGGCCGTCACCCGCAGCACCGCGCGGTGGCGCGCCGTCGAGATGCTGGCTGCCGTCGGCATCCCCGACGCGGAGCGCCGCGCCGCGGCCTACCCGCACCAGCTGTCCGGCGGGATGCGGCAGCGGGTGCTGCTGGCGATGGCGCTCGCCTGCCGGCCCCAGCTCCTGCTGGCCGACGAGCCGACGACCGCGCTCGACGTCACCATCCAGGCCGAGATCCTCGAGCTGCTCGACGCCCTGCAGCGGAAGCTCGGGATGGCGGTGCTGCTGATCACCCACAACCTCGGCATCGTCGCGGAGCGGACGCGGCGCGTCTACGTGATGTACGCGGGCCAGATCGTCGAGGAGGCTCCGACGGCGCGGGTGTTCGCCCGGGCGGCGCACCCGTACACCGAGGGGCTGCTGGCCGCGATCCCGCGCCTCGAGGAGCGCCGCGACCGGCTGCGCGCCATCCCCGGCCAGGTGCCACCCGCGACCGACTGGCCGGCGGGCTGCCGCTTTCACCCGCGCTGCCCGCACGCCTGGGATCGGTGCCGCACCGAGATGCCGCCGCTGCTCCCGGTGGCGGAGGGGCACCGGGCGCGGTGCTGGCTGGTCGAGGAGCCGGAGAGGCGACGGAGGTGAGAGGTGAGAGGTGAGAGGGTCGAGTGAGAGGTGAGAGGTGAAAAGCGAAAGGCGTGAGAGGTGAGTCCCGCCTCGCCGGCCCCGCCGCTGGTCGCGGTCCGCGACCTGGTCACGCACTTCGTGCGCAGGACGGGCCTCCTCGGCGCACGCCGCGAGACGGTGCAGGCCGTCAACGGGGTGAGCTTCGACATCGCGGCCCGGGAGACGCTCGGCCTGGTCGGGGAGTCGGGCTGCGGCAAGACGACGCTCGGCCGCACGATCCTGCGGCTGGTCGACCGCACCTCGGGCGAGGTGCGGTTCGACGGCCAGGACCTGTTCGCGCTCGACCCGGCCGCGCTGCGGCGGGTGCGGCGGCGGATGCAGGTGGTCTTCCAGGATCCCGACGGCTCGCTCGACCCGCGCCAGTCCATCGGCCGCGCGGTCCGGGAGGGGATCGAGGTGCACCGGCTGGCGCGCGGCGCCGAGGCCGATCGCCGCGTCGAGGCCCTGCTCGAGGAGGTCGGCCTGCCGGCGGGCTCGGCCGCACGCTACCCGCACGAGTTCTCGGGAGGCCAGCGGCAGCGGGCGGCCATCGCCCGAGCCCTCGCGGTGGAGCCGGAATTCCTCGTGTGCGACGAGCCCGTCTCCGCGCTCGACGTGAGCGTGCAGGCGCAGGTCCTGAACCTGTTGGTGGACCTGCAGTCCCGGCGGGGCCTGTCGTACCTCTTCATCTCCCACGACCTCGCCGTCATCCGCCACATCGCGCCGCGCGTCGCGGTGATGTACCTGGGCCGGATCGTGGAGCAGGGACCCGCGGACCGGATCTACCGGCAGCCCCTGCACCCCTACACGCAGGCGCTGCTCACCGCCGTCCCGGTGCCCGATCCCGGGAAGGGACGCCAGCGCATCGTGCTGGCCGGAGACCCGCCGTCGCCCGTCCATCCCCCGCCCGGCTGCCCGTTCCACCCGCGCTGCCAGCACCCGGGCAAGGACGAGACGTGCCGGACGGTGCGGCCGGAGCTGCGGGAGCTCGGCACGGGGCACTTCGTGGCCTGCCACCTCGCCGGACGCTGAGGCGCCACCCGTGACTGCGGCGGTCCTCGTCCTGCTGGTGGTCGCCGTGGGCCTGCTGCTCGTGCTCGTGGCCCGGCGGCCGGCGGCTCCCGGGCCCGAGACGGCCCTTCTCCAGCAACAGCTCGTCGAGGTGCGGGGCCGCCTCGACGCGCTGGTGGCGTCGCAAGGCGGGGTCGTCGGCGACATGAGGGAGCGTCTCGGCCGGCTCGCCGAGGCGACCGGGCGGCTCGAGGCCGTGGGCCAGACCGTCGCCAAGGTGCAGGAGCTGCTCCAGGTCCCGCGCCTCCGCGGCACGCTCGGCGAGGTCTGGCTCGAGGAGCTGCTGCGCCAGGTCCTGCCGGAAGGCCTGTGGACGACCCAGTACGCCTTCCGCTCCGGCGAGCGCGTGGATGCCGCCATCCGCGTCGGCGACCGGCTCGTGCCGGTGGACGCGAAGTTCCCGCTCGAGGCGTGTCAGCGGATGCTCGCCGCCGACGCCGCCAGCGCCGAACGGGAGCGGCGAGCGTTCCGCCGCTCGCTGCGCGACCGCATCGACGAGATCGCGGACAAGTACATCCGGCCGGACGAGGGGACGTTCGAGTTCGCGATGATGTACATCCCGGCGGAGAACGTCTACTACGAGGCGGTGGTCCGCGGCGACGACCTCGACGGCGACGAGAGCGTCGTCGGCTACGCGCTGCGCCGCAAGGTCATTCCGGTCTCACCCAACACCTTCTACGCCTACCTCGCGGCGATCCTGCACGGGCTGAAGGGGCTCGAGGTCGAGAAGCAGGCGCGGGAGATCCTGCAGTCGCTGGGCGGCCTGCAGCAGCAGTTCGTGCGGTTCGACGCCGCGTACCGGCTGGTCGGCAAGCACCTCGACCACGCCGCGCGCCAGTACGGCGAGGCCGAGCGACAGATCGGCCTGATTCAGGAGAGGTTCGAGAAGATCACCGGAGTCCAGGCAGGTGGTGGGTTGCAGGTCGTAGGTGGTGAGGAGCCGCCGGCCGAGGATGCTGGCGCCGCTTCGGCGACACCCACCCCGTAGCACTGCCACCCACCACCAGCCACCCACCAACGTCGCTACACGTATCGCGCGATCGCCATGCAGACCACGGTGACGCCGAGCAGCATGGCCGTGAGCCGGCCGCCGGTCCGGAGCCGGCCCTGCAGCGCGACGACGCGGGCGAGCTGCTCAGGCGACGGGCCACCCGACTGTCCCGGGACGGCCGCGGCGACCCGCTTCAGCTGCGCCGCGGTCCGGCCGGACACCCCGATCCCGATGACCGCAGCCAGCAGCGCGCACAGCGCGCCGATCGACAGGGTGACGCCGAGTCCGCTCCGCATGAACGCCGGCTGGAATCCGGCCGAGTCGATGGACAGCAGCCAGACGCCGGCCGCGATCGAGACCAGCGCGACCGCCGCGACGACGATCGGATAACGGCCACCGGCCAGCCGTTGCACGAACCGGCCGCCGTCGGCGCCCGCCGCCGCGGCTGCCGGCTCGACGAAGCCGGCGAGCATGAACGTCGCTCCCGCCCAGAAGACGCCGCCCCCGACGTGCAACACGCGCAGCACGAGTGTGAACCAGCTCATTCCCCTCCTCCTCGCCGTCTGGAACCGGGCCGACCGGCCCCTGGGCCGGTCCGCGTCACTCGAGCGGTATGTGCCTGCCGTTGGCTGCGAGCCAGGTCTCGAACGTCTGCAGCGCCGGATTCAGCTGGCGCGACACCTCGATGCTGTGCAGGCGCCGGATGTCCTGGGCGAAGTCCCGGTCGAACTGGAACATGTTCGCCAGGTCGTCGGCGCCCGGGAAGCCGAATCCCCGGTATACCTCGGGCGGTACGGCGTTGTACGCGATGGTCTTGCCCAGGGCCTTCGACATCGCCGCGGCCATCTGCTGGCCCGTGAGGTGCTCGCCCGCGATGCTCACGGTCTTGCCGACGAACTCCCCGCCACGCTGGAAGATCCCGAAGGCGCACCTGCCGATGTCCTCGGCCGCGATGCCCGCCAGCGTACTGTCACCCAGCGGCAGGGTGATGGCCAGCTTGCCGTCCGGGCCCTTCTTGGGGCCCATGCCGAAGTGGACGAAGTTGTCCCAGTAGAAGCAGGTGGCGAGGCACGTGGTCGGCACCCCGGCATCCGTGAACAGCCGGTCCGAGGCGCCCTTGGCGTCGAAGTGGGGGACCTTGTACTTGCCCATCAGCGTCGGCATCCGGTTGTCGCCGAGGGGAACCCACTTGCGCGTGTCCTCGAGCGTGGACCAGATCGTGTGCCGGACGCCCGCGGCCTTCGCCGCCCGGGCCATCGCCCCCGCCTCCGCCATTTCCTTCTCGGGCGACATGTGCGCCCAGTAGAAGGTCACACAGAAGGCGCCGTGCGCCCCGGTGAACGCCTTCCGCAGGCTCTCCTCGTCGTCGACGTCGGCCGCGACCACCTCAGCGCCGAGCGCCCGCAGCTCCTTCGCGCGGTCGGAGCGGATGTCCCGCGTGAGCGCGCGTGCCGTGTACGGACCGTTCTTGTCCGCCATGATCGCGCGGACGAGCCCTCCGCCCTGCGCGCCCCGCGCTCCCACGACCGCGATGATCTTCCTGTCCGCCACTCTCGGCTCCTCTCGATGCACCGTTGGATGGGATCGCGAAACCGGCGCCCGGCCGATCCGGTCGGGCGATCGTACCGGTCGCCACGCACCCACAGGCCCTCGTTCCGCGTGCGGTGCTAATATACACCGGTGCCCCTGCCACAACCGGAGACCTCCGACATGGCCACACACAGCATCGCGACCACTCCGCGCGGCCGGCGTGCCCTCGCCCCGCTCGTCGTTCTCCTGCTCGCCCTCGCCCCGGCGCGCGGCGCCGCGCAGGGCGCCACCACGCCGCTGCCCGCCGCCAGCAGGCCGCTCAAGGTCCTCGATCCGGCGTTCATCGACCAGACCGCGAACGCGTGCGTGGACTTCATGCAGTACGCCAACGGAGCGTGGCTGGCCCACGACACCATACCCGCCGCCTATTCGTCGTCGGGCGTCGGGCGGGACATGGGCGATCACAACGAGCTGGTGGTGCGCTCGGTGCTGGACGACGCGATGGCGCAGCGCGCCGCCCAGCCGCAGGGCAGCACGCCGCGGAAGCTCGGCACGTTCTACGCCTCGTGCATGGACTCCGCGGCCATCGAGTCGGCGGGCCTGTCCCCGATCCGCCCGTGGCTGCGGGACATCGACCGCATCACCACCCGCTCGCGGCTCCCGGCCGTCATCGCAGAGCTGCAGGTGCGCGGCATCGACCTGGTCTACCGTTACAGCCCCGACGTGGATCCGCACGACGCCGCGCACTACATGGCGTGGCTGTCGCAGGCGGGACTCGGCTTGCCGGACCGCGACTACTACACCAACACCGGGCCGTCCGCGGACTCGACCCGGCAGCAGTACCTCGAGCACGTCACCCGCATCTTCCGGCTGGCGGGCGAGCGGGCGGCCCAGGCCACCCGCGACGCGCACCAGGTGATGCGGCTCGAGACCGAGCTGGCCAAGGCCTCGCTCACGCGGCTCGAGCTCCGCGATCCTTCGGCCACCGATCACCCGATGACGATCGCCAGCCTCGCCGCGCTGGCGCCGGCACCGTCGTGGCCCCGCTACTTCCGCAGCATCGGGGTCACCGTCCCGGTCGCGCGCGTCAACGTGGCCGAGCCGGGGTTCGTGCGGCGCGTCGGCGCGCTGCTGCGCACCGCGCCGCTGGGGCAGTGGCGCGCCTACCTGCGCTACCACGCGGTCGCGGAGGCGGCGCCGTGGCTCAGCACGCCGTTCGTCCAGGAGGACTTCGCCTTCAGCTCCCGCTTCACCGGCGCCAAGGCGCTGCTGCCGCGGTGGAAGCGCTGCCTGCGCGAGACCGACGGCGATCTCGGCGAGGCCCTCGGGCAGGCGTACGTGGCGAAGACCTTCCCGCCCGAGGCCCGCGCGCGGGCCAGGGCGGTGATCGACGACATCCGCGCGGCCTTCGGCGAGCGGCTGCGGCACCTCGCCTGGATGTCGGACTCGACGCGGGCGCAGGCGCTGGACAAGCTGGCCAGGATGCGCGAGAAGGTCGGCTACCCCGACCAGTGGCGCGACTACGGCCGGCTGGTGAGCGAAGAAGGCCCCTTCATCCTGAACGTCGCGCGTGCCAACGCGTTCGAATGGCAGCGGGTCGTCAACCGCCCCGGTGCCCCGGTGGACACGACCGAGTGGGGCATCACCGTGCCGACGGTCAACGCCTACTACGATCCCTCGCGTAACGAGATGGTCTTCCCCGCCGGTGCGCTGGTGCCGCAGACCTTCGACGCGTCGGCCGACGACGGCGCCAACTACGGCTCCCTCGGCGGCAGCTGGGCCGGCCACGAGCTGACCCACGGCTTCGACGACGAGGGCCGCCACTACGACGCCGCCGGCAACCTGCGCGACTGGTGGACGGCGGCGGACTCGGTGCACTTCAACCAGCAGGCCGACTTGGTGGCGCGCCAATTCGACGGCTACCTCCAGGTGGACACCTTCCACGTGAACGGGAAGCTCACCCTGGGCGAGAACATCGCGGACTACGGCGGGCTGCTGACCGGCTACGATGCGCTCGAGCAGGCCCTCAAGCGCGACGGACGCCCCGGCCTCATCGACGGCTACACGCCGGAGCAGCGCTTCTTCCTCTCCTATGCCCAGAGCTGGCGCGTGCACAACCGGCCCGAACGGCTCCGCACCCGGGTCACGGTGGATCCGCACGCGCCGGAGCAGTGGCGCGTGAACGGCCCGCTGTCCAACATTGCCGCGTTCGCCGAGGCGTTCGGGTGCAAGCCCGGCGACCCGATGGTCCGGAGCGCCGACAGCATCCCGCACATCTGGTAGCCGGGCCCGGAAACGACGCCACCCCGTCGCGGTCACGCCGCGACGGGGTGGCTGGTCTCCGGCAGACGGGCGCTAGTGCATCCGCGCGTACTTCGCTTCGAGCTGCTCATGCGTCTCCGCGTGGTCCGGATCGTGAATGATGCAGTTGTCCACCGGACACACCTCGACGCACTTCGGGTTGTCGTAATGCCCCACGCACTCGGTGCACTTCTCGACGTCGATCACGTAGATCGGGTCGGCCTGGCTGATGGCCTCGTTCGGGCACTCCGGCTCGCAGGCGCCGCAGTTGATGCACTCTTCGATGATCTTCATCGCCATGGGAGGCTTCTCCGTCACTGAGGGTCTCGTACCGCGCCACGATGCGGCCCGCCATCTGGCC
>Ga0335077_10002380_pt1 | contig 22403 bp, 21 predicted proteins | sample Lox_Sample_31_FD_207151 | JGI IMG/M metagenome (GOLD analysis project Ga0335077, IMG submission 207151) | Soil microbial communities from Loxahatchee National Wildlife Refuge, Florida, United States - Lox_Sample_3.1 | ecosystem: Environmental > Terrestrial > Soil > Wetlands | place: USA...
TTGATGTTGATCAGGCCGAGGCCGATCGTCACCGGCAGCATCAGCACGAACGTCCGCTTCACCGCCGGATCGTGGATGTCGATCACCATGTGCAGCCGGTCGTCGCGGCCGCGCAGCCATGGCAACGGGAGCAGGAACTGGACGACCGTCGCGATGAGGATCGCGACCGCGTAGTAATAGAGCCTCGTCGACTTCGCGTGCGAGCTCTCGACGCCGAGCGCGAGCCCGGCGAGGATGACGAGATTCCACGCGATCGGGCTGAGCGCCGGCACCGTGAAGTGGTCGTAGCTCTGGAGGATTCCGACGACGATCCCGGTCAGCCCGAGCACGAGCACGAGCGGGAAGAGGATGCGCGCGAGCCCCGCCGCGAGGGCGCCGTACTCGTCGCCCGGGCCGTAGTGGAAGATCGCCATCACCCACGGCGCGATGACGACGAACAGCGCCGTCAGTCCCCCCAGCCCGAGCAGCATGAGCCAGAACAGCGACGACGCCACGCGCCACGCGCGCTTCCGCTCTCCCTTGACCAGCAGGTCGCTGAAGACCGGGACGAACGCGGCCGAGAGCGCCGAATCGGCGACGAGGGAGCGCACGGTGTTCGGGATCAGGAACGCGATCTCGAACGCGTTGATTTTGCCGCTGATGCCGAAGAGGGCGGCCTGCACGATCTCCCGTACGAGCCCGATGATCCGCGAGAGGCCCGTGGCGATCGAGAAGATGACCCCCGAGCGGGCGAGGGTGCGGCTCTCGCGCTCCGCCTCCTCGAGCGCCGGCAGGGCCGCGGCGGGCGCCGAGACCTGCGTCGCCTGCGCCTCCTCGTCGAGCGCGAGCGCCTCGAGCTCCGTCAGCTCCCCGCGGTCGCGGCGCGGACGCAGGATCGCCGTCGGCCGATCCGCCGGGTCCTGCGAGATCGGCCAGCTGTCGAGCCTCGCCTCGGTCTCGAAGTAGGTGGGCTTCCCCTGCTCGCGCCGCCTGCGGTCGCGCTCGCGGCGTCGCTCCTCTCGCTCCAGCTCGGCGTCGCTCACGCGGTCAGCATAGGGAGGGCAGGTGCTACCATCGCGCCGCCCGCGCAGCGCGGGCCTTTCTTCGAGATGCCGAACATCAAGCAGCAAGAGAAGCGCGTCCGCCAGGCGGCGAGGCAGCGGCAGGAGAACCTCCGCTGGCGCTCGACCGCGAAGACGCTTCTCCGGCGCCTGCGCGACGCCGTCGAGCAAGGCGACGCGGCGGAGACGGAAGCGCGGCACAGGGAGCTCGTCGGCTGGCTCGACCGGGCCGCCGCCCACGGCGCGCTCCACCGCAACACCGTCGCGCGGCGCAAGTCGCAGGCTGCGAGGATCGCAGCCGGCGAGCGCGAGGCGTAGACGCGGCTAGGCCGTCCGCTCGGGACGGCGCGTGATCTCGACGAGCGCGAGCTCGAGCTGGAGGTCCGCGGGCAGCCGCGAGCCGCCCTTCGTCCCTGCGTCGAGCTCCGCGAGGCGCACGGTCGCCTGCGCCAGCTCGCCGGGCGAGAAGTTGCCGGCCTGCCGCGCCGCCTTCTCGGCGACGAAGGGATGCATCTTCAAGCGTCCCGCAGCCTCGCGCGGCCGCACGCCCTCGTCGGCGAGCCGCGCGATCTTCCGGACGCGCCCGACATGGGAGACGAGCGACGCGACGATCCGCATCAGCTCTCCCGAGCGTGGCCGGTGCGACCGCTCGAGCAGCGACTCTGCCGCTCGCAGCGTCGCGTCGACGTCGCGGCTCCCCCACGAGTCGGTGAGCGCGAAGATCGGCGTCTCCGCCTGCCCGACGGCGAGCTCGTCCACCGCCGCGCGCGTCACCGGCTCGCCACCGGCCCAGGTCGCGAGCTTCTGGATCTCGGAGGACAGGCCGTCGAGGTCGTCGCCCACGGTCTCGACGAGCGCGCGGCAGGCGTCCCGGTCGGCCGTCGTGCCGAGCCGCTGGAACTGGTCGGCGACCCACTCCGGCAGCTGCTTGCGCTGCACCTCGTACGCGAGCACGTCCCCGGCCTTCTTCACCGCTTTCGCGAGGGTGGAGTCGGTCTTCATCTCCTCGGTCGTGAGCGCGAGCACAGTGTCGGGGGCCGGCGCGGCGAGATACGCCTCGATCTCCTTGACGTCCGCCGCCTTCCACCCCTGGACGCCGTCGACGATCACGAGCCTCGCCTCGCCGCCGAAGAGGCCGCGCGCGTTGCAGGCGGCGACCGCGTCCGCGCCCGACGCCTCGGGCGCGTGGAGGTGCTCGATCGCCTCCTCACCGATCCGGGCCCGCAGCCGCTGCAGCGCCAGGGCCACCTTCGGCCGGTCGCTCCCGGTCAGCAGGTAGACCGGCTTCAGGTCTCGCTCGGCCGCCACGGAGCCAAGCATAGGCGGCGACCCCGAGGGCGCAAGCGGCCAGCGCGGCGGCGGCGGCCGGAGAGGTGATCTGCGCTCCGGGGAGGCCGCCGAAGGCGCGCGCGCAGAGCGCCACGAGCGACGCTCCCCAGCCGTTCACCTGGGCGAGCGCGCCCGCGACGGGCGGCGCGACCGGCGCGACGAGCGCCGTGACGAGCGCGAGGGAGAGCACCTCTACGACGATCGGCACACCGACGACGTTCGCCGGGACGGTGACGAGCGAGATCTGCCGGAACTGGAACCACGTGACCGGCGCCGTGGCGAGCCCGCAGGCCGTCGAGACGCCGATCAGCTGCGCCAGCCCGTGCGGCACGGGGTAGCCGTCGAGGAACCGGACGACGCGGGGCGTGACGACGAAGATCGCCGGCACCGCGGCAAACGAGAGCTGGAAACCGGCGTCGAAGAGGTTGTAGGGGCTCCAGGCGAGCAGCAATGCCGCGCCGACGAGGAGCGCCTGCCACCGGTCGCGCTGCCGGGCGGCGAGCCACGCGAGCGATGCGAGCGCGGCCGCGATCGTCGCTCGCACGACAGACGGGTGCAGCCCAACGGCGAGCGCATACCCGACGACCGCGAGCAGGGCTCCCGCCTGTGCGGCGTAGCTGCCCAGCCCGGCGAGAAGGACGAGCATTGCCACGCCGCCTCCGACCGCCGTGACCTTCAGCCCGTCGACGGCCAGGCAGTGGTAGAGGCCGCTGGCCTGAAAGTCCGCGAGCAGCGTCTGGCCGAGCCCCGCCGAGCGTCCGAGCACGATCGCCTCGATCATCGCCCGGCGGTCACCGGTCAGTCCGGACGCGCTGTCCTCGGCGAGCCAGCGGTCGAGGCGGTCTCCGACTCCCTCGACGCCTCCGCGCCGGCCGACGACGCGCCAGCTCTGCACGCGAAGAACCGCATGGATGCCCTGGTGTCGCAGCCACGCTGCCTCGTCGAAGCCATTCGAGGCCGGGCCCTCCGGCACCCGCAGCGAGCCGAGCAAGGACAGGCGAGCGCCACGGGGCGGCGAGCGTCCGAGCGGGAGCTCGAGCAGCACGGGCTCGTGCACCTTCCGGCCTCCCCACCTGAGGACGAGGCCGTCGGCCCGCTGCTCGTACGATCCGCTGCGAGAGTCGTCCTGCACCTCCACGAGTGCGCGCTCGAAGGTGCCGATCTGCCGCTCGAGAACGCTCCGGTCGAGCGCGGTGAGGCGCTCGCTGCCCCAGGCCCAGCCGAAGAGAGCGACCGCGGCCGCGAGCCCCACCAGCCGAAGGTGGCCGTCGGCGATCACGACGGCGCCGGCGACAGCCGCCGCGGCCATCGCCATCGCGGCGTCGAGGGGAGCCCGCGCTGCCGTCGCAGCTGCGAGGCCGAGGCAGAGCGACGCGCCGAGGACGTGCGCACGCCGAACCGTCATGGGATCACCAGACCCTTGAGCTGGGCCATCTTGGCCGGCCCGATACCCGGCACGCCCTGCAGCTCGTCGACGGCGTGGAACGGGCCGTGGGCCTGGCGGTAGGCGATGATCTTCTGCGCGGTGACCGGCCCGACTCCCGGAAGGGCGTCGAGCTGCTCCGCCGTCGCCGTGTTCAGGTCGAGCGGCGCCGACGGCGAAGGTTCGGACGCGCTCGCGGAGCCGACGGCGGCGGCAGCGGCGCCGGAGCCCGGTACGAGCACCTGCTCGCCATCCGCGAGCGGGGCGGCCAGGTTCACGGCGTCGAGCTGCGCCTTGCGCGTCGCGCCGCCGGCGGCGACGATCGCGTTCTGGATCCTCGAGCCGCTGGGAAGCCGGTAGAGCCCCGGCCGCCGGACCGCGCCGGCCACGTCCACGACGAGCACCTTCTTCGCCGGCGCGTGCGCGGGCTTCACCGGAGCGACGACGGCAGGCGTCGTGGCGGCGCCGGCACTCGCTCTGCCGCCGCCGCCGAGGTGGCGCACCGCGAGGACGAGCGCGAGCGCGAGCAGCACGGCGAAAGCCGCGAGACGCCGGTGCGAGAGGGCGGGAAGCCGGCCGTCCATGTTGCCCATCGTGACGACACAAACGTGACGTGTGTGTGTCGACTTCGTAGACTCGCGCCGTGGACTGGCCGACGATCTCCGCGCTCGCAACCGCCGGCGGCACGCTCGCGCTCGCCGGAGTCACGCTCGCGTCGGTCCGCTCGGCGAACCGGGCCGCCCGCGTCGCCGAGCAGTCGCTGCTCGCCGCCCAGCGGCCGCTGCTCGTCACCGCGCGCGCGGACGACCCGCCGCAGAAGGTCGGCTACCAGGACGACGTCTGGTTCCGGGTCGAGGGCGGCCAGGCGACGGCAGCGGCGACCGCCGAGGCCGTCTACCTCGCGATCGCCGTCCGCAACGTGGGCAGCGGCGTCGCGATCCTCCACGGCTGGCATCTCTTCCCCGAGATCCAGCTCGGTCGGGACCAGGGCCCGACGCCCCTCGAGGACTTCACGAGCCTGACCCGCGATCTCTACGTCGCCGCCGCCGAGCCGGGCTTCTGGCAAGGCTCCTTCCGCGACCCGCGGAGCGCGGAGTTCCAGGCCGCACGCCGCGCGATCGAGGCGCCGCAGCGAATGAGCGTCGACATCCTCTACGGCGACTTCGAGGGCGGCCAGCGCGTGATCAGCCGCTTCCTGCTCACCCCGCGGGAGACAGACGACGGGGTCCGCTGGCTCGCCTCCGTCGGACGGCACTGGAACGTCGATCGCCCGCAATCGCGCGCGCGTTAGCGCCCTCTACTCGAGGATTTCCGAAGCGTGGGACGCGAACACGGAGAGCGCTGAAGGTCGGCAGCCGTCAGAGCGACCGCCCTGTGCCCTCTCCGGGAATCTCGCCGAAGACGGCTTACGCCGGCCGAGCGCCGTGCACAGGGCAGTCGGTGCCTGTACAGCTCCTGGTATGGAGGTGCGTGATCCAGAAGGTGGGGCTGAGCGAGGCGGGCCGGGCGGGGTGGAGGACAAAACGTGCATCGATCGTTCCCTTTGGATTCGCAGCAGAGCCGTCGATGAGCTCCGTGCTGCACGAGAACTTCCGCCATTCGCGTTTCCCGTCGACCCCCCGTCTCGGCCGTCCGATGCCTTCGCACGTTGCCCCGTTGTGAGCGGAGTGGAACCGATGACTAACTCCGGCTCGGTCCTCCGCGGTGATCTTCACGCAGCAGTTTGAGATCCGATGCGCCCAGGCGATCGGCTTTGTCGTGCTGCTCAGTGCCGCCGCCGTCGGGGTAGTGGCTAGGGCTACGGTGATCGGTGCGAGGACGGCTGCCGTCACGGGATCCTTATAGGGCTCATGCTCGCGAGTGTCTAGTGGGAGCAAGCTCGGACCTTTGAGGCGTCCCACGGCGCGCCAGCGCCAGCGGCTCCGCACGCATTCCCGGCAGGCTAGACCACGAAGTTGACGAGCTTGCGCGGGACGACGATCGTCTTGCGCGGCTCGCCGCCGTTCAGATGCGTCCGCACCTTCTCGCTCGCGCGCGCCCGCGCGATCAGCTCGTCCTCGCTCAGCCCGGCGTCGACCTCGAAGCGGTCGCGGACCTTCCCGTTCACCTGGACGACGAGCTCGAACGTCTCCCGCACGAGCTGCGACTCGTCCGCCTGCGGCCAGGGCTGCTCCCACAGGCGCTCGTGACCGAGCACGCCCCAGAGCTCCTCGGCGACGTGCGGCGCGTACGGCTGGATCAGCGACACCGCAGTCTCCGCTGCGAAGCGCGCGTCCGGCGCGGCCGGCGTCCCGCTCAGCTCGTTCACCAGCTCCATCAGCGCCGAGATCGGCGTGTGGAACTGGAAGCGGCGCAGGACGTCGTCGGTGACCTTCGCGATCGTCTCGTTCGCCTTCCGCGCGAGCGCCCCCTCGGCAGCGCCGACCGCCGGCGCGCTCGCGGCGACCTCGTGCACGACGCGCCAGAGCCGGCGCAGGAAGCGGACGCTGCCCTCGATGCCGGTGTCCGTCCACTCCATGTCCTGGTCGGCCGGCCCCATGAAGAGGATGTAGAGACGAACGGCGTCGGCGCCGTAGCGGTCGACAAGCTCGTCGGGGCCCTCGACGTTGCCGCGCGTCTTCGACATCTTCGAGCCGCCGAGCGTGACCCAGCCCTGATGGAAGACCCGCGCGAACGGCTCGCGGAAGCCGAGCATCCCCCAGTCGTTCATGGCCTTGACGAAGAAGCGCGAGTAGAGCAGGTGCCCGGTCGAGTGATCGATGCCGCCGATGTACTGGTCGACCGGCAGCCAGTAGTCGACGACGAACCGGTCGAACGGCGCCTCGTCGTTGTGCGGGTCGACGTAGCGGATGAAGTACCAGGACGAGTCGACGAAGGTGTCCATCGTGTCGGGATCGCGCAGCGCCTCGCCGCCGCACTGAGGGCAGTCGACTCGCATCCACTCCTCGTTGGCGGCGAGCGGCGGCTTCCCCTTGGGGGCGTAGTCCTCGACGTCGGGGAGCAGCACCGGCAGGTCTGCTTCCGGCACGGGAACGGCGCCGCAGCGCTCGCAGTAGATCACCGGGATCGGGCAGCCCCAGTAGCGCTGGCGGGAGAAGCTCCAGTCGCGCAGGCGGTACGAAACCGTCGGCTTGCCGCGGCCCTGCTCCTCGAGCCAGGCGACGATGGCGCGCTTTCCCTCCTCGGACGGCAGGCCGTCGAACTGCTCCGAGTTGATCAGGCGCCCGTCCTCGTCGATTACCTGCACGATCGGAAGGCCGAAGGTCTCGGCGAACTCGCGGTCGCGCTCGTCGTGGGCCGGCACGCCGCCGATCGCGCCCGTCCCGTAGTCCATGAGGACGAAGTCGGAGACCCAGACCGGCAGGCGCCTGCCCGTGGCCGGATTCGCGACGTAGTGGCCCGTGAACGCTCCCGTCTTCGCCGTCTCGGCCGCCCGCTCCTCGACGGGGCGGGCGCCGGCGTGCCGCGCGTACTCCTTCGCCTCCTCGCTCGCATGCGCCTCGACGAACGGGTGCTCGGGCGCGACGGCGAAGAACGTCGCGCCGAACAGCGTGTCGGGACGCGTCGTGAAGACGGCGAGATCCTCGCCGGTGTCCTCGACGCGGAAGAGGATCTCGGCGCCCTGCGAGCGGCCGATCCAGTTGCGCTGGATCGCCTTCGTCCGCTCGGGCCAATCCGCACCCGGATACTCGAGCAGCTCGTCGGCGTAGGCGGTCGTGCGGAAGAACCACTGCGTCATCTGGCGCAGCTCGACGGGCGTGCCGCAGCGCTCGCAGCGGCCGTCGACCACGTACTCGTTCGCGACGACGGTCTGATCGGACGGACACCAGTTGACCGGCGCCTCCTTGCGGTAGGCGAGGTCGTTCGCCCAGAACTTGAGGAACAGCCACTGCGTCCAGCGGTAGAAGCGCGGATCGTGGGAGGAGACCTCGCGGTCCCAGTCGATCGCCCAGCCGAGCCGCTTCATCTGCGCACGGCAGTTGGCGATGTTGCGTTCGATGATCTCGCGTGGATGGCCGCCTTCGCGGATGGCCGCGTTCTCGGCCGGCAGGCCGAAGGCGTCCCAGCCCATCGGCCGGGCGACGTGCCAGCCGCTGCGCCGTCGCACGTGTGTCTGGATGTCGCCCATCGTGTAGTTGAGGACGTGGCCCATGTGGAGGCTCGGGCCGGACGGGTACGGCAGCATCTCGAGCTGGTACCAGTGGCGCTCGGTCGTGGGCTCGCCCGGAAGCGGGTTCGGGACGTTGAAGGCCCGGGCGTCCTCCCAGACGCGCTGCCACTTCGCCTCGATCTCGTGCGGCTCGTATCTCGGTGTCATCGAAGTCGTCCTCTGAAACGAAAAAGCCTCTCCGAGGAGAGGCCGTGGGGAGCCGGCGCGGCAGCGCCGCGCGTGTCTCCCTGGGTCAGATAAGCAGCTCCTGCATTTCCTTCTCGATACTAGCAACGTGCTGGAGCTCTTTCCCGTCTCGGCGCGGGTGGACGACGGCGAGCTGTCGCTCGGCGGCGTTCCTGCGACGCAGCTCGCGGGCGAGTACCAGACGCCGCTCCTCGTCTACTGCGAGGAGACGATCCGGGCGCAGGTGGATGCCTACCGGGAGGCGGCGCCGGAGGCGCTCATCGCCTACGGGACGAAGGCGTTCGCGAACGTCGAGCTGCTCCGGCTGCTCGCGGCCGAGGGGGTGGGCGCCGACGTCTCGACGCTCGGCGAGCTCGCGTTCGCGCGCGCCGCCGGCCTTCGCGGGGAGCGGATCGTGTTCCACGGCAACAACAAGTCCGACGACGAGCTTCGCGCAGCCGCCGAGGTGGATGCCCTCGTCGTGCTCGACGCGTCGGGCGAGGCGGAACGCGCTGCGGCCGCGGGCGTGCGACGCGTGCTGATCCGGCTGACGCCCGGCGTCGAGGCGGCGACGCACCGCTCGATCCGGACGGCGCACGAGGCCTCGAAGTTCGGGCTTGCGGCGGAGGCTGCGCGGGCGGAGCTCGAGCGGGCGCGCGGGCTCGAGCTCGACGTCGAGGGGCTCCACGTCCACATCGGCTCGCAGCTCACGCGCGTCGACGAGAGCGTCGTCGCGGTCGAGCGCCTGCGCTCCTTCCTCGGCGGGCTCGACTGGACGCCTCGCGTGCTCGACCTCGGCGGCGGCCTCGGCGTCCGCCACAACCGCGAGGAGCGCGTTCCGTCGGTCGCCGAGTTCGTCGAGCCGCTGCTCCGGCTCGTCCCGGAGGGCGTGCGGCCGATCTTCGAGCCGGGGCGCTCGCTCGTCGGGCGGGCCGGCGTCACGCTCTACCGGGTCGGCGCGGTGAAGCAGAGCGGCGGCCTGACGTACGCGGCGATCGACGGCGGCATGTCCGACAACCCGCGGCCGCAGCTCTACGGCGCCCGCTACGAGGCGCTGCTCGCGAGCCGCGCCGACGAGCCGGCGGCCGGCGTCTACCGCATCGCCGGCAAGCACTGCGAGTCGGGCGACGTCCTCATCGAGACGGCCGAGCTGCCCGAGCCGCGGCCGGGCGACATCCTCGCCGTCCCGGCGACGGGCGCCTACACGCTCGCGCTCGGCTCCGCCTACAACGGCGTCCCGCGGCCGGCGGTCGTCCTCGCCGGCAGCGGCGAGGCGCGCCTGATCCGGGAGCGGGAGACCGTGGACGATCTTCTACGCTTCGAGCGGGCATGAGGCTCGCGCGCGTACCGGGCGTTCTCCTCGTCGCGATCGCCGCGGCGATGTGGGGCACGGACCCGATCATCCGCAAGACGATGAGCGGGACGACGACAGCGACGACGATCGTCTTCGGCGAGCACGTGATCCTCGTCGCGCTCACGCTGCCGCTCGTCCTCCCCGCGCTCCGGGCCGTCCTCCGGGCCGGCTGGCGCTACGTCCTCGCCGCCGTCGTCGTCGGCGCGGGCGCGTCGGCCGTCGCGACGATCCTCTTCACGGACGCGCTGATCGGCCACTCCGACTACATCACGCCGGTCGTGATCCAGAAGATCCAGCCGTTCGTCGCGGTCGGCGGCGCCGCCCTCCTGCTCGGCGAGCGGCCGCGGCCGCGCTTCGCGTGGTTCTTCCTGCCCGCGCTCGCCGGCTTCTGGCTCGTCAACCAAGCGCACCCGCTCGACCCGTCGGCAAAGGGGGTCGTCGTGATCGCCGAGGCGACGGGAGCGGCCGCGCTCTGGGCGCTCGGGACGGTGCTCGGACGCTATCTCTCGCGCGAGCTCGAGTTCCAGCACGTCGTCGCGCTCCGCTTCCTCTTCGGCCTCGTGGCGAGCGCGATCGCGCTGCCGGTGATGAGCGCGCCCGCGTACTCGAACGGCCACGACACGACGCTCATCCTCTACCTCGCGCTCGTGACCGGGCTGCTCGCGCTGATGCTCTACTACTACGGGCTGCAGCGCACGCCGGCCGTCCTCTCCTCGCTCGCGGAGCTCACCTACCCCGCCGTTGCGGTCGTGGCAGGCATCTACGCGTACGACCAGCACCTCCGCTGGACGCAGTGGGCCGGCGTCGCGCTGATCCTCGGCGCGGTGACGCTCCTGCCCGTGCAGCGCCGGCGCGTCGTCGCCGAGCCGACGGCTGAGCTCTTGCCGGTTCCCGCCGCGGGGTAGGCTCCCGCCGTGGACCTTCGCGACACGCCCGAAGAAGCCCAGTTCCGCAGCGAGCTGCGCGCGTGGCTGTCCGACAACCTGCCGCCGGAGAAGCGCGGAGTACGCGGCGCGCGTCGCTTCGAGGACCCGTTCGTGCGCGAGTGGAGCCGCCGGCTGAACGAGGCTGGCTACGCCGGGCTGACGTGGCCCGAGGAGTACGGCGGCGCGGGCGCGCCGTACAGCTTCCAGGCGATCCTCTACGAGGAGCTCGCCGCTGCGCAGGCCCCGCCGCACATCGGTGTGATCGGCCTCAGCATGGCCGGCCCGACGATCATCGCCCACGGCACCGAGGAGCAGAAGGCGCGCTATCTCCCGCCGCTCCTCGCCGCCGACGAGATCTGGTGCCAGGGCTTCTCGGAGCCGGACGCGGGCTCCGACCTCGCGGCCGCGCGCACGCGCGCCGAGCGCCGAGGCGACGTCTACGCCGTCTCGGGGCAGAAGGTCTGGTCATCGTTCGCGCACATCGCCGACTGGTGCATCCTCGTCACGCAGAGCGACCCGGAGGCGGCGCGCTACCACAACCTCACCTACCTGCTCGTCGACATGCACGCGCCGGGCGTCGAGGTGCGGCCGCTGCGCCAGATCACCGGCGAGGCGGAGTTCAACGAGATCTTCTTCTCGGACGTCGAGGTGCCGGTCGAGAACCGGCTCGGCGACGAGGGCGACGGCTGGCAGGTCGCGATGACGACGCTCCTCCACGAGCGCGCGACGCTCGGCTTCGCGCTCACGGCGCAGCTCGACTCGAGCGTCGGGCGGCTGCTCGACGACGCGCGCGAGCGGCCGGACGCCCCGGTCGCGGTGCGCGAGCGGGTCGCGCGGGAGTGGGTCGAGCTGCAGGGGCTCCGCTATACGAACTACCGCGCCCTCGGCGCCTACGAGCGGACGGGAATCCCCGGGCCGGAGGGTTCCGGCGTGAAGCTCCGCTGGTCGGAGGCGAACCAGCGCGTGACGAAGCTCGCGCGCGAGCTGCTCGGCCCCGAGGGCATCACCGACGACGGCTGGTGGCACCACGAGCAGCTCCGCAGCCGCGGCAACACGATCGAGGCCGGCACGTCGGAGGTCCTGCGGAACATCATCGCCGAGCGCGTCCTGGGATTGCCGAGGAGCCGCTGATGGATTTCACGCTGACGCCCGAGCAGGAGGAGCTGAAGACCGAGGCACGGCGCTGGCTCGCCGACCGCTTCCCGCTCGACCGCGACTTCGACAGGGACGACGACCGGTGGGACGAGCTCGCCGAGCTCGGCTGGCTCGACGTCGCGGAGGTCGGCCTCGGCTTCGTCGAGGAGGCGCTCCTGCTCGAGGAGATGGGCTACGCGCTCTATCCCGGCCCGTATCTCGCTCATGTCGCGACCGGCGCGAGCGGCTCGGAGCGCTCGTCGCTCGAGGTGGGCGGCTTCGTCTACGGCGGCGACGAGGGCGACGGCGAGGAGGTCGTCTCGATCGACCCGGCGCGTCCGCTCCGCCGCGCCGCGAGCGGCAACGGCCTGGCCGAGACGCCGCGCTTCCGCGCCGCCTGCGCGGCCGAGGCCCTCGGCGTCGCGCAGCGCGCGCTCGACCTCGGCGTGGAGCACGCGAAGACACGCATCCAGTTCGGGAAGCCGGTCGGCGCGTACCAGGCCGTCGCGCATCCGCTCGCGCAGACCTACACCGACGTCGAGCTCTCCCGCTCCCTCGCCTACTGGGCCGCCTGGTGCGTGGCCGAGGAGGACGAGAGAGCGCCGGTCGCGGCCGCGGCGGCGAAGGCCGTGGCGACCGAGGCGGCGGTGGCGGCGTGCGAACGCTCGATCCAGGCCCACGGCGGGATCGGCTTCACGTGGGAGCACCCGCTCCACCGCTTCTACAAGCGCGCGCTCTGGCTCGAGGGCTTCGGACTCCGCCCTGCGGCGCTCCAGCTCGAGGTCGCCGACGCGCTGCTCGGGAACGCACTGCTCGCCGAAGCCTAGATCCGGTACTCCCAGCCGGGCCGCCACACGAATTCCTCGGCGAGGAGCTCTTCGAGCGTCCGGCCGCGGGCCGCGATCTCGATCCCCCAACGCGTCGCCATGTGCCCGATCACGAGCACGCGCTCGCCGTCGCGCTCCCGGCGGAGCTCGTCGAGGAAGCCGCCCACCCGCTCGACCGCCTGCCGCCAGCTCTCGCCGCCGGGGAACGGGACGTCGAGGTGCTCCGCGTGCGTGCGGATCGGCTCGGCCGTGCCGTTCTGCTCGCCGTAGTCGCACTCGCGGAGCCGTGCGTCGTGGAAGCGCGGGAGCTGCGAGCCGGCGAAGGCGATGTCCACCGTCTCGACCGCGCGCTGCAGGTCGGAGCTGAAGACAGCGGAGAGGCCGTCGTCGCGGCGGCGGCGCCCGAGCTCCGCGGCGACCTCGCGCCCACGCGGCGAGAGACGGCCGGGCAGCCAGCCGGTCGCGATCCCGGCCTCGTTGTCCTCGCTGATCGAGTGCGTCTCATAGACGAGCTCGAGGGTCATCCGAGCTTCGCCGCCAGCCGCCGTTCGAGGCGCGCCTTCACCTCCGGCCAGTCCTCGTCGATCACCGCGTACCACGCGGAGTCGCGGCGCTCGCCGCCGCGGACGAGCATGTGCCGCCGGAAGATTCCCTCGAACTCGGCGGGGAGCGCGGCGAGGGCGGCGCGCGAGCGCTCGTTCGTCGCCTCCGTCTTGAACTCGACGCGAAGGAAGCCCTCGTCCTCGAACGCGTGCCGGAGCATCAGGTACTTCGCCTCGACGTTCGCGCCCGTTCCCCATGCCTCGGGCGCGAGCCACGTCCCGCCGATCTCGACCACGCGGTCGCGCTCGCGCACGTTGCCGTACGAGGTCGAGCCGAGGGGCCGTCCGTCGACGACGGTCGCGAACGCGAGCCAGTCGCGGCGCGCGTACTCGAACCAGGCGTGGAACGCCTCCCGGCTCTCGTTCGCGCGCACGGTGAACCAGCGGAAGACGCGCTCGTCCTGGGCCGCCTCCCACAGCGGCTCCTCGTGACGGGGCTCGAGCGGCTCGAGGCGGACGCGGCGGCCGGTGAGCGGTTCGTGGAGCATCCGCACAGAGCTTAGAAGTAGGCTCGCGCCGTGCCCGATCTCTCCGGCAAAGTCGCGATCGTCACCGGCTCGGGCCGCGGCATCGGCCGCGCGCACGCGCTCGCGCTCTCGCGCGCCGGGGCGAAGGTCGTCGTCAACGACCTCGGCGCGGGCGTCGCGGGCCAGGGCTCGGACACGACGCCCGCCGAGGAGGTCGTCGAGGAGATCCGCGCCGCCGGCGGCGAGGCGGTCATGAACGGTGAGAACGTCGCCGACTTCGCCGGCGCCGAACGTCTCGTCCGGCAGGCGCTCGACGAGTTCGGGCGTCTCGACATCCTCGTCAACAACGCCGGGATCCTCCGCGACCGGATGCTCGTCAACATGACCGAGGACGAGTGGGACGCGGTGATCGCCGTCCACCTCAAGGGCCACTTCGCGCCGACGCGGCACGCCGCCGCCCACTGGCGGGAGCTCGCGAAGGCCGGCGAGGAGGTGCGGGCGCGCGTCGTCAACACGTCGAGCCCGTCGGGCGTCTTCGGCAACGTCGGCCAGGCGAACTACGGCGCCGCGAAGGCGGGCATCGCCGCGTTCACGATCATCGTCGCGCAGGAGCTGCAGCGCTACGGCGTCACCGTCAACTGCCTCGCGCCGAATGCGCGCACGCGGATGACGGAGGAGACCTTCCAGATGGGGCCGGCCGGCGAGGGCTTCGACCCGCTCGACCCCGCGAACGTCGCCGCCGTGGCGGTCGCGCTCTGCGCGGACGAGGCGCAGGCGATCACCGGCCAGGTGCTGCACATCTGGGGCGGCGCGGTGAACGTCCTCCGCGGCTGGAGCGCCGACGAGCTGCTCGACTCGCCGGACGGCTGGGACTCGGACGCCCTCCTCGGCGAGCTCCTCGCCCGCTTCCCCGACGGCGCCTCGCCGCCCGGGATGATCGCCGGCATGCAGTCCGCCGGCGGCCAGTCGCTCCAGGCCTAGAGCGCCGCGGCGTCCGTCACCGGCGCCTGGCAGGCGAAGCGCTCGCAGACGTAGACCGCCGGCCGGCCGTCGACGAGCTCCTTTCCCGCGAGCAGCGGGACGTCGTCGTCAGGCCCGAACGCGACCACGGCGTTCGGGTCGAAGCGGCGCAGCGCGGCGCGGGCGACGTCGCTCTCGGCGCCGCCGACGATCGCAAGCTCGCGCGGCGGCGAGAGGTGGAGGTCGAGCGCGCAGAGCGCCCAGGCGTACGCCTGCGGCGCGCGCGGCAGCAGGTCGCGCACGAGCCGCAGCCCACCTACGGCCCACTGCTCGAGCTTCTCGTCGCCCCAGATCCGCGCCAGCCGCAGGAGGACGAACGCGAGCATCGAGCTCCCCGACGGCAGCGGGTTGTCGTCGAGTGACTTCTGCCGCGCGACGAGCCGCTCGCCGTTCGACGGCGCGAGGAAGAAGCCGCCGTGCTTCGTGTCCTCGAACATCGCGACTGCGACGGTCGCGAGGCGGCGCGCCCGGCGCAGCCAGCGCAGGTCGCCGGTCGCGACGTGCAGCTCGTAGAAGCCGTGCGCGGCGTTCGCGTAGTCGTCGAGGTAGGCCGGGAACGTCGCGCGCCCGTCCCGCGTCGTCCGCCAGAGCGGATCGGCCCTCAGCAGCTCGCCGAGCTCGACCGCGGCGGCGAGGAGATCGGGACGTTCGAGGCGGCGCGCGCCTTCGGCGAGCGCGGCGAGCGCGAGCCCGTTCCACGAGGCGATCACCTTGTCGTCGAGCGCCGGCTGCGGGCGCCGCTCGCGGATCGCGAGCAGCCGCGCCCGCGTCTCGTCGTCGAGCTCGCCGCGGACGATCGAGCGCCCGTGCTCGAAGGGCTCGAGCAGCTCGGCCGGCGCCCCCTCCTCGGCCGTCCACGTGTACGTGAGCCCTTCGACGCCGTCGGTGTCGGCGTCCTGCGAGGAGGCGAAACCGCCATCCTCCAGGCGCAGCTCGCGGAGCAGGTAGTCGAGCGTCCGCTCCGCCACCTCGCGGTAGCGCTCCTCGCCCGTCAGCAGCCAGCCGTGCAGGTAGACGGGGACGAGCAGCGCGTTGTCGTAGAGCATCTTCTCGAAGTGCGGGACGAGCCAGCGCTCGTCGACCGAGTAGCGGTGGAAGCCGCCGCCGACGACGTCGTACATCCCGCCCGCCGCCATCCCGTCGAGCGTGAGCCGCACCTCGTCGACCGCGCCTCTGCGCAGCAGGAACTCGAGGGCCGACGCCGGCGGGAACTTCGGCGCGTGGCCGAAGCCGCCCCACTCCGGGTCGAGCTGCCGCAGCAACGTCGCCTCGGCCTCCGCGAGCAGCTCCGCCGTCAGCGGCTGCCGCGACGGCTGGGCCGCGGCGGCGCGCCGCAGCGCCTCCGTGAGCGCCTCGGCCTGCGCCGCGACGTCGTCCCGCCGCTCGCGGTACGCGCCTGCGACCGCGCGCAGCACCTCGACGAACGACGGCAGCCCGTGCCGCGGCTCGGGCGGGAAGTACGTACCGCCGAAGAACGGCTCGCCCTGCGGCGTGAGGAAGACGGTCAGCGGCCAGCCGCCCTGCCCGGTCAGGGCGACAACGGCGTCCATGTAGACCGAGTCGACGTCGGGCCGCTCCTCGCGGTCAACCTTGACGTTGACGAACAGCTCGTTCATCACGGCCGCGGTCGCCTCGTCCTCGAACGACTCGCGCTCCATCACATGACACCAGTGGCAGGCCGAGTAGCCGATCGACACGAGCAGCGGCCGGTCGCCGTCCCGGGCGAGCGCGAACGCCTCCTCGCCCCACGGGAGCCAGTCGACCGGGTTGCCGGCGTGCTGGAGGAGGTACGGGCTCGTCTCTTCCGCCAGCCGGTTCATCCGGGTAGCGTAGGCGGCCGTGAGCCAGCCACCCGCCGGCACCGTCACGTTCGTCTTCACCGACATCGAGGGCTCGACGCGCCTACTGCAGGAGCTCGGCGACGTGGCGTACGGAGATGTCTCGAGCGACCACCGGCGGCTGGTGCGCGAGACCTTCGGCGCCCGCGGCGGCACCGAGATCGACACGCAGGGCGACGCATTCTTCTACTCGTTCCCGCGCGCGCGGGATGCGGTCGCGGCGGCGGTCGACGCGCAGCGCGCCCTCCGCGACCACGAATGGCCGGACGGGTGGGACGTTCGCGTGCGGATGGGGCTCCACACGGGCGAGCCGCACGTGGGCGAGGAGGGCTACATCGGGCTCGACGTCGTGCGCGCGGCGCGCATCTCGGCCGCGGGACACGGCGGGCAGATCCTCGTCTCCGAGACGACGCGTGCGCTGCTCGGCAACCAGCTCCCGGAGGGCGTCGCCGTGCACGACCTCGGGCAGCAGCATCTGAAGGACGTCCAGCACGAGCACATCTACGAGCTGACGATCGACGGGCGCGCGGCGTCCCCGAAGCCGTTGAAGACGCAGGCCCCGAGGTCGCGCCGAGAGGACATGACCGCGCGGTTCGAGGAGCGGATCACGTCCTACGTCGAGGATCAGCTCGAATCGGCCCTGGACAAGCTGCTGAAACGTCAGCGCGAGTAGCCGGCGAGCGTCGCGTGCCGGCGGAAGCCGAGCGACTCGTACAGCCCGCACGCGGCGTCGGTGACGCAGTAGACGATCGCGCTGCGGCCGCCCTCCTCGTGCCAGCGGCGGAGGGCGAACGAGCAGATGGCGGCGCCGAGGCCGCGGCGTCGGAACTCGTCCCGCACGCCGACCGGCTCCAGCTCGCCGACGCGGTTCTCGTCGTCCGGCCAGAGCAGGCAGTACGCCGCGAACCGTCCGTCGGGCGCCTCGACGACGCAGTCGAGGGAGCCGCGGTACGGCCAGCTCGCGCGGACGTTCGCGAAGCTCGACTCCGTGACGCGCGACGGCGCCCAGACCTCGCGGTGGATCGCGACGCGCTCGCCGAGGTCGCCGTCCGCGACCGTGCGGTAGCGGAAGCCTTCGGGCAGTGGCGGCGGCTCGGGGGCCTCGGGCAGGTCGAGCGCGAAGAAGTGCATGAGCGGACCCTGGCGGTTGACGTTCGCCTCGGAGCGCTTCGTGAACCCGTGCCGCTCCAGCGCGGCCCGTACCTCGGCGTCGTCCTCGAAGCAGACCGCGGTGCGCGCCCGCGGCTCGGCGAGGATCTCGTCGAGCAGGTCGAGCCGGTTGCGGCGGACGTCGAACTCGAGCAGGTCGCGTTCCCCGTCTTTCAGCCACGACCAGGCGGCGACGCGGCCGTCGTCCTCGCGCCAGACCCGGATCGTCCACTCGTCCTCGCGCCCCTCGTGCTGGCGCAGCCCCCAGGTCACGTCGCCGACGTGCCACGGCGCGCGGACGCCGAGCTCGCGCCGCTGCTCGAGGGCGAGCTCCTGCATCGCTGCGATGATCTCGGGCGTGAGTCGCACGTACGGCGAGCTGGAGGTCGGGGCGGTCTACCGGAGCCGCCACGGGCGCACCGTACTCGACGCAGACAATGTCTGGTTCACGCTCCTGACGATGAACACGAACCCGATCCACTTCGACGCGGAGTACGCCTCGGCGACGGAATGGGAGCGGCCGCTCGTCGACTCGACGTTCACGCTCGCGCTCGTGACGGGGCTGTCGGTCGAGGACGTGTCCGAGCGCGGCGTCAACCTCGGCTGGCGCGAGGTGCTGCTGCCGGCGCCCGTCTTCGCCGGCGACACGATCCGCGCCGAGACGGAGGTGCTCTCCAAGCGCGAGTCGCAGTCGCGGCCGGGCTTCGGGATCGTCACGGTGAGGACGCGCGGGCTGAACCAGCGCGACGAGGTCGTGATCGACTTCGAGCGCTCGATCATGCTGGCCCTGTGATCGAGACGGAACGCCTTCTCCTGCGGAAGCCTGCCGCCGCCGACGTCGAGGATCCGCCGCTCTTTCTCGCCGATCCCCGCGTCATGGACTTCCTCGGCGGCGTCGAAGAGCCGCACGGCGTCGTGCAGCAATGGTTGAAGGAGTGGGAGACGTACCCGGCCGGGAAGTTCATCGTCGAGACGTCGGCAGGCGAACGGATCGGCAGGGTCGGCGCCAACTTCTACGATCCCGTCCGGTGGGTCCGCTCGGCCTCGCCGGACGCAGAGCTCGAGCTGACGTGGGCGCTGGCACACGAGCATTGGGGACACGGGTACGCGACGGAGGCGGCCCTGGCCGTTCGCACGTGGCTCGACGCGCCGCGTGTCTTCTCCCTCATCACGGCGGCGAACGTCCGGTCACAACGGGTGGCGCATCGGCTCGGCGCACGTCCCGGGCGAACGATCGAGCTGCCGGGCTACGGGCCTCACGTCGTATGGACGCATCCCCTGTGATCGAGACGGAACGCCTCATCCTGCGGAAGCCGACGCTCGAAGACGGCGAGGCGCTCCTGGCCATCCACACGGACCCGGTCGCGATGGAGTTCATCGGCGGCGTCCATCCCGAGATCCGGACCGATCCGGAGTGGCCGATCCGTCGCTGGCTCGCGCGCTGGGAGCAGAACAGCTTCGGGCCGTTCATCGTCGAGCGCACCGCCGACGGGTGCGTCGTCGGGCGGACCGGCTTCCTCCTCTGGGACTCCCGCGACTGGCACGTCTCCTCGGTCGCCGAGGCGGGCGAGCACGCGCAGCCCGAGCTCGGGTGGGCGTTCGTCCGCGAGCACTGGGGCAAGGGCTATGCCACCGAAGCGGCGCGCGCCGCGCGCGAGTGGGGCCACGCGCAGGGGATCGAAGGGCTCATCTCGCTGATCGCGCCGGCGAACGTCCGCTCGGCGCGCCTCGCCGAGCGGCTCGGCTGCACGGCCCGCGAGACGGTCGAGCTCTTCGACACCGGCCCGGCCGTCGTGTGGGAGCATCCGCGCTGATGGAGCTGCGGCCGCTCGACGGGATCCGCGTCGTCGACGTCACCTCCTCGCTCGCGGGGCCGACCGCATCGCAGCTCCTCGCCGCGCTCGGCGCGGATGTGGTGAAGGTCGAGCCGCTCTCCGGCGACCACGCCCGGGCCTGGGGACCGCCCTTCTGGGGCGGCGAAGGCGCGATGTTTCTCGCCTCGAACGCGGGCAAGCGGTCGCTCGCCGTCGAGCTCGGGGACGACCGCGGCCGAGACATCGTGCTGCGCCTCGCCGACCGGGCGGACGTCTTCGTGCAGAGCCTGCGCCCGGGCGCGGCCGAGCGGCACGGACTCGGGCCCGACACCTTGCGCGCCCGCAACCCGCGGCTCGTGTACTGCACGATCGGCGCGTTCGGCGCGCGCGGGCCGCTCGCCTCGCAGCCCGGGTACGACCCGCTGCTGCAGGCGGCGAGCGGGATCATGAGCGTCACCGGCGAGGACGACCGGCCGCCGGTCCGGGTCGGCGTCTCCCTGATCGATCTCGGCACCGGCGTCTGGGCCGCGCTCGGCGTGCTGGCGGCGCTCTACGAGCGCGAGCGAACCGGCGCCGGGCGGACGCTCGAGCTGTCGCTCTACGAGACGGCGCTCTCGCAGCTCTCGTACCAGCTCGTCGGCTATCTCGGCACCGGCGTCGTTCCCGGCCGGGAAGGGAGCGCGTTCGCGCAGATCGCGCCGTACCAGGTGTTCCCGACGCGCGACGGGGAGCTGATGATCGTCGCCGGCAACGACAAGCTGTTCGCCGCGCTCTGCCGTGAGCTCGGCGTGCCCGAGCTCGCCGACGACGAGCGCTTCCGGACGAACCCCGACCGCGTCGCGAACCGGCCGGCGCTGCTCGCGCTACTCGAGGAGCGGACGCGCGAGCGGGAGACGGACGAGCTGCTCCACGCGCTGGTCGCCGCGGGCGTCCCGGTCTCGCCTGTGCACGATGTCGGCGAGGCGGCCCGACACCCCCAGACGGAGGCGCTCGAGATGCTGCAGACGCTCCCGGGCGGAGCGGTCGACGCGCTCGTGACCGTCGCGGCGCCGCTCTCGGCGGACGGCGTACGGGTGCGGTACCACCTCCCGCCGCCGGCGCTCGGCCAGCACACCAGCGAGATCCTCACCGAGCTGGGCCACTCGCCGGAGGAGATCGACGCGCTCGCAGCGGCGGGCGTCATCCGCCTGGGCTGAAGAGCCATGTCCGGGGTCAGACCCCGTACATGTCCGTTCGGGCCGATGTGAACTAGGCCGGCCAGGGGCCGGCGCGGTAGAGCTGGCCCTCGAGACGGCGGCCCAGGAGGCCCTCGAGCCACTCCGACACCTCGACGAGCGCGGCGAGGTCGACGCCCGTCGCGACGCCTTCGCCCTCCAGCAGGTAGACGAGATCCTCCGTGGCGACGTTGCCCGTCGCCCGCGGCGCGTACGGGCAGCCGCCGAGGCCGCCCACGGACGCGTCGAGGAGCCGCGCCCCTGCCTCGAGCGCCGCGAGGCAGCTCGCGTAGCCGGTGTTGCGCGTGTTGTGGGCGTGGAAGCCGTCCGCGCGTGTGCGCTCGAGGAGCGCTCGCACCGGCGACGGCGTCGCGACGCCGATCGTGTCGGCGAGGACGACCTCCGTCCGGCCGGTGAACCGCGCCGCCAGCTCGGCCACGACGCCCGGGTCGACGCGCCCCTCGAAGGGACAGCCGAAGCTGCACGAGATCGTCACGGTGGACGGCGTTCCGGCCGCGGTCGCGAGGGCGACGATCTCCTCGACCCGCGCGACCGCCTCCGCGAGAGTCGCGTTCCCGTTCGCGCGGTTGAAGCTCTCGGTCGCGGCGAAGGTCGCGTTGACGCGGTCGAGCCCGGCGGCCGCGAACCGCTCCCACCCGCGCTCGTTGAGGACGAGACCGGACAGCTCTACGCCGGCCCGTCGCTCGACGCGCTCGACGACCTCCTCGGCCGCGGCCATCTGCGGCACACGGTCGGGACGGACGAAGCTGACCGCCTCGATCCGGCGCAGCCCTGCCGCCGCGAGCCGGTCGACGAGCTGCGCCCGCGTCTCGGCCGGCAACACGTCGGACTCGTTCTGGAGCCCGTCCCGCGGCCCGACCTCGCATACCGTGACTTCCACGGGCGACAACGTAGTCGCTGCGGATGCCGCCGGGGGCCCGCACGACGTAGCCTGCAGTTGTGCATCCGTCCGCATCGTTCAGCGCCGCGATCCGCGTGCGCATCGAGAACCGGCCGGGCGCCTTCGCGCGTCTCGCGGCCGCGGTCGGCGAGGCCGGAGGATTGCTCGGCGCGATCGACCTCGTCCGTGTCGAGGGCTCGACGAAGATCCGCGACGTCAACGTCCTCGCCGACGACGAGAACCATCTCGAGGCGATCGTCCAGGCCGTCCATGCCGTCGACGGCGTCGAGGTCGTCCATGTCTCCGACCGCGTCTTCCTCGCCCACCTCGGCGGCAAGCTCGAGGTGCGGCCGCGCTCGCCCCTGAAGACGCGCGACGACCTCTCGATGGTCTACACCCCCGGCGTCGCCCGTGTCTCGCGCGCGATCGCCGACGATCCGGAGAAGGTCTGGAACCTCACGATCAAGCGCAACACGGTCGCGGTCGTCAGTGACGGCACGGCCGTGCTCGGTCTCGGCGACATCGGGCCCGAGGGTGCGCTGCCGGTGATGGAGGGCAAGGCGGTGCTGTTCAAGGAGTTCGCGGGCGTCGACGCCTTCCCGATCTGCCTCGCGACGAAGGACGAGGACGAGATCGTGCGGACGGTGGAGGCGATCGCGCCCGCCTTCGGCGGGATCAACCTCGAGGACATCGCAGCCCCGCGCTGCTTCTCGATCGAGCGGCGCCTGCGCGAGAGCCTCGACATCCCCGTCTTCCACGACGACCAGCACGGGACGGCGATCGTCGTCCTCGCCGCCCTGCTGAACGCGCTCCGCGTCGTCGGCAAGCGGCTCGAGGACGTCAAGGTCGTCACGACCGGCTGCGGCGCGGCCGGGATGGCCGTGACCCGGACGCTGCAGCACGCGGGCGTGCGCTGGATCGTCGGCTGCGACGAGGGCGGCGCGCTCTACCGCGGCCGCGACGGCCTCAACGCGGCCAAGCAGGAGTACGCCGAGACGACGAACCCGGACAACCTCGAGGGCACCGCAG
>Ga0335077_10002381_pt1 | contig 22400 bp, 21 predicted proteins | sample Lox_Sample_31_FD_207151 | JGI IMG/M metagenome (GOLD analysis project Ga0335077, IMG submission 207151) | Soil microbial communities from Loxahatchee National Wildlife Refuge, Florida, United States - Lox_Sample_3.1 | ecosystem: Environmental > Terrestrial > Soil > Wetlands | place: USA...
CGCAACGGCCGATGCCCTGCTCGATGCGGCGGCCTCAGCGGAGCTGCGCTCCGAGCACCCGCTCGGCAAGGCGCTCGTCGCCTACGCACGCGAGCGCGACCGGCCGCTCGCCGAGCCCGAGCATTTCTGCTACAGCCCAGGACTCGGCGTCGATGCAACCATCCAGGGTGTGTCCGTGCTGGTCGGCAATCGCACCCTCATGAGCCAGCGCGGCATCAGCATCCCTGCAACGCCCCGCGCCGAACATCCGGATGCCTCCGAGATCTTCGTGGCGCGCGGCGGCGCGCTGCTCGGATCGATCGCCCTGGCGGATGCCATTCGCCCGGAAGCGCCCGCCGCGCTCGCCGCGATGCGTGGGCTCGGTTTGCGGACCCTGCTGCTGACGGGCGATGCGCGTCGTGTGGCGGACGCCGTCGGCCACGAGCTCGGGGTCGATGAGATTGCCGCCGAGCTGCTACCGCACGAGAAGCTCGCGCGTATCCGCGCCCTCCTCGCCGCCGGTCACCGCGTCGCGATGGTCGGTGATGGCATCAACGATGCGCCGGCGCTCAGCGCCGCGACGGTGGGGGTGGCGATGGGGTCGGGAACCGATGTCGCACGCGAGAGTGCCGATGTCGTGCTCCTCGGCAATGATCTGATGAAGTTCGCTGACACGCTGCGCATCGCGCGGCGCACGCGGCGGATCATCTGGCAGAACTTCACGGGCACGCTGCTCGTCGATGGCTGCGGTATCGTGCTCGCGGCGTGGGGACTGCTCAATCCGCTTCTCGCCGCCTTCATTCACGTCGCTTCGGAGATGGCGTTCATCCTGAACTCGGCACGGCTGCTGCCGGTGAAGGGCCGGGCGGGGCACGATTCCACCAGCCTCCGCCAAGCGCCTGAAACAGCGCCGCGGTATCCGCATAGCGATTCGTCTGTGCCTCGATCAGGGTGAGCGCCGCCTGCTGATAGCTCTGCTCGGCAGCGAGCAGCGACAGGTAGCTCACCGAGCCCAGCTCCACGTTGTGGCGCGTCGCGGTCAAGGTGTCGGCGCTCGCATGCTCGGCACGCGCGGCCGCCACGACCGCTGCGGCGTCGAGCTGCAGTGCACGCAGCGTATCCGCCACCTGCTGACATGCGGCCAGCACCACCGCGCGGTACTGCGCGCCGGCCTCATCGAGCGCGGCATCCGCGGCGCGCTTGCGATGCCAGAGCGTGCCACCCGCGAAGAGCGTCTGCGACAGACTCGCGCCGGCACTCCAGAAGGTGCTGCCGCCAGCGAACAGCTCCTGCAGCTGCGTGGACGCACCGCCCGCCTGGGCGCTGAGCGTGATCTGCGGCAGGAGATCGGCGATCGCGACGCCCACCTGCGCCGTCGCCGCGTGCAGCTGCGCCTCGGCGGCGAGCACGTCCGGGCGCTGGCGCACCAGCCGAGCCGGAACGCTCACCGGGAGATCACGCGGCAGCGTCAGTCGGGCGAGCTCGAAAGTCGCCTCGGGCTGCTCACTCGGAAAGCGTCCGGCGAGCGCGGCGAGCAGATCACGCTGCTGCGCGAGCTGCTTCTCGAGATTCGGCAGCGCCGCCTCGGTGCTCGCGAGCGTGCTCTCCTGCGCCATCACGTCGAGCATCGCGACGGCCCCAAGCGCATTCTGGCGTTGCAGGATCTGCAGAGACTCGCGCTCGCTTGCGATGATCGACTCGGTCGCCGTGATCTGCGCCCGCAATGACGCCTCCGCCACTGCCGCGGCGACCACGTTCGAGGTCAGCGTGAGATAGGCCGCCTCGAGCTCGAAGCGCTGTGCATCGGCGAGCGCCTGCTGGGATTCCACCTGGCGTCGATTGGCGCCGAAGATATCGAGCAGATACGACACGCTCACTTGTGCCGTATGCAGAGTGAAGTACTGCGCGCCCGATGCCAGAGTCGGAGACAGCGTCGTCGAATTGCGCTCGCGATCAAGCGCATAGCCCGCCTGTACCGCGGGGAAGTAACTGCCGCGCTGCGCGGCCGTCAGCTCGTCCGCCTGGCGCAGCGCCGCCCGGGCACTTTGCACCGTTGGATTGTGCCGCAGAGCCTGCTCGACGAGCTCATCGAGCTGCGCCGAGCCGAACAGCGACCACCAGCGCGACGGCACGTCCTGATCCACGAGGAAGCGCTGGGCGTCCCCCGCGGCAACGGCCGCGGTGACCGTAGCTGCGGGCAATGCCTCGGCCGTATAGCGATCCGCGCCCGGAGCAGCGGGCGGCTTGAAGTTCGGACCGACCGCGCAGCCGACGAGCGTCGCAGCGCACCCGAGGATCAGCGCGGTCATTCTGCTCACCGCGCGCCCTCCGCCGCTTGAGCCTCCCGCAACGGCTGGCGGCGCGAGATGAGCAGGATCAACACCGGCAGCACCAACAGCACCAGTACCGGTGTGAGCAGCATGCCGCCGACGACCACCAGCGCGAGCGGGCGCTGGACCTGAGAGCCGATGCCGCGCGAGAGGGCTGCCGGCACCAAGCCGACACAGGCCACGATGCACGTCATCAGCACGGGACGCATCTGCACGCGGCAGGTGTGCAGCATCGCGCCCAGCCGGTCCATGCCCTCCTCGATGTGCAGGTTGTAATAGGAAAGCACGATGATGCCGTCCATGGTTGCGATGCCGAACAGCGCCACGAAGCCGATGGCGGCGGAGACGCTGAAGGGCGTCCCCGTCGCGGCGAGTGCGAACACGCCTCCGATGAGTGCCATCGGAATGACGCTCGCTGCGAGCAGCACATCCGCCAGCGAGCCAAAGTTGATGAACAGCAGCACGCAGATGAGCGCGATGCTGAGCGGCACCACGACTTCCAGCCGTTGCAGCGCCTCCTGCAGGTTGCCGAACTCTCCGACCCATTCCAGGCGGTAGCCGCCGGGCAGGCGGATCTGCTCGGCGACCTTGCTCTGCGCCTCGAGCACGGCACCGCCGAGGTCGCGGCTGCGGACACTGAATTTCACCGGTACGTAGCGCTCCTGATGCTCGCGATAGATGAAGGAGGGCCCAGAGACCAATTGCACGCTCGCCACATCGCTCACGGGCACCTGCACGAGGCCTGCGCCGCCCGTGGGATCGGGCGCGCCGATGAGGATCTGGCGCATGGCCTGCGCATCGGCGCGATAGGGCTGCGCGAGCCGCACGATCATGGGAAAGTGCCGATCGCTGCCAGCCTCGTAGAGATCACCGGCCGCCTGGCCACCGATCGCGGTCTGAATGGTCGCATTGACGTCCCCGGGCGTCAGGCCGTAGCGCGCCGCGCGCCCGCGATCCACATCGATACGCACCGTGGGCTGACCCAAGGGATCGAACACGGCGAGATCGGTGATGCCGGGAACGGTTGCGAGCACGCCGCGGATGCGCCGCGCCGTGTCCTCGAGCGTTTGCAGATCAGTGCCGAAGAGCTTCACGGAGTTCTCGCCTTTGACGCCGGATGCCGCCTCCTCCACGTTGTCCTGGATGTATTGGGAGAAATTGAACTCGACACCCGGAAACTGCTCCTGCAACGCTCGCGTGAGCTCTTCGGTGAGCTGCTCCTTGCTGAGGCCGTGAGGCCAGGCGCCGGAATCCTTGAGTGGCACGAAGAATTCAGCGTTGAAGAAGCCCGTGGCGTCCGTGCCGTCATCGGGGCGCCCGTGCTGGGAGACCACCGTCTCGACCTCGGGAAAGCCGCGAATCACGCTGCGGATACGGTTCACGTAGCCGTTGCCCTCCTCGAGCGAGATGGAGCTCGGCAGGGTTGCGCGGATCCAGAAATTGCCCTCTTCGAGCTTCGGCAGGAACTCGAGTCCGAGCGTGCGCGCCCCCGCCCCGGCAAGGGCGAGCAGCACCAAGAAGCTGCCGAGCGCAAGCACCCGATTGGCGAGTGCGAACTCGACCGCCGGCGTATACAGCCGCTGCAGGAAGCGCACGATCGGGGTTTGTGTCTCCCCGACGCTATCGGGCAGGAGCAACGAGCTGAGCGCGGGTGAGATGGTGAAAGTGGCGATCAGGCCGCCGGCGATGGCGTAGCCGTAGGTCTTGGCCATCGGTCCGAAGATGTGTCCCTCGATGCCGCTCAAGGTGAACAGCGGCACGAAGCCGGCGATGATGATGGTCGCCGCGAACAGGATGGCCTGGTTCACCTCGGCGGCGGCGTTGGCGATGACGCCGAAGCGGCCGCGAAAGCGCGTGCTGCTATGGCCCATCGAGTGCAGCAGCGGCGCGCCCCTGCGGCGCTGCTCCGCCGTCTCGCTGAGATGGCGGAAGATGTTCTCCACCATGATCACGGTCGCATCGACGATGAGGCCGAAGTCGATGGCGCCCACCGAGAGCAGATTCGCCGACTCCCCGCGCAGCAGCATGAGCGCAATGGCGAACGAGAGCGCGAAGGGAATCGTGCAGGCGACGATGATCGCGCTGCGCAGACTGCCGAGAAACAGCCACTGCAGCAGAAAGATGAGCACGATGCCCGCCAGCACGTTGTGCACGACCGTGCGGGTGGTCACATGGATGAGCTCGGAGCGATCGTAGATGCGTTCGATGCGGACACCGGGCGGCAGCACGCCCGAGCGGTTGATCTCCGCGACCTCCGCTTTGACGCGCTCGATCGTCGGCAGGCTCTCCTCCCCCCGGCGCATGAGCACGATGCCCTCGACGACGTCATCATCGGCATCCTGACCGGCGATTCCGAGCCGCGGCTCATGGCCCACCGTGACGCTGGCGATGTCCGCGACCGACACCGGGATCCCGTGACTCGAGGCGATCATCGTGCCGCGAATGTCAGTCATGGAATGGATGAGGCCGACTCCGCGCACCACCGCCGCCTGGGGCCCGATGTTCACGGTCTGACCGCCGACGTTGATGTTGCTGTTGTTGAGCGCCTGCAGCACCTGCGCGAGCGACAATCCGTAATGCACCAGGCGCTGCTGATCGATCGCGATGTCGTAGGTCTTGCTCTTGCCTCCCCATCCGGTCACATCGATCACGCCCGGCACGGCCTTGAAGCGCCGCTCGAGCACCCAGTCCTCGAGAGTCTTCAGGTCGGTGACCGAGTAGCCGCGCGGCCCGACCACCCGATAACGGTAGATCTCGCCGATGGGACTGGTCGGCGAGATCTGCGGCAATGCCGAGTTCGGCAGGGTCGGCAGCTGCGAGAGGCGGTTGATCACCCACTGCTCGGCCTGCTGATAAGTGAAGTCGTACGTGAATTGCACCTTCACGTCCGAGAGACCGAAGAGAGAGATGGTGCGCACGGCCGTGACGTGGGGAATGCCGGCCATTCCGACCTCAATGGGGATCGTGATGTAGCGCTCGATCTCCTCGGCCGATTGCCCCGCACTCTGGGTCACGATGTCGACCAGCGGCGGCACCGGATCGGGATAGGCCTCGATGTTCAGATGCAGAAAGCCGATCAACCCCGCGAGGAGCACCACCGGCAGCAGCAACGCGATGAACAGGCGCTGCTTGAGCGCGAGGCCGATGATCGCGTTCATTCAGCCCGGTTGCGCGGCTCGATCGATGAACAGGCTGCCCCGTGTGACGACCCGCTCGCCGGCACGCAGTCCCTGCAGCACCTCGACCATTCCGTTGTTGATGCGTCCCGTGCGGATCTGCCGCAGCGCGAGCTCGTTGGCCCCCTGCAGAACCCACACGCGCGCTTCCTGGCCCTCGCGCACGACTGCCTCCTCGGGCACCGCCGGAGCGCTCGAGGCAGCGCTCGTGATGATGCTGAAGCTCGCGAACATCTCCGGTTTGAGCTTGCCGTCCGCGTTGACGATGGTCGCCCGCACCGCCACTCGGTGCGTGACCGGATCCACGATCGCGCCAACGGCTGTGACCGTCGCGCGAAACACGCGACCCGGCAGCGCGAGCACGCGCACCTCCACCTGCTGGCCCTGGTCGATGAGCGGCGCATCCTCCTCGCGCACGTCCGCGACCAGCCAGACGCTTGCGAGATTGCCGATGGTGTACAGCGGCGTTGCGGCGCCGGCCTGCACGTATTGACCGGGTCCGACCTGCCGCTCGGTCACCGTCCCTGCGATGGGCGCAAGCACATAGGCGGTGGGATCCGCGCTGCGCGCGGCCTCCATCGCCTGGATCTCCTCATCGGTCTTGCCGAGTATGCGCAAGCGGTTGCGGGCAGCTGCCAACGCCGTCTGCGCCGCGGCGAGATCAGCCTGCGACTGCTGCCAGTCCTGCAGCGACCCGCCCTTGGATTCAAATGCAGCGTGCTTGCGCTCCTCGTTGATGCGCGCAAGCTTGAGCTGTGAGGCGTCGTTGTAGAGATCACTCTCGCCCTGCACGAACTCGGAGGCCTCGACCGCGAGCAGCCGCGTGCCTGCCTTGACCTGCTCGCCGATACCAACCAGGACACGTGTGACACGCCCAGAATAGGCCGAGAACACCTGCGTCGTGGTATCCGCGTCGAGCGCGATCCTGCCATCGGCCGCGCGCTCGGTGCGAAAGCTCACACTGCGCACCGGATCCACCTCGAGCGTGGCGAGCTGCGCAGCCGTCAGATGCACCTCGCTTGCCATGGACATGTTGGCAGCGGGCGGCTGCGCAGTTGCCGGACCGCGCAGCAGTCGCGAAATACCCCAGATGAGCAGCAGCGCGCACGCCGCCAGCAGGGCGAGCAGCAGCACGGCGCGTGCTTGCTTTTCCGCCGGCCACGCGCGTTGCGCCGGGGAGGAGGAGATGTCCTGCATGCAAAACGAACGGTAGGCGCCGCGCGCGGCAATGACCACGCCAGTCTAGTGGCGCAAGTTTTCGTTAGCCTTACGTTCAGCTTTCGTCGACCTTAGTGCAAAATCGAAGCAAATTGGGCCCGCATTCGCTTCCGTCGCATAATGACGGGGTACTGCACGCGAGGCGGAAACCGCTAACTCACATGCGCCTATTGATCGTTGAAGACGATGCCGAGCTGCGCACCGCGCTCGAGACACTGCTGACGCAGAAGGGCTATCACGTCGAGGGACTCGGCAACGGGCGCGAGGCTCTCAACGTGCTGCTCGCCCAGGAGTATGACCTGGCGATCATCGATCTGGCGCTGCCGGAGCTCGATGGGCTGTCGCTCATCCGCGCGCTACGCAAGCAATCACGTGGCCTGCCGATCCTGATCATCACGGCGCGTGACGCCGTGGACGAGCGCGTCGCGGGCCTCGATGCGGGCGCGGACGATTATCTGGTCAAGCCCTTCGAGATGCAGGAACTCGAGGCACGCGCGCGCGCTCTGATCCGGCGCAGCCGCTCCGACCGCGCGCAGGCAATCCGTATCGGACCGCTCGAGCTCACTGTGGGACAGCCGCGCATCCATCTGTCGGGTGTGCCGCTCGATCTGACGGCGCGTGAGTTCGCACTGCTCGAGCTGCTGGCCGTGCGCGCCGGAAAAGTCGTCAACAAGGATCACATCGCGAATCGGCTGGCACGCGCCGGCGAGGCGCTCTCCGACACCGCAATCGAGGTTGCCGTGCACCGCCTGCGCAGACGCCTGGAGCCCTACAACCTGCACGTGCGCACGGTGCGCGGCTTCGGCTATCTGCTCGAGACACTGCCGGAACATGAAACTGACCAGTGACTCGACGCTGCTCTCCGGACTGACGACCCGCTTCATCGGGGCCGCCATCGCGCTGCTGTTGCTCGATGGCATCGCCTGTTACCTCACCGCGTCGCACTTTGCCAATCTCGTCTACGACCGCTGGCTCGTCGACTCGACGCGCTCGCTCGCCCAAGCGCTGAGCGTCGTCGACGGCGCCGTCACGATCGATCTACCCCAGGCCGCGCTGCAGATCTTTCAATTCGATGAGGTCGACCGCACCGACTTTCGCGTGAGCACGCTCAAGCGCGGCCAGATCGCCGGTGACATGGAGCTGCCGGCACTGAACGGCAATGCCGACGGCGGCGTGCAGCTTTTCACGGTGAACGTGCGCAACGAGCCGTGGCGCGTCGTGACCACGCGCATCAACGAGCCCGGCGCTGGGGACGTGGTCACGGTGGAGGTCGGAGAGACGTTGCACAAGCGCGCGACCCTCGCCGCGGAGATTCTGCTCGCGATGGCGGCACCCCAGCTCGGTCTGCTGATAGTCGCGCTGCTGCTCGCGCGCTTCGCCGTGGCGCGCGGGCTGCAGCCGCTCACCGCACTCGCCCGCGCTATCGAGGTTCGGGATCACGAGAACCTCGCTCCCGTCTCCGAGCGCAACCTGCCGCGCGAGGCGCACGTGCTCGCCGCCAAGATCAACGAGCTGCTCGCGCGTCTCGAGCGCGTCGTATCGGCACAGCGCCGCTTCGTCACCGACGCGGCTCATCAGCTGCGCACCCCTCTTGCCGCCATCATGCTCTTCTCGGAGCGGGCAGCGCGCGCCGAGGACAAGGAATCCGCCGAAGAGGCGTTGCGGAGCCTGCAGTCCTCGGTCGCACGCGCAGCACGGCTCTCGCAGCAGCTCCTGGCGCTTGCCCGCGCTGCGCCGGATGCCGCCGCGGGCTCGGCCCTGAGCGCTATCGACCTCGTCGGCCTCGCGCGGGGCGTGGGCGAGGAGTGGATTCCGCGCGCCCTCGAGCGAAAGATCGACTTCGGCTTCGTCGCTCCCGAAAATCCCGTCATCGTAGCCGGCAACCCCGGCCTGCTCGGCGAGCTGATGTCCAACCTCATCGACAACGCATTGCGTTACTGCGGGCCGCGCAGCCGTGTCACATTGAGCGTGGCGGGGACTCCAGCGCCCGCGCTTGCCGTGGAGGACGACGGACCCGGAATTCCCGCAGAGGAGCACAGCAGGATCTTCGAGCGCTTCTATCGTCTCTCAGGCAGCAGCGCGGAGGGCTGTGGCCTCGGGCTTGCCATCGTCAAAGAGATCGCCGCCGCGCACCGCGCGGTCACGCGCGTGAGCTCGGGGCGTGGCGGCCGCGGCACCTGCTTCACCGTCGAGTTTCCGTCCGCTTTGCGCGAGGCAGGTTGAGCGCTCCCCAGGCCTGATTCTTGCTTTTGACCCACAGAATGCAGTTGCGGTGGGGTGAACGGGAGCACACAAGGGTGGCGACTATCGAGGAGGCGATGCGCTCCTCCATCGGCTCCGACGCAAGGCGTACCTGGCCGGAGCCTTTTCCTGCGCAAGACAGCGACACGGACGTCGCCGTCAGTCGGCTGAGCGCGGAGCGCGATCAAGCACAACAAGCGCTGCTGGCGGCGCTTCGCGAGCGCGACTGCGCGCGCGCTCAGCTCGGCGATTCAGACCGCCGGCACGAGGAGTTTCTCGCCACACTCGCCCACGAGCTGCGCAATCCCCTGGCTCCCATTCGCAGCGCCCTGCAGCTGATGCGCCTCGCGGAGGGCGACGAGGCTACGGCGCTCGCCGCACGGGCGATCATCGAGCGCCAGCTGAATCAGCTGGTGCGCTTCATCGACGATCTGATGGATGTCTCGCGCATCACCCGAGGCCAGCTCGAGCTGCGGAGGGGGCGTGTCGACCTCGGCACGCTGATCCGGTCGGCGGTCGACAGCAACCGGCCACTCCTGGAGAGCCGCCAGCAGCACCTACGCATCAGCGTCCCGGCGGAGCCGCTGTTCGTCGATGCGGACACGACCCGTCTCGCGCAGGTGTTCTCGAATTTGATCAACAACAGCGCGAAGTTCAGCGATGCCCACGCCGACATCACGGTCCGGGCGGCCCGCGAGGGCAGCCAGGCAGTCGTGACGGTGGCCGACAATGGCATCGGCATCGAGCGTGACGTCCTCACGCGCGTATTCGACCTGTTCACGCAGGCACAAGGCGGGCGCACCACCTCCCACGCTGGTCTGGGCATGGGCCTCACACTCGTGAAACGTCTGGTGGAGCTGCATGGCGGCACCGTCAGCGCTCACAGCGACGGGCCGGGCAAAGGCAGCGTGTTCACGGTGCGTCTGGATCTGCTGCTCGCGTCGGAGTGTGACACTATGCTTACGGCCCCCCCAGCCAGGACCCAGACGACTCATCCCCGCATACGCATTCTCATAGCGGACGACAACTACGATGCCGCGCAGAGTCTCGCGCTAGTGCTGAGCTTGGACGGCCACGAGGTGTGCACTGCCAACGACGGCGCCGAAGCACTGCAGCTCGCCGAGGATTTTCAGCCGCAGGTCGTGCTGCTCGATCTTGGCATGCCCAAGCTGGACGGCTACGAGACCGCCCGCCGTCTCCGGCAACGACCCTGGGCACACGCAACGCGGCTGTTCGCCGTCACCGGCTGGGGCCAGGACGATGACCGCCAGCGCACCAGGCAGGCGGGCTTCCATCGCCATCTGGTCAAGCCACTCGACCCCGAGATGCTCAGCGAGCTCCTCACTCAGGTCCTCGAGCACGAGTGAAACTTCTGCAACCGTAGGGGCAAACTTTGCACGCGCGCCGCGCCCCGTGCGCGCCTCCTGCAGGCCACGGCGGAACCGCCCCGGCTAGGTGCCGGGTGCGGTCGAGCGCTTCCGCGTGTTGGCGTGGCTGGCCTGCCCGCCCTTGCGGCCGGCCTCGGCAGCCAGCCGCCGATTGAGGGAAAAGCTGCGCTTCTCATTGGGAACGCTGCGACCACCCTTGCTGGCGATGCGCCGCTGCTTCTCTTGATCCATCGAAGCGAAGCCGCGATTCGAAGTACGCCTGTCTGCGGCCACGCGACCTCCTTCCCGCCCTACCGCGCGTCCCAAATTCCATGCTCGAAACGCCCGGTCAGTGAAGCGGGTTCCGTGTCGAGCGCTAGCGGTGTGCTCCTGCCGGTCGTGGGATGGTTCAGCCCAGGCCGGCGGTCACCGGCGTTGGGCTGAAAAAACCGCCGGAAATCAGTGCTCCATCGTACCCGCTGGACGGTTGGTCACGCGCCCTGGGACATCCGCGGCCGAGCTATCGGCACTGCCGCCGCCGTGGCTCGCCTGCCCGCCCTTGCGGCCGGCCTCAGCGGCAAGCCCAGGGTTCTGCGAGAAGCTGCGCTTCTCGTCGGGCACGCTCTGGCCGCCCTTACGACCGGCCTGCGCCGCCAGCAGCCGATTCTGCGAGAAGCTGCGCTTCTCACCGGGTACGCTCTGGCCGCCCTTACGACCGGCCTGCGCCGCCAGCAGCCGATTCTGCGAGAAGCTGCGCTTAGAGTCAGGTACGGCCTTCCCGCCCATGCTGGCGATCTGGCGCTGACGTTCCTGATCCATCGATGCGAACCCGCGATTGGATGTGCGGCCTTCTTGAGTCCTTCCGTGAGCCATTACGCGATCTCCTCGAAGTTCAGTTGAGCTCGCCGCGAAGCAGCAAGACGCATGCCGCCAAGCCTGCTGGGAGCTCGAATCAGTCCCTACTTCGACTTAGAGCGCGCAGATGGCGCGAACGTTCACTTCGAGGCAAGCGCCTCATTTGCCCGGCAGCAATGATTCGTTACGCCGCCGCAGGGCGCATCAGGGGGTCAGCCGATCGATCACCACGTCCACGAGCCCGTCACGGCCCACGTGATAGCCGACCACGCCGAACGGATCACCCTTCTGTGCGACTGGACTTCCAGAGCGCGCGATGCGCGCCACGACCTCGACGTCCTGGCCCGGGACAATGGCGCGCCCTGCGATCATCGAGTCGGCGGCGGTGAGCTCCACGGTCTGCGGAAAGCGCGTCTCAAGGCGCTTGACGGCGAGCGGCGGTCCCGGCTGATGCGGATCACGCACGAACACGAACAGCGGTGCACCGGAGCTGCGCTCGATCTGCAGCTTCGGTGACAGCGCGACTTTCACGCGCACCGCTGCGGTGCCACTGGCAGTCGCCGCTGCGGACGGTGAGCCCGCGGGTGTTCCCTGGATGCGCTGATCGATGGCATCGATCTGCTGCTGCAGGAGCGGCTTCACGTTGTCGGGCGGATTGAGCGCCAGCAGATCGGAGAAGCGCTGCCGCGCGAGCGGCAGGTCGCCGCGCCGCAGTGCGACTTCGGCACCGAAGAACAGCGCCTTCGGAGATCGTGGCGCGATTGCAAGCGCCTGCTCGATGAGCTGACCCGCGCGTCCCGTGAGCTGGGACTCATCCTGCGTGGAGAGTGCCTCCGCAAGACCGAGCAATGCCTCAGGACTCTTACCGTTCGCAAGCGCGTTCGCGCGCTCGTATGCGCGCGTCGCGAGCGATGTCTGCTCCAGGACCATGTACGAGCGGCCGAGCAGCAGCCAACCCTCCAGGTCCGCGGGGTTGTGTTCGAGACGGCGCGCGAGTTTGGCGACCATCGCCTGCGGGGAGTCCGCGGCGGCCTGCGCGCGTGCCCAGGACCAGTTGCTGAGCGAGACATACAGCGATGCGGCGCCCACGCCGAGCACACCGATGACGGCGAAAGCGGTCCAGGCGGCCGGCTCGGCTCCCGAGCCGCGCCGCAGCAGCGGCACCGCGATCGCACCGGCCGCGCCGAAAGTGAGCAGCGCCGCGAGGATGATGAAGGTGATCATCAGCGCGGTGTGCCTGCCCCGGCGTGGCGGGACGGATCGTCGACCGCCTCCGGCGCGTCGCCGAAGACATCCTCGACGGGTTCCTGATCGCTCGCCACCAGGCCCGAGCGGGCGCGCACGATGCGCGCGGCGATGAAGCCGCCCAGAACGAGCAAGACGAGCGGCAAGAGCCACAGCCACGCGTTACGCGCGGAATATCGCGGGCGATACAGGATGAACTCGCTATAGCGCGACACCAGGAAATCACGAATCTGCGCGTCCGTCTTGCCTGCGAGCAGCATGTCGCGGATCTCGCGGCGCAGCTCCCCGGCAATGTCGACTTCGGAATCGGCGAGCGACTCGTTCTGGCACTCCACGCAGCGGAACTCGTGGATCAGCTTGATGTAGCGCGCCTGCAGCTGCGGGTTGGGGAGCGTGGCGGGATCGATCGCGTGCGCCGGATGTGTGGCGAGCAGCAGAAGAATTGCGAGCAGACAGCCGCCTGCAACCAGAGTGCGCAGTGAAGCGCTCATGAGCTCGCCCGGCTTGCAGGCGGCAGGCGCGAGGCGAAATCGCGCCGCCATACTTCGGCGGTCATCGGACCGATCTGCTTGTGCACGACGATCCCCGAAGGATTCACGAGAAACGTTTCCGGCGCGCCGTACACACCCCATTCGATCGCGGTATGTCCGTCGTGATCCACGGCGACGGTCGAATAAGGATTGCCCAGACGTGAGAGCCACTCGCGTGCCTGGCCATCGTCGTCCCTCCAGTCGATGCCGATGATCGGCACCGCGCTCGTGCGCTGCAGCTCGAGCAGTGCGCTGTGCTCCTGGCGACAGGCATAGCACCACGTGCCCCAGACGTTGAGGACGTACCACTGGCCGCGGAAGTCCTTCGAGCCGATGCGCCGCGCGGCATCGTTCAGAAGGGGCAGCTCCCACTCGGGGGCGGCTTTGCCCACGAGCGGTGAGACGATCGTTCCCACCTCGGGTGAGTGCTTGATGCCCACGGCGAACACGATCGCGATGAGGGCGAACACCACCAGGGGGATCACGAACCGACCAAGGTTCACGCGCGCGCTCATGTCGCCGGCTCCTTCGCTCCGGCGGTCACCGGTACACGCGCTGCGGCAGCCGATGCCACTCGATAGCGGCGATCGCTGAGCGCGATGAAGCCACCGAGCGCCATGAGAATGGGACCGAGCCAGAGCAGCAGGATCAGCGGGCGAATCTGTGCACGCAGGCTCCAGCGACCCGCGCCCAGATCATCTCCAAGCGCGATGAAGATGTCGCTGCCATAGCGATTCTTGATGCCGGCCACGGTACCGACCTGGCGGCGCACCCAGTACTGACGCTTCTCGGGATAGAGCGTCACCACCGAACGACCAGCCCGGCTGACGACGACCTCGGCGCGTACGGCGCTGTAGTTCGGCCCTTCGACCGGTCGCGTACCGAGCAGACGAAACTCGTAGCCTCCGACCTGCGCGCTGCCGTTGGTGCCGAGGGCGATGTCGCGTTCCACGGTGTAGGACTCGACCACGGTGAGTCCAATCACGACGACCCCAAGTCCAATGTGCGCGGCCGTCATGCCGAGCACGGCTCGAGAGAGTGTGAGCCCGCGGCGCCAGCGCTCGATCGGATCGACACTGGAGGACAAGATGATCCAAGCACCGAGCGCGATGCCGGCCGCGGCAAGAGCGCTTCGATCGGCGAACGCGCCGAACACCACGGCCAGGCCACATGCGCAGGCAATCGCAAGGCTCACGAGCAACATGCGGCGGCTGTCGCCGAGCCGGCCGCGCTTCCAGTTGGCGTGGATGCCCAGCGCGAGCAGCGCGAGCAGCGGTAACACGGGCAGCAGGAATGTCGGACGAAAGTACGGGGCTCCCACCGAGAGCGCGCCCTGGTGCAGCGTCTCCGCGATCAGCGGCGCCATCGTGCCGCCGAATACCGTGGCCGCCGCGATCACCAGCAGGATGTTGTTGAAGAGCAGGAAGGATTCACGCGCGCCGAGCTCGAATCCGGCGCTGGACCTGAGGAGCGGCGCGCGCCAGGCATACAGCGTCAGCGCGCTGCCGATGATCGCCACGAGGAACATGAGGATCGCAATGCCGCGGGTGGGATCTGCCGCGAATGAGTGCACCGACACGACCACCCCGGAGCGCACCAGGAAGGTGCCGATGAGGCTCAGCGAGAAGGCGATGATCGCGAGCAACAGGGTCCAGCTCTTGAACAGGCCCCGCTTGTCGGTCACCGCCAGCGAGTGGATCAGCGCCGTTGCGACCAGCCACGGCATGAAGGAGGCATTCTCGACGGGATCCCACGCCCAGTAGCCGCCCCAGCCGAGGGTGTAGTACGACCACCAGCTGCCGAGCGTGATGCCGCAGGTGAGAAAGGCCCACGCAGCCGTCGTCCACGGACGCGCCCAGCGTGCCCACGTCTGATCCACCCGACCCTCGAGCATCGCGGCGCAGGCGAACGCGAACGCAACGGCGAGCCCGACGTATCCGGTGTAGAGAATCGGCGGATGCGAGGCGAGACCCGGATCCTGCAGCAGAGGATTGAGGTCGTTGCCGTCGGCCGCGGGAGGCTCGAGACGCAGGAACGGACTCGAGGTCAAAAGCGTGAACAGCAGAAAGCCGAAGCTCACCAGGCCCAGAGTTCCGAGCACCCGCGCCGCAAAGCGCTGCGGCAGGCGCGCCGAGCCGATCGTGACCGCGAGCGTCCAGCAGGCAAGCAGGAAGATCCACAGCAGCAGCGAGCCCTCGTGCGCACCCCAGAGCGCGGCGATACGGTAGAAGAGCGGCAGCGCGGAGTTGGAATTCTCGGCGACATACTGCACGGAGAAATCGAAGCGCACGAAGGAGGCGACCAGACAGGCCATGGCGGTGGCCACCATCACGAACTGACCCGCGACCGCGGGCACCGTCGCACTGGTCCAGCGATCGCGCCCGAGTGCCGGTCCGGCGATGCCGAAGAAGGCCTGCAGTGCTGCGAGCAGCAGCGCCAGGATGAGCGCGAAATGGCCGAGCTCGGGAAGCATCACGAACCTCCGGGCACGCGTGTGGCCGCGGCAGGGGGCGCAGCTGCTGCCGCGCGTGCCGCCGCCCGATCCTTCAACGACTGCGCGATCTGTGGGGGCATGTACTTCTCGTCGTGCTTGGCGAGCACCTCGTCAGCGACGAACACGCCCTCGCGGTTCAGCTTACCGTGCGCGATGACCCCCTGCCCCTCGCGAAACAGATCCGGTAGCACGCCGGTGTAGGTCACGGGGACGTCGTGCTGGAAATCCGTGACCAGAAAGTGAACCTCGAGGCTGCCCGGCACGCGGCGCACGCTGCCTTTGGACACCATGCCGCCGAGTCGGAAGCGCTCGTCGGTCTGCACCTTGCCGGCCACCACCTGGGAGGGATTGAAGAAGAACATGACGTTCTGCCTGAAGGCAGTGAGCGCGAGCGCGCCCGAGATGCTCACGCCGACGAGAATGCCGATCACGAGCCATAGGCGTCGACGACGGGGCGTCATGTGTCACTCCCCTGCGTGGCGAGTCGGCGGCGCGCCTCGGCGCGTGCGCGCGCGAGCAGCCGCCGCGCCCAGATGACGTTCAGCACCACCACGATGAAGGTGATGGCATACGAGGGCCACAGGTAGCGGGCGTAGCCTCCCATGCGCAGAAATTCGATCACGAGGTCACGACCTCCCGGATCCAGCTGGTGCCGCGCTCGCGACGCAGCACCTCGGCGCGCAGCCGCAGCATGAGAATCGCGCCGAAGAACAGCGTAAATCCAGCCAGCATCATGAGCAGGGGCACGAGCATGGCGGTCGCGATCGTGGGTGTGCCCAGCTTCATCACAGACGGCGCCTGGTGCAAGGAGTTCCACCATAAGACGGAATAATGAATGATGGGCACGTTGACCACACCCACGACGGCGAGCACGGCGCTTACGCGGTCCGCACGCTGCACATCATCGAATGACGCGCGCAGGCCCATGTAGCCGAGATACAGAAACAGCAGCACCAGCTCCGAGGTAAGACGCGGATCCCACTCCCAGTACGTGCCCCACATGGGCCGACCCCAGAGCATGCCGGTCGCGAGCGCCGCGAGCGTGAACGAGGCGCCTACCGGCGCGCAGCTCGCCGCGACGGCATGGGCCACCTTCATCCGCCAGATGAGTCCGACGGCCGAGGAGACCGCCATGACCACGTACACCATGAGCGACATCCACGCACTCGGTGCGTGCACGTAGATGATGCGAAACCCCTGGCCCTGCTGATAATCCGGCGGCGCGAGCACCAGCCCCCCGTAGAGCGCTCCCACGATCAGAATCGCCGCGGGCCAGGCGAACCAGGGAGTGAGCCGCCCGGCAAGTCGATAAATATAGGGCGGTGAGCCCAGACGGTGAAACCAGGTCCATGCCATGCGCTGGCCTACTCCAAGCTGATGCGCACGGCCGCGGCGGCGGCCAGCGGTGCGAGCGTGAGTCCCAATACGGCGATGGCTGCGAGCAGCTCGAGCGGCGCCGCGAAGCTCATGCCCCGGATGGCGAGCTCGGTCGCCCGCGCGCCGAAGATCAATGTCGGCACGGCGAGCGGCAGCGTGAGCACCGACAGCAACACGCCACCGCGCTTGACGCCGAGTGTGAGTGCAGCGCCGATGGCGCCGATCAGACTGAGCGCGAGGCTCCCGACCGCGACCGGGAGGATGATCAGAGGAAGCGTCTGCGACGGCGCACCGAGCGCCGCGCCGGCAAGCGGCGCGATGAGCGCCAGCGGCACGCCCGTCAGCACCCAGTGCGCGGCGGTCTTCGCAAACAGCAACCAGGTGAGCGACTGGCCCGAGAGCGCGTATTGCTCGAGCGTGCCATCGTGTGCGTCGTCGCGAAACAGGAATTCGAGCGCGAGCAACGAGGCAAGCAGCGCCGCGACCCACAAGACTCCGGGCGCGATCTCTCTCAGGCGCGCGAGCTCTGGTGTGATCGACAAGGGGAAGAGCGTGGTGACGATCGCAAAGAACGCGAGCGGCTGCACCACCTGCTCGGGCTTACGAAACGCCAAGCGCAGATCGCGCGCGAGGACCAGCCGCGCAGCTCCCAGCGCCGACATTCCCTCTCCCACGGGCGCGAGCTCGAGCGCGGTCGCGTTCATGCGGTCGCGAGCTCGAGCCTGCGCAGGCGATGAGCGCCGATCGACAACTCGTGGTGCACGGCGGCCACTACGACGCCCCCGGTATTGGCCTGCTGCTCGATCAGCGAGGTCACCAGGCGCTGTCCTTCGGCATCGAGGTTGGTGGTGGGCTCGTCGAGCAGCCACAGCGGCACGGCGAGCAGCAGCAGCGCGGCGAGCGCGACGCGGCGTTTCTGACCGGCCGAGAGCGTACGTACCAGCCGGTCCGCGAGTCCGGGAACACCCACGGCCTCCAGGGTGCTCGACACACGCTGTGGCGTCACCCGGCGGCGCAGGCCCACCCAGTACCTCAGGTTCTCGCATGCAGTCAGATCTGCTTTCAATGGAGGCTCGTGTCCGATGTAGACCAGCGCTTCGTGGAAGGCGGGCAAATCCTGCCTGACATCCTGTCCGCGCCAGCTGACGTGCCCCTCCTCGGGATACATCAAGCCGCAAAGGGTACGCAGCAGGCTGGTCTTCCCGGCGCCATTCGCGCCCGTGATCTGCAGTACCTCACCGCCGCGCACCGCGAGTGTCACGCCGCGCAGCACATGGCGCTCGCCGCGCCACAGGTGCAGATTTTCACCCTGCAGGCAATGTCCGGACATGGCCCCCGCGATGCTTGGATCAGCGCCGGGCGGTCACAGCAGCCGCCTGCGCCGGAATCTCGCCGCCGAATCGTTGCGGCCGACAACTCAGTATTCTCACAAATTCATGGATTTAGCGCCATAAGGATGGCTGTATATTGCGACCGACGGCGCAACTCTTTAAGTACAATCCACGCCGCACCCAAGGCCCGGGTGGCGAAATCGGTAGACGCAAGGGACTTGAGCCAATTGAGCACCCGGACGGGAAACCCCCGGGTGAATGGGGTCAAATTCGGTGGAACAGCAGCACGTCGCGGTGGCTGCAATACCGAGCTAAGCCCGATCGTCGCGGAGCTCGCAGCAGCTACTCCCTGGCGTTCGGGAAAGTGTAGAGACTTGACGGCCCCCGCCTAACTCGCACTCGCTCGCGCGGCTGCGACACGGCGAAGGTAAAGTCCAGACTCCAAATGCACGCGCGCGTGCAGCAGCGAAAGCTGTAGCGGGTAAGAAAATCCCTTGGGGGAAACCCCGTGCCGGTTCGAGTCCGGCCCCGGGCATCACTTAGGCATCCATACCTGTCCTCCCCTTTCCGGGGATGCTCGCGAAGCGCACAAAACTGAGCGTTTCGCGTGCATCTCCGTCCGTGCTCAGCCGTTGACAGCCGCCCAAGCTTGGGGGTAAGTAAAGGGGTAAGTAGTCAATGTGAATTCCCCGATACCCCCAAATGCCCGGGATGACTCCATGCTCACAGAGACGCAGATCAAGGCCGTAAAACCCAAGGAGAAGCCCTATAAGCTGTTCGATGGCGGGGGCATGTATCTGCTCGTCAACCCCGACGGAAGCCGCTGGTGGCGCCTCAAATACCGTTTCGCTGGCAAAGAGCGCGGTATCTCGCTCGGGATTTATCCCACCACGGGCCTAAAGCGGGCCCGAGCGAAGCGCGTGGAGGCCAAGAAGCTGCTGGCCGACGGGATCGACCCAAGCGCAAGACGGCAAACGGCGAAGGTATCCCATGCCGTGACCCTCGAGCTGATCGCCCATGAGTGGCTCGCGCTTCACCAGGCGAAGCTCGCCGCCATAACGTTAGATAAGGCGCGCTGGATGCTCGGTCTGATCCTGCCCAAGCTTGGATCTAAGCCAATCGGCACGATCACCCCGCCGGAGCTGCTCGCGGAGCTGCGCAAGATCGAGGCAAACGGCACACACGAGACTGCGACCCGCACTAAGCAGCGAGTGTCCCAGGTTTACCGTTATGCGGTTGCGACTGGCCGTGCAGAGCGGGACATCACCACGGATCTTCGCGGAGCACTCGCTCCCGTAGTCACTGAGAACCGTGCCGCTCTAACCGATCCCGTTAAAGTTGGCGCGCTGCTTCGCGCTATCGACGGTTACGTAGGTCAGCCCGCGACGCACGCAGCATTGAAGCTTGGGCTGCTCCTGTTCGTCCGCCCCGGGGAGCTTCGGGCGGCGGCGTGGGCGGAATTTGACCTCGAGGCAGATAAGCCTATCTGGCGAATCCCGGCAGAGCGCATGAAGATGCGCGAGCCGCACATTGTCCCGCTATCCGCCCAAGCGGCCGCGATCCTGAAGGCACTACAACCGCTCACCGGCAACGGGCGCTATCTGTTCCCGTCGCTTCGCACCCGCGAGCGTCCGATGTCGGAGAACACGCTGAACGCTGCCTTGCGCCGGCTCGGCTATACGGGTGAGGAAATGACCGCTCACGGATTCCGGGCGATGGCTTCAACGCTGCTCAATGAGCAGGGCTTCGCTCCGGACGTGATCGAGCTGCAACTGGCGCATGCTGAGCGGAACAAAGTCCGCGCCGCCTACAATCGCGCCCAGCGCCTCGAGGAGCGCCGCACGCTCATGCAGCAATGGGCAGACTATCTCGACGGACTCAAAGCAGGCGGGAACGTCGTCCCGATCCGCCGCAAGAGCGCACGCGCGTAGAATCTAACCACCGCGTCTAGGCTGATCCCCGAAAAGCCGGACACCCTACCCGGCCTGACGCGGTGAACTTCGTATGGGCGCCTATAGGGAGGCGCAGATGGGGGACGACGATCCGACTCCAGAGCAATTGGCCGCAGTTGAGAGATTCCTAGACGCGGGGGCGCGCGAAACCGAGGCGGTTATCGCGAAACTCTACGGTCCGCTACCTTCTTGGTTTCCGCAGCCTGCGTTGCTGCACGTTCGGCAAGCAATCGACTCGCTTCGCGATGCCGAACAGTCCGACGAGCAAATTCTTGAAGTTGTTAAGCAAGAGCGAGCCGGCACGCTTCAGGTGCCTGGGACTGCACGCGATTCGGTCGGTTTCTACCGAAGCGCGAATTATCTCGCCCACGTGCAATGGGCACTCGAGCAGAGCCCTGAGCGCGCGCTCACGGAACTTGCCGGCGCGGATGCCGCTTGGGCGTGGCAAGCTCGACGGCGGCAACGCGAGTTCTCCCGTAAAGGGAACGAAGCGAAACAAGAGCAGGCGGACGAGCACGTGCAGAACTGGCTAGCCATCGGGCTCCTTCTGCGAAAGCAGCATCCGAACGCATCAGATCGCTGGCTTGCAGACCGTATCGCAGTGCGCTCGGGTGACAAAGCATCGACGATCCGAGCGGCACTTCAACCCGAGATGCCACTCGCTGTCCTGCGACGGGAACCGCAGAAAAATGGTTAGAACGCTCGGGAGCTAGCCAGCCGCACTGTACCGTCTGCGTCCAGTTCAACCTGTCTGGAGAACCGGACCCATGACGACCGACACAATGCCGTCCCGCCTGCTGCGATTGCGAGATGTGGAGGCACTCAGCGGTTTGAAGCGCTCAGCGATCTACTCGCTGGCCCGCGCTGGCAAGTTCCCTAAGCCCCGCAAGCTCACTGCCGTTGCTACGGCGTGGCGCGAGGACGAGATCCGCCAATGGATCGAAAGCCGTCCACTGGCTGATTCCTCGCGGGACGCCCCGTGATACGCCGGTCATGAGTGCCCAAGTATTGCTAGATAGGTTGCAAGGCGTTAGGCACACCGCGCGGGACCGCTGGATAGCACGGTGCCCGAGCCATGATGATCGCTCTCCCTCGCTGTCCGTTCGCGAGCTCGAGGACGGTCGCACGCTTATCAAGTGCTTCGCAGGATGCGGTGCGATCGATGTCCTGTCTGCGGTCGGGCTTGAATGGGCTGCGCTGTTCCCTGAGAAGCTCAACCATGCCGCGCCCTCCCGATCTTGCATCCCGGCCCGTGACCTCCTTGAGATCATTTCGGAGGAGACGTCCATCGTTTCAATTGTTGCCGCGGACATTCTAGCGCGGTGCGAAATCTGCGAAGCCGACTGGAAGCGGCTGGCTATCGCCGCAGCACGTATTAGCCGGGCAAGGGACCACGCCTATGGCCGTTGAACGACTCGATGCCGCCCGGGCGCTGCTCGATGCCGAGACCGAGGCTGCACTACGGGCGAGAGAGCAGTTGCTGGATGATCTGCGGACCTTCATTGGCCGCTTCTGTGTGCTGCCGGACGAGCACTGCCTCACCGCTGTCGCACTCTGGGCCGCGCATGCCCACATGGTCACCGAGTTTCATACCACCCCTCGCCTGATCGCGTCCTCGCCGGAAGCGGGCTCCGGAAAGACCAGGCTTCTCGAGGTTCTCGACTTGTTGGTTCCGAATAGCCTGCTAACGGTCAAAGCATCTCCGGCCGCGATCTTCCGGATGTTATCGACTAAGCAGATCACGCTTCTCTTCGACGAGGTGGATGCGATCTGGAATGGACGGGGTCAGGACGACACTCATGAGGATCTGAGGGCGCTATTGAACGCCGGATACAAACGTGGCGCCACGATTCCCCGGTGCGTCGGCCCAAAGCACGAAGTGATGAGCTTCCCCGTGTTTTGCGCCGTGGCACTGGCGGGACTCCGCGATCTGCCCGATACGATCATGTCGCGTGCCGTGATTCTACGGATGCGTCGGCGAGCACCTCATGAACAAGTAGAACCCTTTCGAGCCCGTACGCACGAGCCGGAAGGCCATGCCCTCAGGGACCGTCTCGCACGCTGGGCGACTGTCGTCGGCCCTGAGGCAGGCCGCTCCTGGCCGACCCTCCCGGAAGGAATCGTTGACCGACCAGCCGAGGTCTGGGAGCCCCTGTTAGCCGTTGCCGAATCGGCGGGCGGCAGCTGGCCGCAGATGGCCAGGGATGCTTGCCTGGCACTCTGCAAGGGCGCTCAAGACAGGCGCGCAAGTTTGGGAGTGCGATTGCTATCGGATCTGCGGATTATCTTCAAAGGGGCCAACGAT